>Ga0209187_1003324_pt1 | contig 13594 bp, 11 predicted proteins | sample BantaG_FD_187430 | JGI IMG/M metagenome (GOLD analysis project Ga0209187, IMG submission 187430) | Marine algal microbial communities from Bantry Bay, Ireland - BantryBay_4 metaG (SPAdes) (version 2) | ecosystem: Host-associated > Algae > Red algae > Unclassified | place: Bantry Bay, Ireland... | reverse complement strand
AAAAAAATCAAATCAATGAAAATCATTTTATCTCTTCTGTATTTATTTATATCGACGCTTACATTTTCTCAAACAATATTGGATAATTTGTATGGAGATTATATGGGGGGCATGGAAAAATTCACGTTCGATGAAACCAATCAAAGACTCAGTCTCCATCTTCCAATAACTAATATCATAACGCCTAATGGAGCTTATGAATATCTTCAGACTGATGATTCATCTCTCAATATGTCTTCATTTATATCTGGGACTGGAAATATCTTGGAAATAGAAAATTATATAAAAGGAAATGCTTTAGAGTATACGATTAGAAGGCCCAATGCACCTTCTGGAGATCTCCACAGTGTTATTCTCGCGGGTGTAGAATTAAATCATGATGAAGTAAAAGGACGCGTTCTAGTTATCCTTGATCAAGAACTATTAGAAAATATACAAGAACAGATAGACTTGTATAGAGAAGTGTTAACAGGTGATGGGTGGCGAGTAAGCATAATGGCTGTAGATTCTGAAGAAACAGCGCCTGAGGTCAAAAATAAAATCCGTGATTTTCAACGCAATCATCAAGACTTAAGAAGTTTGTTCGTAATGGGGCAAGTTGCGATTCCATTAAGTGGAGCTGGTATATACCCTGACGGACATAATTATCATAGTGGCGCGTGGGTAGCTGATGGATATTATGCAGATCTTGATTACAATTGGTCAGATCATTATGCCGTTGACACTTCTGCAGTATCGGAGCGCCATCATAATAGAATTGGAGATGGAAAATTTGATCATTTTACATTACCATCTAAGATTGAATTAGAAATTGGTAGATTATACTTTGAAAATTTGACCTTGTTTACTGAAAGTAGATTTGAGTTATATGCTAGATACCTAGAAAAAAACGTCAGATTTAGAACTTCCGAGATTGAATTCAATAATGATTATTTCTATCATGTGAACACTGCTGCATTTCCTGGGAATATGCATAAAGCTATGCACTTACTGACTGAAAACGCGAAGGAAAGTAGACAATTTACTCAGACTGCCAATACCATTCCTATTGACGATCTTACAGCTGATTCGTATCTGTATAGTAGTATAAATGGTTTTGGCGCTCAAGGGGGACAGAATATCAATGGTAGAATTAGTAGTAGTAACTTTATCAATGATTCGATACGTGTGGCGTTTGCAACTTTTTCTGCCAGCAATATAGGAAATTGGGGATATCCAAACAATTTAATGAATGTACCACTTGCCTCTAAAAGTCCAACTTTAACGAGTAATTGGGGCCTTTATCCTTTGCCTTTGCAATACCTTCAGTCTAGTCAGACTTTTGGTTATTGCCATAGAAAAGGTGCAAATAACGATACCACAACTGGTGGCGATTGGCGTGGATTTGGTGGATCATCTCATCATACTAATATGACACTATGGGGAGATCCTACATTGAAGATGTATATTGTAAAGCCAGTATCAGATATACAATTAAATACAGAGAATAATGCAGTAAATATAACATGGAATCTACCACAAGACAATGTGCTAGGAGCTAATATATATAGATCAACATCGGTAGATGGTAAATTTGAAAAAGTAAATGACGAAATAGTTAGTGATGGTATCTTTCAAGATGAAACACCATCCAATGGATCAAATCACTATATCATCCGGACCGTAAAATTAGATAGTTCTGCGACGTGTAGTTATTTTAATTACTCTTACGGAAGCCTAAATTCTATAGAAGTAGAATTGGTTGATCTAGATCAAGATGGATTTTTCTCAGATGTCGATTGTGATGATAATAATGATGCTATTAATCCTGATGCAATAGAAATTCCAGATAACGGAATCGACGAGGATTGTGATGGAAACATCGATGAGCTGGATATAGATCTAGATGGATATGATGATACTGTAGATTGTAATGATCAAGATGCAGCAATCAATCCCGACGCAGAGGAAATTGTTGATAACGGAATCGACGAGGATTGTGACGGAGAAGATGGACAAGCTATAATTTGTTTCGATATAGATAGGGGAGTACATGATATCTTTAATATTCGACCCGACTGTTTTGGAAGTCCTGTTTCTGATGTCGAGGTAGTACCTAATCAGATATTTATATTGGATAATTTGGAAACAGGCACTGGATACTATTTTGAGCATTGTACTGATTATGATGATAGCAATTGGAAATCTAAACTTTCTGTTATTACATACAATAACTCACTTAACCAGATTGATGGAATTCAAAATTCAGTGTATGATTGTAGAATAGAATTTGCTTTTGACAATATACTTCCTTCAAATATCTCTGTATTTGTGATAGTACAAGATGGTGATGATTGTCAAAGTGGAAATTATCGTGGTAATGGAATTCCAAGATTGGGATGTGCAGGTAGAGATCAAGATGATGATGGTTATCCTGATTATGATGATTGTGACGATTCCGATGCAGGTATTAATCCTGGCCAAACTGAAATTCCTTTTAACTCAATAGATGAAGATTGTAATGATGAGACACAAGATGATGATGGAGATCAAGATGGAGTCAGTGCAGAAGAAGATTGTGATGACGAAAATCCTAATATTTTCCCAGGCAACATAGAAACTATAAATGGGATCGACGACAATTGTAATGGATTAATAGACGAGTTAGATAGTGATCTAGATGGTTATGCTAATGATGTCGATTGCGATGATAGCAATCCAGAAATCAACCCAGGTAGTTATGATCAACCTAACAATGGTATTGATGAAGATTGCGATGGAGTTGATTTGGTGGTTGAGCTATGTGATCCTCAAGAGATTAATTTTTTCTTACTAGAATTCGATAATATTGATTGTGCAATTCCTTCAGTTGCAGATAGTATTTTAGGTATGCTTCACACTACTACCTATCCATTAATTGATGGAGTAGAATACAAATTTAGCTTTTGTGGAAATTATGATCCTGATAGAATTACACCACGAATAGCGTTGTATCAATTTAATAATGCTACGCAAGAAACTGGTTTCTTTATGGACGTTATTGATTCTTGCTCGATTAGTTTTGTATATAGAGAAAAAGGTGGCTTCAATACCGTTTTGATAGATTTGAATGATGCTTTAACTTGTGATTATACTTTTCCTGCCTTTGATTCTTGGGCAACCTTTACATGTATCCCAAAAGATGATGACAATGATGGGTTTTCTAGTCTAGAGGATTGCGATGATACAAATGAAAATGTAAATCCTTCGGCTACAGAAATACCTTATAATGGATTGGATGATGATTGTGATATCACCACTTTGGATGATGATTTTGATCAAGATGGATTCGACATAGCAATTGATTGTAACGATAATGATCCTAATATTAATCCTTTCAGTGAAGAAGTGCCTTATAATGGTATTGATGAGGACTGTAATCCTATGACTTTAGACGATGACTTAGATCAAGATGGATTTAACCTGATTGATGATTGCGACGATACAAATGAGTCTATTAATCCAGACAGTGAAGAAATTCCTAATAATGGAATTGATGAAGATTGTGACGGAATGGATGAAACAACATCGACGATAGAATTAGGAAACGCTTCAATTAATATATACCCTAACCCAACTTTTGACAGAATCAACATAGATGTTCAAGGGCAATTAAACTTCCAAGCTAATCTATACAGCTCAGAAGGGAAATTGATGAAAACTACTTCTAATTCATCTCTAATTGAAGTTAACAATATTCCTAGTGGTATTTACTTATTAGAAATAAAAGACTTATCGACAGGTTATAAAATAATCGAAAGAATAATAATTGCAAATTAAAATACAGATCGACAACGAATCTGGTTTTTATAATAATTTATTGTTTTTCAAATTTATATTTGCCAAATCGCAGAATCGCTTAAATCGCAAAATCGCTTTATATTTTTGACCTTTTTTGTTCAACGGCTTGCTTTGGATTTAGTCAAAGGTTTAATACCATCCATTTCTGATGTCGACAGAGGTAAGATGTTAGTCTCCGCCTTTGTAGGGACAACTATGGCTTCAGCAACATATCTATGGTGTCTCGTATTTATAAAGGGGAAAGGGTGGACTATCAAAAACTTAAATCAGCAAAAAAAGGATGCAATAAACAGCGGCAATTGTGATTTTTAAAATCAGTGGTGTGATTATGGCCATAGCAACTGGTGCTATGTTTTACCAAGGTAAAGAAGTGACACATGTATTAGATTCAGATCTTATCACAAGTGTTTAATGTCTTTTTTATGCCTATTGTTGTACTATAAATTATACTTTCATTATAGAATAAAAATGTGATGAAAGATTATAAAACAAGCCTATGTGTATATGTAGGAATGTATACTGCATTGTTCTTTTCTCTTATAATTTTTACAATGAAATCGTAGCATTATTGAACTACTTTTAGATAATGAATTGAATTAGTGAAGTCATGAAAAACAAATACCTCAATAACCTCTTCCTGATAGACGGATTTGGAGCAATTGTATCCGCATTTTTACTAGGTATTGTATTAGTTAAACTGGAGATGTATTTTGGAATCCCAAAATCAACGCTATATTTTCTTGCTGTACTACCTATATTATTTGCAGTGTTTGATTTCTACTGCTATTTCAAAATTGAACAAAATTTAGAAAAGTACTTAAAAGCGATAGCTGTTGTAAATATATTGTATTGTTGTCTTTCTTTGGGACTTGCATTTTATCATTACAATCAGATAAAATACCTAGGTTGGATATACATAATAATCGAGATTATCATTGTTGTTGCAATAGCTATGATTGAGTTAAGAGCAGCAAGGAAATAATAAATACTCCCATTCTAGTTGAGTGGGTTGAATCCTTTAACTTAATTATCAATTATCAATTATCAATTATCAATTATTAAATAATAATTATCATCCCTATATATCCACACGTAATCTTAAATTAATCCTCCTAGAGGTTAAAAAATTAGGTATAGCAAATTGCTGATCTGTCACTGTCTTGATCCAAGTATTACTAGCTACGTTAGATACTTCTAACATGTTGAATACTTCAACACTCAGCCAAGCATTTTTACTGAATTTGAATGGATGATGTGGACGTTTGTTCTTCCAATCTTCTTTCCAGAGTTGGTAACCAAATCCAATGTCAACTCTATGGTAGGGTTTAAATCTAAACGTGTTTCTATAAACTTGATTGTCGTCTTTTACACCGAAAGGGAGACCACTTCCTACACTCAGATTTAGGTGCATCTTAAAGTTTTCATTGTTTGGTAGATAATCTTGAAAAAACATCGATAGCTGCATCAACCGGTCTGTAGGTCTCGGGACTGATGTTTGAACCAAAGGGTTTTCTGGATCTTCAATGTTATATTTTAAGTGATCTATTCCAAGTATATTTTCTTTAGTAGAAAGAAACGAAAGATTGATCCACGACTCTGCACCCGGTACAAATTCCCCATTTAGTCTAATGTCTATTCCTGTTGCATACCCTTCTGAATCATTTTCTCCACTGTATCTTATCCTTACATTGTCTACTTCATATGAAACAAGATTGCTCATCTTTTTATAGTACACTTCAGTTATTAGTCGAAATGGTTTTGCACTCATACTCTTCCAATAAAAATCATAACTTAATCCACCTACAAGGTGAGTAGATTTTTGAGATTTTAGTCCAAGATTTACAGTGCCATCTGGTCTTCTCATCTCTCTGTAGATCGGCGGTTGATAATATATACCACCGCTCAACTTAAATGAGATATCCTTATCCCAACTCAATGGCTTATATAGAAATTGGGCTCTGGGACTAAAAACAAATTCTTTGCTTAGATCACGATAATTACCTCTTACACCTACTGTAAGTTTCATTTCTCGTACATCCTCATCCAAATAACTGTAACTATCTTGAATAAATCCAGAAAAACGACTTGATCTAATCTCATTCTCAGTCTTAAGGAATGATGAAAGTTGTAACTCTTCTGTATTGATAGGAAGTGAAAATCCTGCGGAATCTATTCTTTCCCACTCATTAAGTCTATCATCAAAGTATTCGTTTTGATATTTTAGACCCCATTGCAAGAAGTGAGAAGTAATTGCGTCGTTATCTGTCTGTAGTTCTAAACCACCCTTGTGAGCAATATTATAAATTCTGTTAAATAGATAATTTCGTGTGTATGTATGTTGAGTACCAACTCCGAGTACAGCTACTTCTGTCCCAAAATCATCACTACCCAAATCAGTTTCTATCTCTGCCAATCTATAAAAACCAAGGATGTCAAAATTCTCTTCCTCGTTGCTTTGATAATTAGATGCTAATAGTTTGAGGTATAAAGGATTCTTATCTCTTTCAGGTACATATGTAAATGCAACTCCACTCGTACCATTCGTAAATCTATCTTTTTCTCCACCTTCGAATACAGAAGTAAATCTCAAAGCCTGTGTTATTAATCCTAGAGTAGTACTTCTCGAGGTGGGAGTGAATTCATATATACTATTATTGAAGTTGCCAAGAAATCCGACTTGTAAGCTTCTTGATATATCATAAGTTAGATATGCTTGTATATCTGTAAATGTTGGTAGGTATTCTCCTTTTGTATCTAAGGATCCTAAGATGTATTTGGATGTCTTATATCTAGCGCCAATTAAGTATCGGAACTTATTATAGGCATTTGATCCCAATCGCTTACTTCCCTCAACATGTGCAGTAGCTCCTAAAAGACTGGCAGAGAAACTGGCTTTCGTAGTTTCAGGTCTTTTGTACTTGATATCTAAAACGGAAGATAATTTGTCTCCGTATTTTGATTGAAATCCTCCAGAAGAGAATGATAAATCTCGTACTAGATCTATATTCGGAAAACTTAATCCTTCTTGCTGTCCACTCCTGATCAATTGAGGCCGAAATATTTCAAAGTCATTGACATAAACAAGATTTTCATCATAATTACCACCTCTTACATTGTATTGTGAACTTAATTCTCCTCCACTTCCAGCGGATACACCCAATGCAATACTTGGCAGTACAGATTCTAAATTTCCAGAAGCAGTTGGAAGACTTTTAAATTCTGACACCTCTTCTTTGACCATACCCACATCCTCTATTCTTGATTCTGTGACTATGATTTCTATATCGGACTCTTGCGCCGCAAGTTTGATGTTTACATATCTTTTTGATCCAGGATCCATCTCTGCGACTAATGTGCTTGCAGTATTATAACCTAATCTAGAAACAACTAATCTTTGTTTTTTATTCGCTTCTATTTCTAATCTGTAAGAACCATCTATTCCCGATTCGGTGGCTATGTTTGTATTCTGAATATATACAGTCGCAAACTCTACTGAAACTCCGGTCTCCAGATCAGTTATATTCCCAAAGATTATAGCTTTTTCTGACTGGCTCGATACAGAACTAAAAGTGAGTAATAGAATGAATAATAGAAATTGTTTCATTAAAAGTGATTAGATAACAGATAGTAATAAAGTGAAACGAAGATTTATGATATTAATTATCAGAACCAATTGCTTTTAATTGACGAATTGTTTGGATAGGGTCTTCTGATTTGAATACACTGCTGCCTGCAACTAAAACTCTGGCACCAGCTTGAAGCATCACTTCAGCATTCTGCAACCCTACACCACCATCTATTTCTATGATTGTTTTTGCATTGATCTGATCGATCATAGCTTTAAGTTTTTTTATTTTTGGTATCGTTTGATAGATGAATTTTTGGCCTCCAAACCCAGGATTTACGGACATGATGCATATCATATCTGTCATTTCTAAAAGATCTTCTAAGCCAGTTACGCTAGTGCCAGGGTTTATTGCAATTCCCGCTTTTGCTCCAGTAGCTTTTATTTGCTGGATCGTTCTGTGGATATGAGGGCACGCTTCCAAGTGTACTGTAATTGTATCTGCTCCGCAATCTCTGAACTGCTCAATATATTTTTCTGGTTCAACAATCATTAAGTGAACATCAAGTGGTTTTTTAGCATGTTTTGCTATAGCTTTTATAACTGGCTGACCAAATGAGATGTTAGGAACAAACACACCATCCATAACATCAATGTGAAACCAATCCGCTTCACTATTATTTATCATTTCTATATCCCGTTGGAGATTAGCAAAGTCAGAAGCAAGGACAGAAGGTGCGATTAGGTGGTTAGGCATTTTACGATACGTTTGTGTTGTTATTTATACTAGTCACAAATGTAGGTAATGTTTATGGGAAAAGGCATTTGAATTGAATGGAATCCTATATAAACTGATAGTCATTTTATAGAACACGGATGACACGAATTGAACGGATTAAAGCAGATCTTTTGGTTTGTGTCCTACGAAACTAATACCATCTGAAATAGCGCTTCAAATTCATTAGAAATCAAAACAGTTCAACTAGCAAAAGCAATACGATATACTATGCAAAACTAATATCCTCATTCTTCTCAATAACATCCCAAGTATGATCTGCCATCATCTCACAAGTAGCGATATATGTATAAGGTCCATTCTCTCCCCATTCTTCTGGAGATATCATAGACAATACCCACGTTTCGTCCTTTTTCTCATAGACGTAATATCTCTTATTTAGAACGGGTTTGAATCCCGCATCTGCTTTATAGATTCGTTCTGATATGCTAATCCTATCGTGTAATATTTGAGCTTGCTTGATCAATAATTCAACTTGATCTTTGATCTGTGTTAGTTGAGAATCGGTCTGTTGATACATCGCAGCCATAGCATTTCCTTTGGCTCGCCCTTTATCGAGAGGCTTGATGATAGCACTACCTACATGATGTGCGTAGGGTAGTAGACCAGGGTTTTCTGCTACTTGATCTATGTCTATACTGTCTTTGTTGCTTTTTCTAAGTGTCATAACATGATCTACAATAGTAAATGATTATAGAATGTTTTGAAAATAGTCGATAAATTTGAATACAAATGGTATGCTATTGGCAGATCGGAGGAAATGCCTCTAACAAAGACAACACGGATTGAGATGATTTGGCCGGATTGTTTTCCTTTCATTTATTCAGCTTTATCTCGAATTCTCAGTTTCTCAATTTCTCGAATTCTTCTAAATCATATGTAAGATGGTTTTTTATATCTCTAAACTCTTGTTTTCTTACAGAACTAAGTAATATAGAACTTATATCTTTTTATAATCCTTTACAGTCAATTCATGCTCTACTTCTCCAGTATGCTTTATTGATTGTGGTTCAAATAACATAATCCAAACTTCCTCTTCGGCGATAGGCTTGTGTTCTACACCACGAGGGATAATGATCATCTCACCTTCGTTGATTGTCCTCATTCCATCTTCGAAATCGATTTTTAGTGATCCTTTTACGATGTAGAATAGCTCGTCTTCGTTAGAATGATTGTGCCAGACAAATTCACCTTTTACTTTGGCTATTTTTACATCTTGTCCATTGAGTTCTCCTATGATTCTTGGACTCCAATGATCCGTAAAGTGAGCAAATTTTTCTTTTAAATTGATTACTTTCATTTGTCCTTCTTCGCTTTGTTTATGGATTATTAACAAGCTGGAAATACGACAGGGACATTGTATGCCAATCCTCCTTCAGCAGTTTCTTTATATTTCCCATTCATATCTTGGGCAGTATCCCACATTGTCTTTACGACTTGATCAAAATTGACAATGGCATCTTCGGGATTACTGGTCAGTGCTAGATTACTTGCAGTTATTGCCTTCATGGCACCCATCGTATTACGCTCAATACATGGTATTTGGACTAATCCTCCGATAGGGTCACATGTGAGACCTAAGTGATGTTCCATTGCTATCTCAGCTGCCATAAGTACTTGACCTGGACTACCTCCGAGAAGTTCCGTTAGCCCCGCTGCAGCCATTGCCGAAGAAACGCCAATCTCAGCTTGACATCCTCCAACAGCAGCGGATATCGTGGCTCCTTTTTTAAATAAGCATCCGATTTCTCCTGAAGTGAAAAAGAACTTTCGTAAATCTTCCTTTCCTTTATATTCACAAAAAAAGTAGTAGTAAAGCATAACGGCTGGTATCACTCCAGCTGCGCCATTAGTAGGAGAAGTGACAACTCTACTGAGCGCAGCATTTTCTTCATTTACAGCTAGTGCAAAACAACTAATCCATTTATTTATACTATTGAAATCCTTTGGTTGTTCTTTTATAGCTTCGATCCATTCTTCTTCTGTTTCGAATACTCTGCCACCAAGCAATGACTTACTCAATGCTTTTGCTCTTCTTTTTACATTAAGTCCTCCAGGAAGTACTCCTTCAGTATTGCAACCTTTAAATACGCATTCTACCATAGTATTGTAGATGTCTGCAATTTCTTGTGTTATTACCTTTTTTAAGCGGAAAGCCTGTTCATTTAGTGATACAATTTCCGAAATTGGCAAGCCTGTTTCAGTTGTATATTTTACAAGATCTGCACCAGTTTGGATTGGGTAAGGTAGTTCTATATCTTCTGCTTCAGTTTTCGTTTCTCCTTTTAATTGAATGAACCCTCCTCCTATGGAATAATAAGTATTTTCCGCAATTTGTTTGTCTGATATGTATGCATGGAATGTCAAGGTGTTAGGATGTGCAATATCTTCATGTTGATGAAAAATAATATCTCTATGAGGATCAAAATTTATGGGTTTATCATCAACTGTAATCTGTTTTGTACTTTTTATTTTTTGAATGTAGAATCCAATTTCTTCTGTGGGAATTGTTTTTGGATTATAACCTTCCAGACCTAATTGAACGGCAATATCTGTACCGTGACCTTTTCCTGTTTTTGATAATGATCCGAAGAGCTGTATGGTGATTCTATCATAATTGATCTCACGAATAGAATCGACAAAATTCAAAGCGGCCTTCCACGGACCAAGTGTGTGTGATGATGAAGGGCCGACTCCTATCTTATAGATGTCGAAAATGCTTATTTTTTCCATTCTGAAAAGGCCAAAGTTTTAGTTAGGGATTTGGCAGATGACAAATATGTAGATAATTATTGAATTAGAAATACATATCTAACATTAAGTTTTGATTGAATTCATAAGGACAATTATGATATCAAAATTATTGATTAGTTGGATTAAGTCAATTGATATAAAAGTTAATTCATTAATCATTGAATTTTGCATAAATTTCAGTAGAACTGAATTTTCCGTCCTTTATCTCACAATCTACCATCGTACCTTCATATTTGAATCCGACCTTAGCAACCGCTTTCTTGCATTTTTCATTCGCACTGTCTACAAATCCTTCTATTCTATGCAGATTCATCTCGTTGAATCCATAATCAAAAATCTTAAGCATGGCTTCACCCATTATGCCAAGACCCCAATATTCAGGAAGTAGCCAAAACCCTATTTCGGCTTTTCGATTGACGGCTTCTCTGTCATTATATCCGCCAGCACCATAGAATGTGCCATCTTCTTTGGAACAAACGGCAAACCACTGTCCCGTTCCATTTTTTTCGTGGTTAGCAAACCAATCCATTTGCTCCTTGGTAGCTTCGAGAGTCATAAAGCTTACACCGTAATATTTAATTACCTCTGGGTGAGATAGTCCTTTAAATACGTGATGTATGTCTTCAGCTGTAATCTTTCTGATTATTAGTCTTTCCGTATATATCATTGGTAATGATTTGTGTCAAACATAATATCAAATTTAACAATTCCTAGTTTTACTTATTCAGCATGTATGAATTCTCCTACAATATTGACAATAGATAGATCTTTTAATTTATGCCTGTAACCTTGTGTAATTACTAGTTTTGATTTTCGTCATAAACTGTATAGCTTCTTTGAGTAGTCAAAATTTAGTGTCTTATCTTCATTGTTATGTATAATTAATCCATCAGCATCATTGTCTTTTATCACATTGGCCAACGTGAAATAAGATGTCTCCTTGGCGGTGTACTTTGTGAAATATGATTTGAAATTACTAATAGTTGTAGATGTAAGCTTCAATTTTTTAAAATAGCATTCCAAAAAGTCTTCTATACTGTTTGGACTCGCGAGTGCGACTAATTTCTTAGGTTGTCTATCCGGATTTTGGTCTACAAAATACAATGCACTAAAGCTTCCAATAGAATGAGATACAATACTGTGTATTTCACCAATATGAATAGATACAGCTTGGATCGCTTTTTCAAATAAGGGTACATTACTTATTTTTCCTTCAGAATTTCCATGACCTGGAGCATCAATAGCATAAATCGTAAATTGATCTGGTGATAAACTTTCAATGTGTTTTTCCATCTGTAAGAATGACATCGCCATCCATGCACAAAGAGTATGTTTTTGGGACCATTGCCCCATATAACAATGAATCTGTTTGTCATCACCATTCAGTTTAAATCGATGTTATGTATCTAAGAATTCTTGTTCTGTCAACTTAGCTTTAAAAGGATAACAAAATATATAAAAGGCATGTTTGCCGTCGATCTTTTCTGAAAGAGCATTCAGTATGTTTAGGTATGCTCCTACTATTTTCATAATTACATTCATATGTTCTATTTTTAAATACCGACCGGTATCTTGTAAGTCAAAAAAATATTAAGCCGTTTTATTTTTTATGTCATTTTTTAAATATTGAATCACTGAAATTAAGTGTTTGTCATTATCTATGACTTTCATCATCATTACACCACCTTCTATGGAGCTATATATCAAAGTTGCATATATAGCGGGATCAGAGATATTCATCAATTGATTTCTTTCTAAACCTTGATTGATAACACTGGTAATTCCTGCTTGGATAATAAGCATGATTATACTAACTACTTCTTTTAGTATTATATCTGTATCGTCTACTTCTATTGCAGCATCCAACAATGGACATCCACCTTTGAACGGAGGATTTTCTCCATATACCTCGAAGTAAATTAGTATGCTATCTAGTTTGGCGGGAGTATCTATTACTTCCTTTATTCTTTGCGTAAGATTAGTCAGTACAACCCCTGTCATATTGGTTAGACACCCTTTTTCTAATTCTGCCTTATCTTTAAAGTGATTATATAGCTCCCTTAGTAATGCCAGCTAAACTAGTAATATCACTGATGGAAGTCGCCTAATATCCCTTAGTATTAAAGAGTACACTTGCAGCAGTTAAAATCTTTTATTTTAGTTTGTTCTGGATCTCTCACGCAGAAAAGATACCGATTGGTATCCACATTAACATGCCTCAGTCTAAATATTTTGCTTTTAATGGACAAACCTCTTTTACATTTCATTTAAATATTATTGGCTAATTGATAACAGATTGTTTTACAGTTGTTAACAGCCATTGATGTATGCTAGAATTACTTTTGTTTTATCAATCAAACAACTATAAATATGAAAAAGTATCTACTATTATTCTCAGCTATTTGTTTTATCACAAATGGCTTTTCTCAATCATATACAAACAAAAAGGGAGACACACATCTCTGGGGTAAATCTTCTGTTGAAGATTTTTCAACAGGAGATTATGCTGAATGGTATTCTGAAAATACGAAAGATTACAAGACTGAAATCTCGGCGAATGAAGCGTTTTTATTCAACGATATTGATGTGGAGATCTTTGTTGGAAGTGGTGTGGAGATACCAAATATCTAGTGCCTAAATTTATTGAGACTTGGAAACAA
>Ga0209187_1003321_pt1 | contig 13603 bp, 12 predicted proteins | sample BantaG_FD_187430 | JGI IMG/M metagenome (GOLD analysis project Ga0209187, IMG submission 187430) | Marine algal microbial communities from Bantry Bay, Ireland - BantryBay_4 metaG (SPAdes) (version 2) | ecosystem: Host-associated > Algae > Red algae > Unclassified | place: Bantry Bay, Ireland... | reverse complement strand
CCGGAGCCGAAGGCGAGACCGGGATCGAGGGTCAGAACGGCCAAGCCTTGATCGATGACGGTGGGGTCGAGCTCGAGCCAGCTCGGCTGGATAAGGATGCGGTTGCCGACCCGCGTCGGTTTGTAGTGAGCCTTCCAAGCATTCTCCCAATCCTCGTCCTTGAAGGAGCGAAACTCGGGGGAGGGGAGGCTGAGAGAGGCGAGACTATCGGCGACATCGGCGCGAAGTTCTGGCGTGTCGCGGCTATTACGAACGAACAATTTCACCGAGATCTCGGGGAGCAAGGTGCTCGGGTCTTGGGCGCTGCTGTCACCTTGCTGCTCGGTCGCGACCCCCTCGTCGTCCTGAGCGAATTCCCCCAACTCCGCCTCTAGAATTTCCGCCGTCTCCTCGGAGGTCGTCTTTACTGTGATCTCGAGCCAATCCATGCGCCAAAGAAGCGCGGCACGGCGGCGGAGCGAGGGAATTTCTTGAGAGAGTGCCTTCCTCTCCAATTTCCGGCCCAGTGGGAAGCTTTATCACTGAAGAATCGATTGTTTAGATTTCAAAGATTCTTATCGGTGGTCTTTGAAAAAAAATTCTTCTAGTCGAATGACGATTTGTTCTATAAACACCCCGTGGTCCCCTATCCCCCAATCTCAAATTTCCTCCCCCGCGGATATCCACGGATGTCCATTGCGTTGCCAAACAATGGCCTCCGCGTGTAAATCTTGCACTTCCTCCAATGCCCAAACCATCTTCCAACTACTGGACCCAAAAGATCCACGCACTGCTCCACGACGGCCCCGGAAAGGCCCTCGATATCCGTGGACACGAGGCAGACGCCAAGGCGTTGCTTGAGGCTTTCAGTTTGAGCACGGCGGAGCGGTTCCGAAAGGAGTCAGATTTTGCCGCCTCTGCAGCAGATCGGCTTCCGTGGCCGAAGGCTAAATACTGCAAATCTTCCTACGATCCTGTCGGCAACCCGTTCCGTCACCCTCTGTCTGGAGACAAGCTTTCTTCGCACCCGACGTTAAGGACGGCGGCGCAGGCGACGCAGGAGAGTCACCAGACCTTGCCCAGACTGGAGGGGGATGATGATCGCCTCGCCTTTATCGCCCTCTGGCGTTTCTGGCAGAACTGGGCTTCGGACAAGAACCCCGAGTTTGCTCTGCTTCCGGCCGAGACCCGGCTACCTGACCACACGATCTGGACCCACACAGCGATTTCCAGCGCCTTGCAAGGGTGCCAAGGGGGCTCGGTCCAGGATTGGATCGATGGAAAAGCCCTTCCCGATCGCCCGGTCGTGCTTCTCTTCAGTATCGGGCCAGTCCAGGAGTTTATCGCGGCAGCTCGCACGACTCGTGATCTCTGGAGCGGCTCTTATCTTCTCTCCTACCTGATCTCCAAGGCTCTGGCCCGAGTTGCGCTCGACTTTGGTCCTGACCACGTCGTCTTTCCGAACATTAAGGGGCAGCCGCTCGTCGACTTGGCTCTCCGCGATGATGTCTGGGGGCGTGCGACGGTAGGGGATGGTCCCCTCTGGGACGCGTTTCGATATGACACCGCGACAGGCTCACAGCGGCTCCTCACTCCGTCGTTGCCGAACCGGTTCTTAGCTCTAGTGCCCATGGACATGGCAGAGCACCAGTGGAAATCGGCGCAGGACTACGCCGACACCTTGGCCGCCGATATCCAAGACTCCTTGGAAGAAGTTGCGAAGGGCGTTGCCGATGTGTTCTCCGGCCACTCCGGGTTCGATCAAGAGAAGTTTGATTCTCAGGTCGCACAGATGCTCCATATCCATTGGCAGGTGGTTCCTTTCCCAGAATCCTTCGATGACCTAGCCGAGCACTGTTCAGTCCTTCCTGGAGACGAGTCTTTCCAGCCCACCGCTGGTATTGATACGGTCCAGTCACTCGTGGCGAAGATGCCCTCCGAGCATCGCGACAAGCGCTATTTTAAGAACGGCAACGTCGGCACGGATAGCGAGCCAGGGAAGCTCAATCAAGCCTCTGCGGGTTGGTCTGGACTCTATGCCCTCAGCGGGTGGCTCCAGGGAGGGGCGAAATCTTTACGTTCCTTCGCAGCGCGGAACGACGGTCGCTGGGAAACTGGCAAGGGACGAAACAAGGACTCCCTGACTGGGCGCGAGGAAGCTTGCCTAGTCGCCCCTCCCTCCGAAAATGAGTGTGAGGATCTTCGTAAGGCGACAGTGCCCGCCGCCGCCCAGCACTCTCTGAAGCCGAATGAAGCGCTGTCTGCCAGCACTCTGATTAAGCGTTTTTGGCACATCACCCACCTCAGTGAAGAAGAAGGCTTCAGGGCGAAGGACTTCGCCATGCCGAATACCCACGCCATCGCTGATCACCGTCCGTTCGACAACAACTCGGAAGACGATACCACTGCCAACGACGAAGCGTCCAAGTACTACGCTGTGATTGCGCTCGACGGCGACCAGATTGGACGTTGGCTCTCGGGTTCCCATGACAGCACTCCGATCCTGCGAGATCTCCTTTCCGACGAGGGCCGCACGTATTTCGATGAGAACAATTGTGGGGACGTTATTGATAGGAAGCGTCCCCTCACGCCGTCCTTCCACCTGCTTTTCTCGGAGATGCTTGGGAACTTCTCCCTTCAGTGCGCAGCTCGCATTGTGGAGTCCTTTGATGGACGCCTTATCTATGCTGGTGGCGACGATGTTCTAGCCATGCTACCAGCAGATACAGCAGTCAGCTGTGCTCAGGCGCTTCGCTCAGCTTTCCGTGGAGATGAGGCGCTTGTCGGTCAGGCCCTGGGTAGTGTTGGCGATTCCACTGACAAGTCCCGTCGCTCGGACCGTGAGACACCGCTTTTCCAGTCTACCGTGCCCGGGTGCATTCGCCTGACGACCGACGCCGCTTACCGACCGAATGACTTAGATCCTCTGGTTTCAGATCCGCATAGCTTCCCTGCACTGGTTCCGGGACCAAATGCAGATGTATCCGCTGGCATCGCCATCGGGCACATCAAAAGCCCTCTCCAAGACCTTGTCCGTGCGGCCCAGTTGGCAGAGAAGCGGGCGAAGCGTGATACGAACGACGGTGGGCTTGGTCGGGCCGCCTGTGCGATCTCGCTGATGAAGCGCTCCGGAGAGATCATTGAGTGGGGGTTCAAGTGGGCAGATCCATACGTGGACAGTGCTCCCGTTCTCCCGTTGCTGACCGCGCTCCTCGAGGCAATCAAGGAAGAGACACTTTCCGGTCGATTTTCTTACAAGCTCATTCAAGTCCTTGCGCCGTATGCTACGAAGACCGCCGAGGTCGACGGATTCTCCGCAGTACTTCACGATCTCATCCTTCGGGAATTCGATCATGCTCTTCGCCAGCACTCGGCGGAGAAAGGTCAGCTGGACGGGGATGCATTGACGAAGTCCTTCGCTACCTACCTCGCCCACTTACAACACGAGAAGGGCCGAAATTTGGGCAACGACCCTGCCGCCCTGATCGAGGATGTCATCGGTCTTCTTTCCACCGTCGCCTGGATTCACCGCCACAAGGCTTAGCCAACCCACGATTATGAACGTCTTAAATCTTACTCCCAACGACGTCCTGTTCTTCCGAGATGGTCGCCCCATGGAAGGCGCCTCTTCGGGAAGCGGCGCGGCATGGCCTATGCCCAATGTCATTAGCGCCGCCTTTCACGCCGCCCTCCACCGGGCCGAGATCAACGGAGTGCACGAACACCGGAGGGGACGTAGTAGTGATGACCGGTCCGACGGCAAGCGCGATCGCAAGTTTGGAGGGCTCGTAACCGCCGGCCCATTCCCAGTGAGCAGCGAAGGTCGCTGGATCTTTCCTCGTCCGGCTGACGCGCGCCGAGCAGGGGATGCTGGAACAACGGAGTTCCCGCTCGTCAGCGGAGCACAACCTTCCTCTCTCTCGAACGACCCTAAGCTACCGCTTTACCCCGTCGTCAGTGCTATCCCTCCTAGCAAGGACTCACCAGAGCCTTGGGTCGATGCTGTCGCCTACACCTCCTATCTAAACGGGGGGGCCGTTGCTGGGGAATGTCACCGAGACGCAGACATCTTTGGCAAAGAGCACCAGATCGGCATCGGTATCGCACCAGAGACCGGCACGGTCGAGGAGGGCAAGTTCTACTCGGCTCAATACCTTCGCTTAACAAAGGCCTGGCAACTCGGGGTACTCGCTGAAGCTCAGGACAAGATCAGCAAAGATCCAGAGAATCGGCGCGACCTCATCCGCGAACTCCTGGATAGCGAGCAGCACATTCTCGTCGGCGGCCAGCAACGGGTGTGCAATGTTGGACTCGGCACTGCGGTGGACACAGCTTTGCCCCTGCCTGTGGGGCCAAAAATTTCCGGCACCCGTGTGCGTTGGACACTGCTCAGCCCGGCAGTCTTTCCCCACATCGCTGAGGACAAGGATCGGGGCATTCCCGAACACTCCGGCGGATCGCTCCCCACCTGGGTTGACTGCGACGGGGTCGTTCAACTCCTCGATGGGCCCGGAAAGAACAAGGCAAAACGAATGCGATGCGAGCCGGGACGGCAGATCCAAGCCCATCTGGTCGCCGCATGTGTTCCCGGTTCCCAACCAGTCTCCGGCTGGGCTCTTGGGCATGATGACGAGAACGAGGCTGGGGCCCGTGCCCTCCATCTCGCAGTCCCGGCAGGCTCCGTTTACTACTTTGAGGCTGAGGACTCCAGTCATGCCCAGAAGCTTGCCGATGTTCTCAGCTGGCACGGCTCCAGCCAGACTGCCTCCACCATTCACAATCGCCGATCCACCCTTCTCGGAGAGAAGGGATTTGGACTCGGGGTTTGCTCCGCTTGGAGCGAATACACCGCCTGATTTTAACAGAACTTCCATCCATCCAATCTCCATGAACCAGCAAATCCTCTATCTATTCACCCGCACACCGCTCCATGTCGGAGCCGGTGCCTCGGTCGGTGCTGTCGATCAACCCGTGCAACGGGAAAGGCACACCGGCTTTCCTGTGATTCCCGGGTCATCCATCAAGGGCGTTCTCGCCGACACTGGAGACTATGCAGATGTCTCTAAGGACGACAATCGCTCTGAGCTCGGACACAAACTCTTTGGCCGCGGCGCCGGTAAGGAGAAGGGAGATAGCGGCAGTGCCGGCGGAATCTCGATCGCTGAGGCCCAACTTCTGGCCTTTCCCGTCCGATCCGCACGCGGTTGCTTCGCCTGGCTGACCTCTCCTCTCTGTTTGGCCCGATGGTCGCGCGTTAGCGGCGTTTCGCTCCCGGATATTTCCGATCCCTCGGAAGGGCAGGCGCTCTTTGATGGTGAGGTGCTGGGGCATGACGGTAAGGCTCTGTTTGAGGATTACGTTTTCAACCACGAAGCTAGTTTTCCCGCTGCTGAGGCTCTCGCTGGCATCGCGGTTGATGGGATTTGGGCAGACCTTGCGGAGAAGCACTTGGTTCTCGTTTCCGATGATATTCTTTCCCACTTCGCCCGCCATGCCTGCGAGGTGGCCCAGCACGTGGTCATTGATAACGAGACAGGAACCGCGAAGAACGGACTCCTATTCAATCAGGAAAATGTGCCCGCCGAGACGTTGTTTTTTGCGACGATTTCCGCGACCAAGGATCCTAAGCTTCTAAAGGAGCTCAATGTACCAAACCCCATTCAGCTCGGTGGTGATGCCACTACGGGGCTAGGCTTCTGCTCCTCGAACCTCGTCTAGCTTCTGTCATGTCTCAGATCATCAATATCGAACAACTTCGCGCGAAGAATGCCCTCGCTGCAGATGGAGTGAAGAAGCAGGACGGAGAAGGCGACGCGCTCTCTGGATTTTCTTCTCTGATCATCAACAACGGCTTGCCATCGGCAATCGCCTTCGCGGTTTACAAGGGCTCGGCCACTCAGGCAGGCCGCATCGCCACCGCGATTGCCACGCATTTGGAGTCACTCCCCGGTGGGTCTCCTTTCACATCGCGCACCGACTCGGCTGTAGCGCTTCGGGATGCGCTGTGTCACTGCGATGCCTTTACTGTTCGACGCTGTACTGACGAAGCTCTCGCCTTTCTCTCCTACCTAAAACGTTTTCAGCGGTAGCCGGGCCGTCTGTCTTCTCCAAATTTTCTGTCATGCCTATCTACGCTCAACAAGAGTCCAAGACCCTCTGGAACTCGCTTCGAAAAACAAAGAAGCACGCGCGAAGTCTTGCCTCCAGTCGATTCGTTGACCTTCCTGACGGAGACGAATCGGGCTGGCGCCAACTTGCCTGCGACTCGATCCGCGACGGCCAGGCCCACTCGTCGAAACCCGACGCCTACGTTGCGTTTGCCCAGAAGATTGCTACGTCCGCGGGAGGAGAACTCGTTCTGGCCAAGCTTCAGGCAAGGATGATCATCAACTCGGCAGGCGGCACGTTCGAGAACGGAGGTATCTGTCTGGACCGTTGTTCCGGTGTTCCGTTCATCCCCGGTTCAGCGGTGAAGGGCGTTACCCGTGCCCAAGCATTGCTTCAGGTCTCCTGCATCGAAGATCCCGCCGAGAAAATTTCCCAACTCGCCGCCTTCTGCCGCATCTTCGGCTGGGCGGACCAGGAGTGGAAGCCCGGTCGGAAAGAGAATTCGACAGGAGAAGACTCTGCTTTTTCTGATCTCTGGCTTGCTATGGCCCCTTCCCACGAAGGACGAGATGCCGACAATCTGCGCAAAACAGCTTGGGCTGAAATTGCTGAAAAGGTCGCCCACGATCTTCTCTCCAACATCGGTAAGAAAGCGAAAGAGGGGCGCCCGGCCACTGAGCAAATGCCAAGCTGCGCTGGGTCCGTCTGTTTCCTACCCGCCTTTCCGGACACCGATCCCGGCATTGATATTGATATCCTCACGCCCCATCACCCTGACTATTACCAGAATGAGAAAGACGTCGCCACGGACGACGAGTCACCCAATCCTGTGCTTTTCCCGACCGTGCGTCCGGGTAAGACCTTCGCTTTTCCTCTCGTCCCGTCTGGGAGAAATCGGCCAGAAGATCTGGCTCTCGTTAAGGACTGGCTGATCGGGGCCCTAGAGATCCGAGGAGTCGGAGCCAAGACCAACGCCGGCTATGGCTGGTTCACTTGCGAGCGTAGTGTCGATGCCGATGGCAAAGCTGAAGATACCCAAATTGTCGTTGAGGAGGTGATTCTCAGCACGTCCGAACGACTGGCGTCTCTAAATGATAATATGTTCGCAGACAAGGTCCGGATTTTGGCCGATCTGGACTCCGAGGAACAGGAAGTTGTCTGTCAGTTGCTCGCTGACGAACGGAGCCACGCCTGGAAAAAGTGGTGTGGTGAAAAAAAGGGCAAGTGGCCTCCGCGACTGGACGCCATCCGTGACATTGCGAAACTGCACAGTATCAAACTACCCTAATCACTTCGAACTCATGTTCTCTCAAACTTTCACCTTCGAGTGTGTCACTCCTTGTTTTTGCGCTGGGGCTGACCAGACCCAGGCAGAAATCCGGCCTTCTTCCCTTCGGGGCGAACTCCGTTGGTGGTATCGGGCACTAGGAGGAACTCCCTCCCAGGAGACTGCCGTGTTTGGAGGAAGCGACCCTTCTCCCACAGCAAGTGCTGTTCGTGTCCGTGTGTCCGACGTCATCGAGGTTGCTCTACCGCGATCTCTTCCGGTAGTCCGCGGGGTCGACCCGCTTTCCTATATCCTTTATTTTCCCAGCGTAGCTTCGGACAATAGACGTTGGACGCCGTCAGCATGCCTGGCACCTGGAACAAAGTTTGATTTTAGTGTAGTGCAGTTGAGGCCGATACCTGAGGAGGCACTAGCGCTTTTCCAGAAAACCCTTATCGCCCTCCGTCACTTCGGTTCTATCGGCATGAGGGCCACACGTGGTCTTGGTGCCATTCAGGATACCGGAAACACATCGACTAGTCTTGAGGAAGCGATTCAGACAATTCAAGAGGCCGGCTTTGTTTACCGTGATACCGGGTATAGAGCCCATTCCGATTGGGAGGGCGTAATGGAAGAGGCAGGCAAGTGGTTGCAGGGAGATCTTCGCAAAGAGTGGGGAGCTGGCGGAAACCAGATGCCCGCCCAAGCAACGGCACTGGGTTCTGCTACACCTCGGCAGACGAGCGCGGTGCGTATTCGCCCGATCAAAGTCGATGGCCAATTATATTTCGCTGCTGTAGAGGCTCCTCACAAAAAAGTGTTGGGTGCGGCATCACGGCGAGTCCATGGGGATACCCCAATACTTCATTCCAGAGATTTCAGCCAGCCGCCACCAGCCGCCCAGCGCGGGCGCGGGCGCGGGCGCGGGCGTGGACGTGGACGGCGTTAGTCAATAGGACCCAAGCAACACGTTTCCTTAGCTCGGTTTTGTCTCAGGCCCATTAGCCAACATGCCCTCCACCCTGTTCATCACCGTTGGCGGCTCGCCGCAACCGATCATCACTTGTGTCGAGGCTCTCCAGCCGGATCGGGTGGTGTTTGTGTGCTCTGGCGGAAAGAAGGGATCGTGCTTGCAGGTCACTCAAAAGGGGAAGCCTTGCAAGATTTACCGCGGCGGAGAGGTTGTGGAGGAGTTCCCCAACCTGCCGACTTACTTGGGGCTAGTCAATTTTGTCGCAAGCAACGACCTGATTCTCCTCGAAAACCTGGATGATCTGGGACATTGCTACGCTCAGATAACAGAGTCGATCGAGGCGGCACTGCAAGCAGGCGAGGAGCCGGTCGTCGAGTATTCTGGAGGGACGAAATCGATGGCGGCGGCGCTGGCGCTGGTTGCCGTAGATCAGGATCTGGACATCTATCTCACCACCGGACCACGTGACAATACGAGAAAGATCGAGTTCGGCGAATTTACCGAACGGGTTTCGACTGCGCGTGTGTTCCTTCGAAGGCTCTTTGATAAGGAATTTCCCGAACTCTTTCAGCGTGGCGACTATCCGGCGGCAATCGCGCTACTACAAAGTGCGCTGAAACGGTCAGGCATTAACGCTGGGGACAAACAGGAGATTCGTAGCCGTCTCGACTTGTGTAGCGCACTGGACGCCTGGGACCGTTTCGATCATCAGACTGGCCTCCAGTTTCTGCAACCGCACTTCCGTGATTATTCCGAGTTGGGGCAGTACCTGAAACGGGTCATTCAGAGCCACCAGGCCTTAACCGCAGATCTGCCGTTGGTTCCCGACAAAAAATGCCATGGCTACGAAATCGTTGAGGATCTCCTACTGAATGCCGAGCGCCGCGCTTCGCAGATTCGGTTTGATGATGCCGTAGGCCGTCTCTACCGCGCGGTTGAGTTGCTCTGCCAAATTTGGCTTCGTAGAAAGTATGGTTTCGACACGGGCCAGGCCGACTGGTCCCGGATTCCTGAGCAGGCGTTGTTGACCTTGCGCTCCGCTTTGGAGGCGAAAACGGAACTTCCGAATGAAATTTCTCTTCGGCAGAGTTACAACGTTGTTGCGGCAATTCCCGATGACCCGCTTGGATGTCTGTTTCGAGACCACGAGAATCAGATCATTGATACTCTAAAGATCCGCAACGGTTCGCTCTTCGCCCACGGCTTCACGCCTGTGGATAAGGACGGAGACCAACGAGCCCATCAGGTTTGGGCTAGCTTTGTCGAAGAAGGCATCAAACTATGCGCCGGCGAACGCCACAAAAGCTCGATCCCGTTCCCGGTGTCGTTTGGCTAGGCCTGCAGAGGTCACGACCATAGATGGCCCGAAAACGCGATCTCGTGACCTGAGGTTGCTAACTGCTTATAATGAAAAGGTTACGACGAGATTTCTAAAATGTCTGATCTAATTGACTCCGTTTGTTTGATGTCTTTTTCAAGCTCGAGACCTAATCGGGATCTCGTGGCTTGCGAATCAACAACTTACGACGACCGTCTCCCAACCGTACTCCCCGCCGAAAGGCATTGGTGACAACCCGATAGAGATCAGGATTGTCATGGTCTGGATTCTCCCAACCGTACTCCCCGCCGAAAGGCATTGGTGACTAGTGGCAGGTTACTAATGTCTACGACTTGGCGACCCTCCCAACCGTACTCCCCGCCGAAAGGCATTGGTGACCCGAACGATCCAACGATGCTGTATGACTGGCCATCTTGGCTCCCAACCGTACTCCCCGCCGAAAGGCATTGGTGACTCTTCGACATGGAAGGGATACGCTCTGCATTAGTGCTTTTCTCCCAACCGTACTCCCCGCCGAAAGGCATTGGTGACAACTCACCAAGCGCAGTCTTGCCAGCAAGGATTGCGTCTCCCAACCGTACTCCCCGCCGAAAGGCATTGGTGACCAGCCTGTGAACGCTAGCGGTTGTTGATACGCGCCCGCTCTCCCAACCGTACTCCCCGCCGAAAGGCATTGGTGACCGCTTTTGTCTTATAGCACTCCTCGCCATTGATACTGCCCTCCCAACCGTACTCCCCGCCGAAAGGCATTCGTGACGCGGCGTGCCGTGCGATGTCGACCGCTGGGATGCCCTCCCAACCGTACTCCCCGCCGAAAGGCATTGGTGACCCTTTTCGAGCGCGGCGATTGCGACGCTCAGGGCGGCTCCCAACCGTACTCCCCGCCGAAAGGCATTGGTGACGATGTTTCGTTGCTGAACTCTTTGATGAGTGAGCGATACTCCCAACCGTCTCTCCGCCGAAAGGCAAACTGCCACCATCGCCGCTCCTCGCACCCTACTGGCTGCTGTGTTGTTGTTGTCCCTTCTCTGGACATCCGTGGATATCCGATTTCTGGCAGAGTGCAATGTGGGAGAGTAGTCTTGTGGAATGCCTACTGCCTACATCTCGTCTCCTCGCAGCTCTGTTGCCCTTCAGGGAAAGCGCCTACAGGTCACTGGTCCTAATCCTGATACGAAGGCCGGCCGGCCGGTGGTTTTGCGGGAGATCCCATTGTTCGACCTAGACCGGGTTGGGCTGATGGAGGGGTGTAGGATCTCGCCAGCCGCCATGGCTGAGCTGATGCGTAGAGATATTCCGATCTCGTTGCTCGGCTGGTCGGGACAGTTTCTCGGATCGGTATTGCCAGAGGCACCGGCTCATGCGGCGTGGCGCTTGCTGCAATACCGCCGGGCTACGCCAGATTCCGCTGTGGATTCATTCGCCCTGGGGGCCTCGCGCGAAATTATCGCCGCCAAGATCGCGAACCAACGCAGGGTCATTCAACGGCTAGCCGCCAGGCGGAACCTAGTTGATCTGCCGGCGGTCCGCAGGCTGAACCATTTGCTGGGACGGGTGGAGCGGGTCATTGATGCGCCGACCTTGCTCGGCTTGGAGGGGGCTGCCAGTGCTACGTATTTCTCTGCTTGGGCGGAATTTCTGCCCGCAGAATTTCCGTTCGAACGACGTTCTCGGAGGCCGCCCCACAACCCGGTAAATGCGGTGATCTCTTTTGCTTCGGCAGTGCTCTACGGGGAGACGGTTTCGACGATCCACACGGCGGGCCTTGATCCTGGAGTCGGTGTGTTTCATTCCACGGAGAACGGTCGTTGGTCGCTGGCGCTCGATCTCATGGAGCCGTTTCGCCCGGCCTTGATCGAGCCACTGGCTCTGGACCTGTTCGGACGGGGCATGGTAGATACGGCGGACTTTGAGCCTCGCGACGGAGGGATCTACTTGGCAGCTGGAGGCAGAAAGACCCTACTGGTGCAGCTGGAGAGACGGCTCAAGCGGGAGTTTCTGTCTGAGCACGCAGGTCACCGGACTACGTTGCGGGCGCAGTTGCGCCAGACCGTTAGCGACTTCAAGGCATCCCTAGAGGCCAAGGAAGCCTTCCGCCCCTTCCGAATGAACTAAGATTTACCTAAGTCGAGGCTAGTGAGTGCAACTCTGTGACCCTGATCCCGAAGAGATTGAAACAGAAGCTATCAGATCCTCAGTTGGAAGGTTGGTGGGAGGAGGCCTTTCCTCCCATGCCGCCGTCTTGGAAACCACCGGGAAGTAAACAAATGCTCGCACTTGTAGCCTACGACATCACCGATCAGAAGCGTCTGGCGAAGGTAGCCAAAACCTGTGAAGACTACGGTCTTCGGGTTCAATACAGTATCTTTGAGTGTCACCTGACTCCGTCCCGATTCGAAGACCTGTGGGAGGAGTTACTCGAATTGATCGACCCGCAATCCGACCGGATTGTCGCCTATCGGCTCGATGCCAAGACCAGCGAGCGAACACGAACGGCGGGCACCATGGCCTGCAGTCGCAAGGTAGTCAGTTATGTGGTTTGAGTCCGGTTTCAGCGAGCAAATTCCTTGCGATCCAAGGCTTTCGAATAGCGATTGGAGCGGGTTCAGGTCTCGACCTCAGAACCGCCGAATGACCGAGGGTCGTGACCTAAGGATGTTTTCCGCTCAGGATGAGTGACTTATGAGGAATTCCCCGACCTGGTATATCTATTCCGAGCGGCCATCCATTGCTCGGATTCCACCTCGTGACCTATGGCGCACCTTCGAGCTTGCGAATCAACGACTTGCAACGACCCTCTCCGGAACAACGACTCAGCCGAAAGGCATTGGTGACCCGCTAAGGAGAATAGGTTTATCCTCTTCAAGATGATTCCTCCGGAACAACGACTCAGCCGAAAGGCATTGGTGACCGGGTTGGTATCCTGCCTTATCACTACATTGCCAGTGACTCCGGAACAACGACTCAGCCGAAAGGCATTGGTGACGGTTCACCTTGAACTGCTTGAGCTGGCATCCCTCCTCTCCGGAACAACGACTCAGCCGAAAGGCATTGGTGACACAACTCGCTTTAGATCTAAGCTGCCGGCACAGTCGATCTCCGGAACAACGACTCAGCCGAAAGGCATTGGTGACATATTTTCAGCGTGCCTTATTGCTTGGTCGATATTCATCTCCGGAACAACGACTCAGCCGAAAGGCATTGGTGACAGAATCGAATGATAAGGTAGGTTTTCATTCTACCTCCGGAACAACGACTCAGCCGAAAGGCATTGGTGACGACCAAGGGAAGGGGCACAGGCCCCGTAGTCAGCCATAGCTCCGGAACAACGACTCAGCCGAAAGGCATTGGTGACTTCCTCAGCGGCCACACTGTCTTTGTGTGTCTCACCTCCGGAACAACGACTCAGCCGAAAGGCATTGGTGACAAGCGCGAAGTCGAACGCGCTTGCGTCACCGTAGATCTCTCCGGAACAACGACTCAGCCGAAAGGCATTGGTGACATGTTCCTTTCAGGCGAAGTTCAAGGTTGTTTCTAATCCTCCGGAACAACGACTCAGCCGAAAGGCATTGGTGACTGGAGTTCTGGCAGAAGCACGATCTCCTCACCGAGACTCTCCGGAACAACGACTCAGCCGAAAGGCATTGGTGACTTCATGCTAGCTAGTGCCTGAGCGGAAATTCGCAACCTACTGGAAATGAACGGATTACCCCGCCCAGTTCGCTCGAATGTTCCCCTCGTCCAGCTGGATTCTCGCAAAAGGTAGCGCTTGTTTACTGGGGACGCGATATTTTAGGTCCGCTTGCGGTTCCAAGATTCGCCGCGAACCTGTCCTTCATGCGCAAGCGATTCGATCCCCAGCTCTCCCTTGGTCAGACGCCGATCGGCGAAGTCCAGATCCCTACACGGAGCAGGGACGAGGTGCCCGCTGTTCTCG
>Ga0209187_1003320_pt1 | contig 13603 bp, 6 predicted proteins | sample BantaG_FD_187430 | JGI IMG/M metagenome (GOLD analysis project Ga0209187, IMG submission 187430) | Marine algal microbial communities from Bantry Bay, Ireland - BantryBay_4 metaG (SPAdes) (version 2) | ecosystem: Host-associated > Algae > Red algae > Unclassified | place: Bantry Bay, Ireland... | reverse complement strand
CATATTTCAATCCTTTGTAACTTTTCAAAACTGCTTTTACCGAACCGACACTTACTGGTGATTCAATCAAAAGTGGAATTCGATTTTTGTCATCAGAAACATAAACCATCATTTCTTCTCCCTCTTTAAATACTCTTCCCGAGAGAACTTGTGGGCTAAATTTGATAGTGTCAAATCGTCCTTTTCCCTTTATTTTTTTACGACCTTGTTTTCCTTTATATTTTACATTCAAGGGCCAAACTTCTTTGTCCATAAATATTTTGACTGGAAATTCTTCACCCTCTTCATAACTTTCAAAATCAATATTTCGAGAATAATAAATCACCGAAAGCATGTCGTGCATACACTCTCCTACATCGTATTCTTTCTTGGTTGCCTCATCACGCGTTTTACCTCGTAAGCTACTTGCTTTTTTGTTTTCTTGGTCAAAAACAACCTCATCATATAACTTATATTTTCCTTCACTTACATCCCGAATCGCAGTTTTTGGTAACAAAGAATTCTTGTCAATATAAGTATCATAATAGTCTCTTACTTTGAAAAACCATTCATATGATTTGTAAGTTCGACCTGCCACAGCTACATGATATTGACTGCCCATATCGTTCACTTTAAATGTAACTTCACCTGCTGATAACCATACTACTCCCCAGTTATAATATAATTTATAAGTGATTTCCTCGCCTCCTTGGAAGGTCTTATTCTCCATGAAACATGGCTCAATAATTTCTTTTTGAGCTTCAATAACAGGTGAGTCATGTGAAGTAGAATCTGTTGTAGTTGGTGGTATAGTGAACGCCATCATACTGAAAACCAGCAAGCTATACATTATTTTTTTTATCATTGATTTTTTCATATCCTAAAGATTGAAGTACATTAATTCTAACAATAAAGATTGTACCAATTAACGCTGGAATAATTAAATTTAGTACCCAAAGCGTAAAAGTGCTCGCTAGAATTCCAATTTCGTTGTCGCTGGAAAAACCCCATATTTCGAGTGCAATTTGACCTCTTGCGAACAAATCCCAAATTGGAGGAAGTGGAATACTCGTTTGCAATAAATAAATGGTGGCAATTCCTGCAAGACCTTTAGCTATTGAGACTTTGATTCCGAAGAATTGTAACATAAAAAAATATTGTAAAGTATAAGTCAAGTATCTCAAAAAAGAATACATCAATGCGGAAGATAAAATAGATGAGGAGTAATTTCTCAAGACATTTACATGTTTGACAAATCGTTTTAATTTGTGCACATAAGGAACACGTTTGACAATCGGAATTACTAAATCAATATTGTAAAAACAAAATAACATCAAAAAAGTAAATAGAATTCCAACGAAAAAAATACTCAACCAAATCCATTGATCAATGTCTAAAAACAAATAAATAAAAAATAATAAACCCAAAATTCCACAACTCAACAAAACTAATAATTGACTAAAACTTCCTACAAGTGTTGCGATGACTGCCTTCCAATTGTTCTCAGGTTTGACTAGTAAAATCCGCCCGCCATATTCTCCAATTCGATTAGGCGTAAAAAGAGAAAAAGTAATACCAGATAAAATAGCTTGGTAAGATTTCCTAAAAGATAATTTTTCAAAATCTTTGATGAGTACTTGCCATTTCAAAGTTTCAAAAGCCCAATTGACTGGAATTAAAATGATCGTAATGATGAGCCAATGAATATTATCTAAGGTGAGATTTTGAATAAAGTTTTCCCAAATCTTATCTGCATTTTCTTTGGCAAATACTTGTTGGTAAATCACATAGCCTAGCAAAAAGACGACACCGACTTTTATTAAAATATTGAAGTATCTTTTGGGAGTATTTTTTTTCAAAAGAAGTTTTTTGAGGAGTCAAGTGGTCAGGTTAGTCGCTGTGCTTCTGAGTCAGGAGTCAGGGGTTTTATTGTTTTTCCCATTGGTTGAATTTAGACATGCTCTTAGTTTTTTAATACCCTGGGAGAAAAAAACCTGACTCCTGACTCGGAAGCACAGCGACCAACCTGACCGCCTGACTCCTATTTCAAAATTAAAATGTCTTTTTCATTAGTATAAAATTCCGTTTCAACTAGAATCACTAAGTTTGGTTTTTGTGTTGCATTCGATTGTTTCCGAACTAAATAAATTTTAGCTGCACCCAACTCAAGTTGACTTAAATGTTTACTTGTAATATCAATTTTTGATGCACTCGTTTTTCCTTTTAATTCAAAATTTATCACTTTATTTTTCACATCTTGGATTAAAAAGACAAGGGCTTCATTTTTGTTGAGAGGAGAACCGTCCCAAGATAATGTTGCTCCTTTCGATTTGCTTACATCGCCTTCAAATGAAAAATCTAATATTGGATCCATCTGAACGATATGATCTGTTTTTCCTTTCAACGGATCTTGAAATTGAAATCTATACGTTGTAGAAAATGGCCCATCATACGAAGTTTGATATCTAGTTCCTATTTTTGGAATCGTTCGCTCCACCATATTTCCATTATGAAAAAACACCCCTTTTTCGATTTTGAGTGGTTCAGCTTTTTGTTGGTTCATTCCATTTTGAAAAATAGCGGTTGCCTCTGTTTGATTTTCTTTTTGCAAAAAACGAATATAAAAGTTGGCAAAAGTGGATGGTTTCGTTTTGTCAGATTTTTCTTCTTTTGTAGCTTTAGGTTGGCAAGACATCAAAAAAGCAAGTATTCCAAAAAGCAGAATGAGTTGTATATTTTTCATAATAAAAAAAATTATAATGAGTGAGAGGCAAAGATAATCTTACTTTTAGGAATACTTCAGAAAAAAGAAGTAATCAAATACGATTCATTTTAGCATACAAATAGGTTCAAAAATGAAGAAAAAAAATCATTTTCTGAAATATAATATTCTTATTACCTTTGAGTGCAATTTTTTTACCGAGCAAAAAACTACATGAGAAAAGTACTAGTTACAGATGGTGTTCATCCACTATTATTGGAGGGCTTAACAGCATTGGGGTTTCAATGCGATTATCATCCAAAAATTGGTTTGGAGCAAGTGCGAAAAATAATAGCTGATTACGAAGGTATCATTATCAATAGTAAAGTTTTGATGGATAAAGCGATGTTGGATGCAGGAGTGAAACTTGAATTTGTGGGTAGATTGGGTTCAGGAATGGAGATTATTGATTTGGATTATGCTGCGCAAAAAGGAATTGCAGTTCATGGAGCACCTGAAGGAAATTGCAACGCAGTAGCTGAACATGCCTTAGGAATGTTGCTCGCTTTGGCAAATAAATTTCTTCAAGGAGATCGAGAAGTCAGGCAAAAAAATTGGCAAAGAGAAAAAAATCGAGGTTTTGAGATCATGGGACGCACAGTTGGAATTATTGGTTTTGGACATACGGGAAGCCAATTTGCCAAAAAACTGAGCGGAATGGGCGTAGAGATTTTAGCATACGACAAATACAAAACGAACTATACCAATAACTTTGAGCAGGTACGAGAAACAACTTTGGAGGACATTCTAGCCAATGCAGCTATCATCAGTTTGCATTTACCCTTCACACCTGAGACCAAGCATTTGGTAAATTCTGATTTTTTAAAAAAATGTAAAGACGGAGTCATACTTATTAATACCTCGCGAGGCAATGTAGCCAAAACGAAGGATTTAATCGTTGGGCTAAAGTCAGGCAAGGTCGGCGGGGCATGTTTAGATGTTTTTGAAAATGAAAAGACAGCTACTTTTTCCCAAGCAGAACATACGATGTACGATGAACTTTACGAATTTGAGAATGTGATCTTGACTCCTCATGTGGCAGGTTGGACAAAGGAATCGCTGCAAAGATTGGCGGAGGTGCTTTTGAGAAAGATAACTGCCGGATTGAAAAGGTAAACTACTCACAAGGTGACTAAAACTCTTAAGTTGACGACAGGTAGAAAAAAGTTAAGAGATTGCTTCAAGTCATCGTCTAATAAAGGAAGCCTGAAACCTGACTTATAAAATAAGTCTGGTGAGGGAAGCAAGAGAAAAGAAAGTAGATTACATAAAAAGGGAGCAAACGCCCTAAAAATGGCGCCTTTTAAGGAAAAAGAAAACATAGAAAAAGAAAACCATACTTTAAGCTAAATAAGAAAAAAATATATTTATTCTAAAATATATTTGAAACTACCGCATCGCTTTCAAGTAGAAAGCTGACTTATAATAGATTCTTTATGTCATTCTATTGACAAGGGATTTCTATTTTTTTCAGAAATGAGACGTAATTTATTAACATTGTGGGCTAATGGAATAAATAGAGGATTCTATATTTTTTCATTAATCACGAAAAGCCAATTTTTTCGCCAATAACATTTTAAAAAGAATTACTTATGGTACGAAATTTTTTACTTACACTTTCATTACTATTAGTAGCTTCATTCACCTTCGCACAAACCAGTATTACTGGAAAAGTCTCTGATAAAGAAACTGGCGAAGACATGATTTCTGCTAATATCGTAGTATCGAAAAACGGTGTTTTCATTCAAGGGGAAACAACCGACATTGATGGAAACTACAGTCTTCGAATTGACCCTGGTACTTATGATATGGAAATATCATATACTGGTTATGCCACCCAAAAAATTGCGGGGATTGTTGCAAATGCTGGACAAGCTACTAAAGTTGATGTTCAGATATCTACCGGAGCAGTCTTGGACATCGGAATTGTTGTAACAGAATACAGGGTTCCTTTAATTAAGCAAGATGAAACTACAGCAGGGAAAACGATAACAAGTGAGCAAATACGAAACTTACCTACTCGTAATATTAATGCTGTAGCAGCAGCGACAGCAGGAGCGAGTACTTCTGACGAAGGAGAAGCTGTTCAAATTAAAGGATCTCGTGCGAATGCAACAGATTACTATATTGATGGTATTCGAGTAAGAGGAAACTTACTTCCAGAGTCTGAGATTGAACAAATGCAAGTGATTACGGGTGGTATCGGAGCAAAATATGGAGATGTAACTGGAGGTATTATCTCCATTACAACTAAAGGGCCATCTGCAAAGTTTTCAGGTGGAGTGGAAGCAGAGACTTCTCAATATTTAGATGCTTTCGGTCATAGCTTAGTTGGAGCAAATTTGAGTGGTCCAATTTTGAGAAAGAAAAATGCAGATGGAACATCTACTTCTATTTTAGGTTTTCGTTTTTCAGGACGATATACTCATCGAGAAGATAATAGTCCAACTGCGACAGGTGTATATACGGTAAAACCTGAAGTATTGGCTCGACTTCAAGCTAATCCACTTGGGGATAGATTTGGAACGCCATCTGCTCAACAAGTAACAGCAGATGAGGTTGAGTTATTAAAAACTCGTCCTAATGAATCTTTACAACAATTTAATGGAACACTTAAATTAGATGCAAGAGTAAGTGATGCGATTGATCTGTCATTTACTGGAACTTACTTTACGGGGAAAGATTATTGGACACCAGGTAGAGCTGCGACTACATTTAATACTCAAAATAATCCAAACGATAGTTATAATAGGTATAGAGGTAATTTGAGATTTAGACACCGTCTTGGAGGTTCTGGTAGTGAAGCAGCAAAGAGTTCAATTGTATCTAACTTCCAATATATTATTCAAGGTGGATATGAGTATAATGATTTCTTGAGACAAGATTCCCGACATGAAGATCGGTTATTCAATTATGGATACATCGGTACTGTGGAAAAGGAAACTGTGCCGACCATTGATTTTGCATTTGATGGGGCAGGATTAACTTTAACTCATGGTGGATTTAGTGAAAATACATTAGGTTATACATTAAATAGAGAGATCAATCCTACATTAGCTAACTACAATAATGGAGTGACAGATTTCCAAACAGAGGATGATTTGTTTGCACAAAATGGACAAACATTTACTAATTCAGGTTCTATTTTCGCATTTCATACTAATGTAGGAACGGTATTTAATCAATATCGAAAAGATCAAGGAAGTTTGATTACTGCAAATGTATCTAGTTCATTTGATTTGCATCCAGGAGGAACAGACAAAGGTCGTCACTCTATTGAGATTGGATTATTATATGAGCAAAGAGAGCAAAGACAATATGTAGTTAATCCTAGAAGACTTTGGGAATTGGCCGATTTTAATGATAATCGACACATTATTGGTGTAGATACCAATATTATAGTTGGTACTCAAATTGAGCAAACACCATTTGGTCCAGTAGAGGTTGATATTTATCAAACATTGTTACAAAATGATGATGGATCATTATTTTACAGATCATTAAGAGAGATTACAGGACAAGGGTTAAATGATTTTGCCAATGTAGATGCGATTTCGCCAGACCAACTTTCTATTGGTATGTTTGCTCCAATTGAGTTGACAGATTTAAACTTGATTTCATTTTATGGATATGATCATACTGGAGAAGTAATAGGTGCAGGAGTAACATTTGACGATTTTTTCACCTCAACTAAAGAAACAAGATTTGGAAATACGATTCGAGATTTTCCAGTAGCACCTTTCAGACCAAACTATACTGCGGCATATATTCAAGATAAGTTTACCTATAAAGACATCATCTTCAGATTAGGTGTACGAGTAGATAGATATGATGCCAATACTAAAGTATTGAAAGATCCTCTTTCATTGTATGACATCAAAGATGCCAATCAATTCTTCTCGGAAGATGCAAATGCTAACCAAGTTAGACCACTAAATGTTGAAGATGATTATAAAGTATATGTAAGTGGACCAGATGATAATACAGTAAAAGCATTCCGTAATGGAGATGAATGGTTTTTTGCTGATGGAAGTGCCTCTAATGGAGGTAATGTGATCTTTGGAACTGCTCCAAGGTATGTTCAATACAGTAATCCACTTGCTAAAGGTAATTGGATTAAAGAAAACTCTTACGATCCAAATGATGGATTTGAAGATTACAAACCACAAATTAATGTAATGCCTCGTTTGGCATTTTCATTCCCAATTTCAGATGTGGCGAACTTCTTTGCTCACTATGATATATTGGTACAACGTCCTCCAGGAAATAATATAGCAACGGCTTTGAATTATTTCTACTTTGGAGATGCTGGAAGAACGCCAGAGGCTAATCCAAATTTGAGACCAGAAAAAACAATCGATTATGAAGTTGGTTTCCAACAGAAATTGACTAACTCTTCTGCCTTAAAAGTATCTGCTTATTACAAAGAAATGAGAGATATGATTCAAATTAGAGATTTCTTATTCTTACCATCTGATTTGAATATTACGTCTTATACTGGTTTCGATAATCTTGATTTTGGGACAGTAAAAGGTTTTACTTTTCAGTATGATTTGAGAAGAACAAAGAATATTACCTTGTTAGCAGCTTATACGCTTCAATTTGCAGATGGAACAGGATCAGATTCTGAATCATCAAGAAACTTAGGAAGTAGAGGAAATATCAGAAATCTTTTCCCATTATCATTTGATGAGAGACACCGATTCAATATTGCAGTAGATTACAGATATGCGTCTGGAAGAAATTACAATGGCCCAGTTCTTTTTGGAAAAGACATCTTAGCAAATGCAGGTGCTAACTTTCAAGTTATTGCTGTATCAGGAAGACCATATACTGCTAAATTAGTTCCTTCATCATTCGGTGGTGACGGTACAGTAGGAGCATTAAATGGAGCAAGATTACCTTGGAACTTTACCGTAAATATGAGAGTAGATAAAAGCTTCAGATTATATACGCCACAAGAAGCAGGTAAGAACTCGATTAACTTGAATGTATATGTAAGAGTTCAAAACTTATTGGATAGAAGAAATCTATTAGGTGTTTATTCTGCATCTGGTTCACCTACTGATGATGGATTCCTTACTTCTCCAATTGGAGAATCTGTATTGGAAGGTGTTGTTGCTAATGGACAAGAACAATTCTATGTTCCTTCTTATACTTGGAGAATGTTGAATCCTGGATTCTTTACTTTGCCAAGAAGAATTTATGTAGGAGCAATTGTAGACTTTTAATAAAAAATTATACGAGTTCTGTAGTTAATTAAAAGAATTAATCGACTACAGAACTTGATAATTGACAAAGAATTATAAACGTAAAAAAAATATAGTCATGCGTAATTTAAAATATTTACTTTCTGTGGCTTTGTTATTAGGAATATGGAGTATTTCTTCCGCACATGTTGGTCCAAACCATGGTGGAAAGAATGCAACAACTAATACCACAGCAACATTAAGAATGGATTGTGCCGAAGGTACATCCAAAGTTATTCAATCCATCAATAATGTAAGAGCTATGTTATTAAATGGTGGAGATGTCTGGTGGGATTTGACGGATGGACAATATGTCGTTCCAAAAGTAGAACCAGGTTTGCCAGAGGTATCTTCTATTTTTGCAGGAGCAGTTTGGATAGGTGGATATACAGGATTACCAGATAATCCTGTCTTGAAAATGGCAGCAATAGATTATCGTGTTAATAATACGAATGATTTTTTCCCAGGACCTCTTACAGATGTAGGTACAGTTGGATTTGATACTTGTGCCAACTGGGATAAACACTTTAAAGTGTTGGGTGAAAATATCGCTCTTCATATCAAAAACTGGGAAATTGCTAGAGCAGAAGGAAGAACAGAATTGGAGCAAGGAGAAGTTCCTATTGACGTTTTAGGATGGCCTGCCAAAGGAAATGATTTTTTCTTTCAAGTTCATGGATTTGATTTACCAGATGAATCTACGAGTTCTCAAGGATTTGGATTTTTCTATGATAATGTTGATCCAAGTGGTCTTGTCCCAAATCAGATAGATGTATATGAACCGCACTTAGGAGATTTTCCAAGAATTGATATTACTAATTGTGAAGTTGAAACACTTAAGCAAGCTCAATATGCAGATGAAATGTACTTCTGGATATACAATGATGCAGGTGGAAACCATACTTCTTCAGGTGGAGATCCGATTAGAATGGAAGTACAAGTTCAATCATTTGCATGGAAAACTAATGATGAAATCAATGATATGACTTTCCAAAGATATAAATTGATTAATCGGGCACAAGATCCGATTGATAGTACATTCTTTGCCGTTTGGGTTGATCCAGATTTAGGATGTTATACTGATGATTATATTGGAAGTGATACAACTAGAAGTTTAGCATTCGTATATAATGAAGATGCATTAGATGGAACTACAGGATGTACTTGTAATGGAGGGGTAGCTACTTATTGTGATAAGGTTCCATTATTAGGAATTGATTACTTTAGAGGGCCTAATGCTCCTAAAGTATATAATATTATTGGACAGGATACAACATTAAAAAATCCAGCCAATGGACAAGCAGCAGATGTTCTTGTTCCATTAGGGATGTCTTCTTTTACCTATTACAATAATCCAGGGGTAGGAAACCCTCAAAATGGAACGACAGATCCAAACCAACCAGCTGAATTTTACAACTTGATTTCAGGTTCTTGGCCAAATGGTGCTCCGTTGACTTTCGGTGGAGATGGATTTAACTCAGGAGGAGAAGTAGTTAAATATGCTTTTCCTGATAAACCAGATGATCCAGCAGGTTGGTCAATGTGTACTTCTAATTTACCTTTTGGAGATAGAAGAACACTTCAAGCTTCAGGACCATTTACTTTGATTTCTCAAGCAGTCAATGAGTTGATCGTTGGAGTAGTATGGGTACCAGACGTAGCACATGCATGTCCTAATATTGCACCATTATTAGCAGCAGATGATATTGCACAAGCATTGTTTGATAACTGTTTTGATATTACGGATGGGCCAGATGCACCAGATGTAGATTTCGTAGAATTAGATGAGGAGATCATTATGATTTTGACGAATGGAGATGAATTATCTACTAATAACCCTAGAGAAGCTTATGCTGAAATTGATTTACAAGCACCTGTTGGTTTGCCAGATGATGTTAGATCTTACAAATTCGAAGGATATAGAATTTACCAATTAACAGAACCAAACGTGAGTCCAGCAGAATTTAATTCAAATCCTGATAAAGCACGACTAGTTACCTCTGTTGATATTAAAAATGGAGTTTCTAGGATATACAATTGGACTTCAGAATTTAACCCAAGTGATCCAACAGATCCAATTTGGGTTCCGTCACTAGAGAATGAAGGTGTTTTGGAAAATGGAATTTCTCATACATTTAGTATTAAGACAGATCAATTTGCTGATGGAAATAATTCTTTAATTAATCATAAGAAATATTATTTCACCGTAGTTGCGTATGCATATAATAACTATGAGCAATTTGACCCTATTGATGTAACTGGACAAAGAAAACCATACCTCGAAGGACGTAGAAATATTGGAGATGGTGATGCAACATCATACACAGTTATTCCTCGACCAATAGTTTATAAAAATTTGAACGCTGGTTATGGTGATGGTCCAATAGTTACTAGAATTGATGGAGTTGGTGTTGGAGAGAATAACATAGCTATTTCTGCAGAAACTGAAACAGCAATTCTTAACAATTCTTTTAATGGTGAAATTACTTACCAAGCGGGAAGATCTCCGATTAATGTTAAAGTGATTAATCCTCTAGAGGTACAAGAAGGTGAATTCCAATTGACGTTTACTGACATTAATGGTAATAATGATGGTAATGGTGATCTTGATACTGAGATGTACTGGCAATTGACTAACCTGACAGATCCATCTGCCCCAATTTATTCTGAACTAACGATAGAAAGATTAAATGAGCAGATTTTGAGAGAATATGGAATTTCCATCAAAGTAGGACAGACTGATGATGCAGGAGACCTTACTGATGAGTCAAATGGTGCAATTGGATATGAAGAAATTTATGCGGAGAATGATAACTGGCTCTCTAACGTAGCTGATGGTCCTTTCCCATTTAATTTTATACAAACAGAAACAGATAACCTTGTTGATCCTGTTGCAACTGGGATGGATCCAGATCAAGCATATAGTTCATTTGGAGCATTTACTCCTTATACACTAAGCGTATATGAAGATCCAAATCTTGCTGATGGTGAATATTGGTTTACTCCAGCATTAAGAGTGAAGGCTGTTTCTGGAGTTGCTCGAGGACAAAATGGATTAGATGAGTTAAACAATGTTGATATTGTTTTTACAAGTAATAAAGATCTTTGGAGTAGATGTGTTGTTGTCGAAACAGCATTACCAGAATACTATATTCCACAAATGAATGGAGGACTTGAATTAGAGACAGAAGGCGGCGCTCAAAATATTAGATTGAGAGAAGGTCTATCAGTAAATGAAGATGGAGTAGATGATGGCACAGGTACAGGGATGGGATATTTCCCAGGTTATGCAATAGATCAAGAAACTGGCGAACGATTGAATATTTTCTTTGGAGAAAATTCAACTTACCATCCAGAAGGGTTTGCTTCAGAGAACTACGAAGCTAATGGTCGAGATATGATTTGGAATCCTACTAATGAGCGTATATTTAATGGCGCACCATTCCCGTATAATTATGTTTTGGGAGGTCAACATTATATATATGTCACCAAATTAAAGTATGATGAATGTGCTGAAATAAAAGAACATTTTGACGGTGGTCTTTCTAACAGTCGTAAAGCATTAAGAGAAATTACTTGGACTTCTATGCCAATACTTAACCAAGGCTCAAGTTTAACATCTATTGAAGAAGGATTAATTCCTACTGACTTGAGAATTCAATTGAGAGTAGATAATCCTTATCAAGTAGAAGTCGGAACTAATGAATTCCAAGGTTATCCTACGTACCGTTTCAAATTAGACGGATTGGGTGCTGAAGAGGTGGTAGCTGGCCCAGCTGCTGAGACTGCTTTAGATAATATTAATGTAGTTCCTAATCCATATTACGGATATTCTGCTTATGAGATTTCTCAATTTGCCAATACAGTAAAAATAACTAACCTTCCTGCGAAGAGTACAGTTACGATTTACTCATTGGATGGGAAATTCATTAGACAATATAACCGAGATGAGGTAGGAACATTTATTCCTCCAAATAGACCAAGTTCAGGTATCAACACAACTCAAATATCGCCAGCATTAGAATGGGATATGAAAAATAGCAAAGGAATTCCTGTAGCAAGTGGAGTTTACCTCATTCACGTAGATGCAGAGGGATTAGGTGAACGAGTGATCAAATGGTTTGGTGTGGCGAGAAAATTCGACCCATCAGGATTATAAAATTAAAAGACAAGGAGGGTTAGTTTTAACGAACTAATTTTCCTTGTTTTTATTTCAAAAAAAATTACGTTCAAAGACAAATACTAAAGTCAAAATAATATTACAACCAACTATAAAAGAGGTATTAACTTTAATTTGATTTAAAACGTAGAATTTGTCTATGAATCTAAACTAGACATAATTTAATTATGAATAAATTTATTTACATCCTATTTTCAGTTGTCTTGTCACTAGCAATGTGCCAAACAGCTTTTGCAGGAAATCCTGACCGACAAGGAGAAGCAGGTGCTTACGAACTTTTAATGAATCCATGGGCACGTTCCGCTGGACTCCATACTATGGGAACTTCATTTGTAAGTGGTGTAGAAGCAATGCGATTAAATGTTGCAGGTCTTTCTAGAGTAAAAGGAACAGAAGTGATCGTAAGCCACGCTAGATATTTGGAAGGGACTGACATCAAAATGAACGCATTTGGACTAGCTCAAAAAGTTGGAAAAAATGGAACATTTGGATTAAGTCTTATGGCGATGGATTTTGGAGATATTCCAATAACAACTGAGAATTCACCAGAAGGAACAGGAGGTACTTTTTCTCCTAACTTCTTCAACTTAGGACTTGGTTATGGACATATCTTTGAAAATAAAATTTCTGTAGGAATTTTGTTCCGAGCAGTTTCTGAAAGTACTGCTGACTTGAAAGCATTTGGTTTTGCACTTGATGCAGGTGTTCAATATGTTTCTGGACCACAAGACAATTTCAAATTAGGATTGTCTTTAAGAAATGTTGGATCCCCAATGAGTTTTGGTGGACAAGGTTTGTCTCAACAATTAAGTGTTCCTAATTCAACTTACCAATTATCTTATGAGCAAAGACCAGCAGCATTCGAATTACCTTCTGCGCTGAATATTGGTGTATCTTATGATTTTATTTTAGGAGATAAAAATAGATTAACTGCGGTGTCTAACTTTACTTCTAATTCATTTTCAAGAGATCAACTTGGAGTAGGTTTCGAATATGCCTTCAATGATAAATTCATGCTTAGAGGTGGTTATAAATATGACCTTGGTCAAAATGATGCGCCAGACGAGAAAAATGTTTACACAGGTCTTGCTGGAGGATTATCAGTTCAAGTACCTGTTAGCAAAAAATCAAGTACAATCATTGGGATTGATTATGCATTCCGAGCTTCCAATCCTTGGGGTGGAACACACAACCTTGCAGTTAGATTAGGATTCTAGGAAACTAGGATCCCTAAAATATTTTTTATATTTGTTTAAATTTTACTATATTTAAGCAAAGTTTACAACAAGAACGTTTCTATCAACTAGATAGAAACGTTCTTGTTTTTTATTTATCAAGTGCGGGAATGAACTCATTATTTGAAAATGTTGTTTTAGGTAAATCATTTAGTTCATTTAAAATGAAAACCAAAAATGACTAATAATAACAATAGAT
>Ga0209187_1003319_pt1 | contig 13604 bp, 12 predicted proteins | sample BantaG_FD_187430 | JGI IMG/M metagenome (GOLD analysis project Ga0209187, IMG submission 187430) | Marine algal microbial communities from Bantry Bay, Ireland - BantryBay_4 metaG (SPAdes) (version 2) | ecosystem: Host-associated > Algae > Red algae > Unclassified | place: Bantry Bay, Ireland... | reverse complement strand
TTCAATCTCTTATATGAAATACTTTATAGGATTAATACTTGCTACTTCATTATTTCAATTCTCCTGTAATCCTCCAGCTGAAAAAATAAATACTCCTGAAACGGACTCAACAGTTATACAAAACAATGCTCCAGGATTTATACACTCAGTCTATTTTTGGCTCAAAGAAGACGACCCCGATCTGCTAAAAGAATTCAAAGAAAAAGCATTACCCAAGTTGGCTGAAGTGCCCTCTATTAAAAATGTGTATTGGGGACCGCCCGCTGGAACACCTAGAGATGTTGTAGATAATTCGTATGATATATCATGGATCGTTACTTTTGATAATGCAGAAGAACAAGATAAATATCAAGTTGATCCAATTCATATAGCGTTTGTAGAAAAATACAAATCCTTATTTGAACGAGTCCAGGTGTATGATAGTGTGGTAGAGAATGGGAAGTAGATTGGGTTGATATAGAAAGCAATTTTATACCCTAATTCGACAATTATACATTCAGACAATGTTACAAACATCGTACAACTCTAAATATATTTGTAGCGCTTGACAAATTGCTTTTTTCACAATGACGATATCACGTTATAAGCTCGCCCGCTGTTTAATTCTAAAACCACTATCATCTTATTAGCTCGCCGAGATTTGTAACCTCGGATTGACAACCAATTATCTAACAATACTAACCTAAATTGGTAATTATATTTCTCGACGATATTTACAATCATCATCCAACTCTTGTTGCGAAAAATAAAAATAAAAAACTATTAAGCCTTATAATACCCCTTCAAACTCCTCAACTTCATATTAAGCACGCCCCAAATGGCTTCGGTAATAATAGATCCATCCATTTTAGATGTTCCTTTGATTCGATCAGCAAATATAATCGGTACTTCTTTAATTTTGAATCCGTTTTGGTATGCAGCATATTTCATTTCGATCTGAAATGCATATCCTACTGAATTTATTTTTTCTAGATTGATTGTTTCAAGCACTTTTCGTCTGTAGCATTTGAATCCTGCAGTAGGATCCATAACGGGCATGAATGTGATCATTCTAACATATAATGATGCTCCTCTAGATAAAAACAAACGATAATTAGACCAATTTTTGACGCCTCCGCCTTTCGTGTATCTACTTCCTATCGCTACATCCGCGCCATCTTTACAGGCTGCATATAGATTATTGAGATCTTTTGGTGGATGGCTAAAGTCTGCATCCATTTCAAATATAAAATCATATCCCTCATCTAAACAATATCGAAAACCTGCTAAATATGCGGTACCAAGACCTAGTTTCCCTTCTCTTTCTAAGATGTGAATTCTTGAATTGCTGGCCATTAATTCTTTCACTTTGGCACCTGTTCCATCTGGAGATCCATCATCAACTATAAGCACATCGAACTCCTCGTTCTGCGACAAAACAGCTTCGATAATGTCTTCGACATTTTCAATTTCGTTATAGGTAGGAATTATTATTATTGCTCTGCTCAAAGTATTTTTATGAGGTTAAATGGTAAAAGTAAACTTTATTCATTACATATTAATGTTTTTAATATATAAATACCTGAATCACTTATAATTTTGTCTAGGTAAGTGGTTTGTATGCTATCGCTTTAATCTCTATTAATAAATGAGGGTGGGGCAATTGATGTACTGCAACTGTAGTTCTTGTAGGTCCATCATAATCGAAATAAGTACCATAAGTTTCATTGTACCCTCCGAAATCATTCATATTTACCAAGAAGGTAGTTACATCTACAACATCCTCAATAGAAGATCCTGCCTCTTGAAGAATACTATCAATATTATCAAGGACTGCAGCCGTTTGTTCTCTGATATTTAGGTCTGTAGTCCCCATTTCATCTACATTGACTCCAGCAAAAGTATTGTCCTTTCTCCTTGAGCTCGCTCCGGATACATAGATAAAATCACCCACTCTCTTATAATGAGGATATTTCCCTCTTGGCTTAGCCTTCCCTTCTATTACTTTTGATTCGTTACTCATTTTATTTGGTTGTGGTTAGTTACTTCATTGTCAGAACAAAAGACATACTGGTGCAGGTGCCGCTATTTGACTGACGTATGTAAGCATACCTGTTTTCAAATGCCTCTTGAAGCTAACAATATTATCACTTTTTTGATTAGCAACAACAAGAAAATTATCGTCTATTACCAATTGAAAATTTCTAGGGCTATCTCCTTTCGTCGATTCTGTGCCAAGAAGTATTAAACTCCCGTCCATATCGTTAACACTAAAAATAGCAATACTATTGTGTCCTCGATTTGAAGCATATAAGAAGTTACCATCTTCCGATAAATGTAAATCAGCCCCTTTGCTAAATTCAATAAACCCGTCTGGTAACATTGAATATGTGTCTCCCAAGGTATAACTTCCATCTTTTTGCATATGAACCAAACCTATGGTATTATCTAATTCATTTAGCACAAATAAATATTTACCATTTGGATGAAAAACAATATGCCGTGGCCCAGCTTCAGGTTTCATACTTAGTTTCTTTTCTTCTTGTTCAATAAATTTATTGTTCTCGATCTCAGAAAACCATAAATCATTGCTTCCAAGATCTACAGAAACCAGTCCTCCCCCATCAGGTCTAAACCAAGAAGAATGCGCATGAGGTGCTTCTTGCCTCTCATGAGTTCCTTTACCTTCATGTTCTTGTACATCAAGAAGATCAGAAAGTGTCCCATTTTTACTAATATTCAACAATCCTACATTTCCACCTGTGTAGTTTGCTACCACTACTTGCCCACTTGTATTAATTGACACATGACAAGGATGAGCACCACCTGAAGAACTAGAACTTAATTTCACTAGCTTGTCTCTGTCTACTTTATAAGATTCTACTGTCCCACTCCCATCGTTGATATCTACTTCATTGACAGCAACTATATATTTATTGTCATTTGTTTTTGCTAAGAAAGAGGGATTATCTGAGATTGCAGCTAATCCAATTTTAGACAAAATCCCTGCCTCATCAATGGCATATTTATAAATTCCTTGGCTACCTCCTTCTTGGACTGACTTTACGTTTGTATATGTTCCTACATAAAAAGTAGTCTTTTCTGATTGATGCATATTATTTTGAATCGTAGTTTTATCCTTAGAGTTACAAGACATAAATAAAACCAAAACCAAAGCGAACACTATTTCCTTCATCTATATTTATTTGATGGCAAGATATGGGAAATTATAGATATTCCCAGACATAAAAAAGCCACTTCAACATTAATCGAAGTGGCATATATTATATCAAGAATTGGTTAGAAACCACTCTCTTTATTTTATTAATAGTACTATTTAACTACGCTTATTTTCTTAGTTGTATAACTATCTCCTACATTAATCTTCAGCACATAGTTACCTGCATTAAGTGTATTAGTATCAACCATTACACTGAATAATCCATTCTGATTTTCATAAGTCTTGTCCATAACCGCTTTACCAGTCATATCTACTACTTGCAATATAACATCAGATCTTTCACTCAAATTAATTCTAACATTAGTAAAATCAGATGTTGGATTTGGAAATACATTGATGACGTTATTCAAATCTGTATCGTATGTAGAGGTAATACCCGCTACAAAACCATTCTCGATATCTTCCATTACAGTATCACCCTCTCCAGTATTGATTGTTCCATCAGGGTTGATCAACATAGAAACGATGTGCATTTTATCAATATTGAAATCTTCTGGCACAGTGTAAAAGAAATTAAATACTTTCTCTCCACCAATCGGCATATCTTCTGAGAAACTATTCTCTAATCCTGCATATGGAGCAAGAATCGCTCTAGCAACGTGATCATAGACCATATCTGTCGCTGGAACTGGATTTGGAAGATCTTTCCAATTAAGTCCATTCATATCGATCAAATCTACATTGTCTCTTTGAAATGAGAAGTAATTTGCCTGAGCCCAATTTCCTGATGGTCCACTTAAATCATCTTCTGTAATCGCAACATTAACTTTGAAATTTGTAGTAATTTCCTCTAATGCCGTAACAATCATTGATATTTTCAATTCTCTAGACTCCTCATTCCAATCTGCACCTTGCAAAATAGAAGCAGCAGAAGGTTCAACAACTTGTTCTAAAAAAGGACCTTCAGTTTGACCAGGATCCATAAATTCGCCTCTATTTACTAGCGCGTTTGGAAAACCAGGAGCATCTAAACCATCATCATATGTAGAATTCACCATAGGATCATTTCCATTATGAACAGCTATTCCAATATATGTATCTGGATATCTTACAGAAAACCTATCTAATGCAACAGTTCCTCTCGGACAGTATCCGCACCACGTGCCAGTTGCCTCTTCAATTATTACTTTTTTGTGCGCTGCAGGAACTAGACCAAAGAGAGAGATTGTTGATTTGTCATTACAAAGATCTTCATCATCAAATGTTCCTCCATTAATGCTCACTATTTCTAATGATACAGATGAATTGCCTTCAGGTATAGCAAAAGCATCAGAAATATCAAACATCATTGATTCACCAGACGCTAGATTTAAATCCATCATTTCGATAGGATAAATATCTTCACCAAGCGTTGCTAACAATGCAAAAGATTCTATAACGGTCTGCCCTCCATTTCTTAGTTCTCCTCCAAAAGATGTCTCTTTTCCTGCAAGCGCACTCGCCTCAGGTGTTCGCATTACAACAATTGCATCACTTATAATTTCTGGAGCTGCTGTAGTATACTCATATCCGAAATCATCAATAAAAAATGAATTACCCGCAACTGGATAAATATCCATAGATGCAATAGAATTATCAGGATTTGCGAAAGATCCTACACATATACCATTTACTTCTAACTGCCATTTATTCGCATCGAAATTAATTACCATTTTCCAATCAAACCATTCTCCAGTTGGATAGTCGAATGTTAAGATGTCCCCGTTTCCTGAGCCTGTAATTCTCCCTTTTCCATTTGCTTCGAAAAATGCATTCATTGCCCAAGTTGTGCCTATCGTAGTTTCCGCTTGATAGTTGAAGTATGCACTTGTTTCAACTAACATTTGCATATTAGTCTGAAGTACACCAGTTGTCAATTTATCACCAGTGAAATACTTTACAACGTCCTGCGGTCCTCCTGAGCCAACAGCAACAAACTTGATTGAGTTAGCTCCACTAAAGGCTTTCTCGTCAGATATTTTCACATCCTCTGAAGTTCCTGTCGTTCCTCCCCATGTTGTCCATTCTGAATTACTGGCAGCTAGATAGTCTCCAGCAGTATAAGATTCAAAGTCATCCGCAAATGATTGTCCAATTGCTATTGATGTCATAAACAATATTGACAACCCTAAAAGTAAAGTTCTTTTCATAGTGTTAAGTTTTGATTATTGCACTTCTTAAAATGCTGAAAGTCCCGCAAAGTACATATTTCAATTATTATATTTTACAATCTACCTAAAAACAAATTATTATATCCCTAATACCTTTCAAAACCAATATCGTGACTACAAAAACATACTTTTATAAGGATTTATTTGGAATTACAACCAAATGAATTAAGATGAGGTGGATTCTTATACATATAAGTAACAATATCTATTGAAGCTAGCTGTTCTAATATACTTCAAAGTATATCAACTAAATCCAATGATCAAATGAACGCATTATATTAAGATATTGGTTAATAACTAAGGAATGTCTCTTATTGATGATAATCTCCGTAATATTGTACCAGCTTAGAAATTAAGAATCCATGAAATAATATTTAAAATTCATATTCCCTTTTTCTAAATTAAACAACACTAGGAATTCTATAAAAATGGCAGAGTTAGGAAAATACAATTTTTTAAAAATCAACAGATTTACAGATTTTGGTGCGTATGTTGATGGTGAGGAATTAGGGGAAATGTTAGTTCCGATGAAATATGTTCCCGAGGACTGTGAAGAAGGAGATGAGATTGATGTATTTGTCCATTTAGATGGAGAAGAGAGATTCGTTGCGACTACAGAAGATGTCTTAGCCGAAGTTGGTGAATGCGCATATATGGAGATTGTTGCAGTAAGTGATCATGGAGCATTTGCCGATTGGGGATTGGTAAAAAACCTATTTATTCCTTTCAGAGAACAAAAAACACCGCTTAGAGAAGGGAGGTCATACGTAGTATATGTATACATCGATGATCTTTCGAATCGAATTGCTGGCTCAACCAAAATAGAGGATTATATCGGTCATGATTCTAGTAGCTTCCGAGAAAAAGAAAAAGTCAAAGCATTGGTTTACAGAAGAACACCTAGTGGTTACTTATGTATTCTGGCAAACAGATGCCTAGGGATGTTATATGAAAACGAAGTATATAAAGATCTACGTATCGGAGATGAAATTTCACCATTCATCAAAAAAATCAGAGACGACCATAAGGTTGACCTGACATTACAAGAAGAAGGATATGGTGGAGTAACGGACTTCTCAGACGACTTGCTCGATTATCTTGACGAACATAAATCTGTCGCTCTTCATGATAAATCAGATCCCAAAGATATCTATCGAACATTTGGTGTAAGTAAAAAGGTGTTTAAAAAAGCAGTTGGAAAACTGTATAAAGAGAAAATGATTTTGTTAGGCGATGGTGAAATTTCTATTATTGAGAGATTAGAAGATGAGATAGATTAAGGATATTCTGTAGAACAGAATATCCTTTGATTTTAAGGTTAAGGCGTTATTTATTTCTGAAAAAACTCACCGTTTTTGTATGATTTTACGCGAATTCGAGGTAATGTTTTTCAATTGGACTTTTCGCTCGCCACTGGGCGTTCATTTTTGGCTTAGCCCAAAAGCGAACCAAAAAACCCAAGGCTTTACCTGATTCTTAACGCCATTAGAATCACATTTTAACTAAGCTCACAAAACTCGCCGGCGTGCGTTTTCTGCGAAAGCCACCCTTGTCTCAAACAGTTGTGAGCTCTTAACGCCAAAATATAATCCTAATGACTAAACCAGCTAAGGCCAATTACCTTAATTTAAAAGAATAACTGTTAAAAGAAAACAACACTTTAGCAGTATATTGACACAATTAAAAAAAGACGGGATTACTTCTTAACACCTCTGATTAAACTTAATCAGTTTTTAACAGCAATCAACAAAAGAAACTCCAGTATTCCTTAGTTGGCATATCTGCCTTCAAATTCATTTTTTTGCCTGTTACTGGGTGTTCGAAGCTCAATGATTGACAATGTAGACATATGGATTTATTCTGATTTGGCCTAGAGTAACCGTATTTCAAGTCTCCAACTATTGGCGTTCCATTGAATGCAAGATGAATACGAATCTGGTGCGGTCGCCCGGTAATTGGATTTACTTCAAGAAAATAATATCCATTTAGTCCTGCGAGTAATTTGTATTCTGTAGTTGATAATTTTCCCCCTTTTTTAGACGAAGTATGTACATGTGCTTTATTCTTCTTCGAATCTTTAGATAGATAGTTTTCTATTTTACCATTAAGAGGTTCTGGCTTTTTATTGATTATAGCAAGATAAGACTTAGAAACTTTTCGTTCTTGAAACAGCTTATTCATCCGAGCTAATCCTTTACTTGTTCTAGCAAACAAGACTACTCCACTTACTGGTCTATCTATCCTATGAATTACTCCTAGGAATACATCACCTGGTTTTTTATACGCTTTCTTAATATATTCTTTGATTGCATCCACCAACGTTTCATCGCCCGTTTCATCACCATGCACAAGTACACCCGCTGGTTTATTCACAGCAATGAAGTGATTGTCTTCGTATATGATTTCTATTTCGGTTACTTTCCTTTTCCTCTTGTATGCCATCTGTCTGTTTATTGCGCTCCCATATATCAGCAATAAAAATGATAATAAAGTTTCATCTTACTAAAAATTGAGATATTTGCAATGCAAAAATAAGGAATTAAACAACTTCCTAGTCAAACCGTTTTTATATTATGAAAATCTGACAACAGACCTATAAAGAATGCAGGAAATAATTAAGTGCGTTAGTTGTTTTATAGTGATGAGAAATTTTCATTAAATGCTTCTGGGAATAAGCTTTGGGCATTGGATGATTAAACATAAATCGTTGATTTTTGCCAAAAATAAATTTTTTAAAGAATATGAAACTAACCTTCGCATACTCTCCTTGCCCCAATGATACATTTATGTTTGAGCCCATCGTATCTGGTAGAATTGACACTGAAGGCTTACGATTTGAAATCCACCTTGCTGACGTAGAAGAACTTAATAAGTCAGCATTTGAAGATGCTTATGATATCACAAAATTAAGCTTCAATGCTTACACTAAGTTGACTCCACAATATCAATTGCTAAATTCTGGTTCTGCCCTCGGAAGGAGGTGTGGACCATTACTTATATCCAAAAAGCAAATGTCTGAAGATGATGTAAGAACTGGAAACATAGCAATACCCGGAAAAAACACAACTGCCAACTTTCTACTATCATTTGCCTACCCAAATCTAAAGCACAAAACAGAAATGATTTTCTCAGAAGTCGAATCTTCCGTGCTTTCTGTTAAAACAGATGCAGGCGTAATCATCCATGAAAATAGATTTACATTTCAAGAAAAAGGACTTGTACAAATTAAAGACCTTGGAGAATACTGGGAAGAAAAAACAGGCTATCCTATTCCACTCGGTGGTATTGTAACCCGAAGAAGATTCACAGAAGAACTAAAACAAAAAATAGACAGAGTCATAGCTCGAAGCGTTGCATATGCACTCGCCAATCCAGAATCTGGCAATGAATATATACGATCACATGCGCAAGAGATGGATATAGATGTTATGAAGTCTCACATCAATCTCTATGTGAATGAATTCTCAGCTAATATTGGGGAAGAAGGACGAGGTGCAATTTATCATTTGTTTGACAACCATCCATTAGTAGTAGAAGGTGATTATGAAAAACCATTGTTTGTTCCAGAAGGAAATAAGGAATCAGTAAATGATTTCCTTACTGAAAATTATTGGACATCAAGGTATGAAAACGATATGTCTGGATGGGATGTAGGTCAGATTACACCTCCAATTAGAGAATATGTTGATACGCTAAAAGATAAAACAATAGCAATACTAATTCCTGGAGCTGGTAATGCTCATGAAGCAGAGTATTTACAAAAAAAAGGATTTACAAATGTAACTGTATGCGACTTATCAGAAAATCCGCTTAAGAATTTAAAATCCAGATGTCCTTCTTTTCCTGATCATAATTTAATCCATGGTAACTTTTTTGATCTCGATCGTAAATATGATTTGATCATAGAACAAACTTTTTTCTGCGCTATAGATCCTTCGCTTAGAGAAAAGTATGCGAAGAAAATGAACTCCCTACTCAAACCTAATGGACAATTAGTTGGTCTTATGTTTGATGTTATCTTCCCATTCAATGGACCTCCATTTGGCGGACAAGCCGAAGACTACCGATCTCTATTTAAAGAATATTTTGATCAAATAAGCATTGAATCATGTACTTCTTCCATTGCTCCACGGCTTGGGAATGAAGTTTTTGTCAAGATAGGGTCAAGTAAGTAAACTTAATCCCGAATTCGATTCTATCACAGTTTCTATTGATTACCTTTGTTATAAGAAACTTTTAGACAGCACATACCGTTGTCTATCATAGAAAAATAAATACACCATGGCAATAATTATCACTGACGAATGTATCAATTGCGGCGCTTGCGAACCAGAATGTCCTAACAATGCTATCTATGAAGGTGGTGTAGAATGGAATATGTCTGAAGGTACCACTCTAACCGGTAAATATACGTTAGAAACTAATGAAGAAGTCGGTGTAAATGATCCTCAACTTCCGGTTATGGAAGATTACTATTTTATCGTTGCTGATAAATGTACAGAATGTGTTGGTTTTCATGAAGAACCACAATGTGCCGCTGTATGTCCAGTTGACTGTTGTGTACCTGATCCAGACAGAGAAGAAACAGAAGAAGTTCTTGCAGCAAGACAAGCTACATTACACGCTTAATTTTAGAAACTGTAATCAATTCTTAGCTCAGCATTTTTTCTAAATATTGATGATCTGAAAGATGATCTTAATTCTCCAGCTGGCTCATTAGTCATAAGGTCTGATAAAGAATTATTAGCGTTATTTATGTTAATTATATCTGTAAGTCCATGGATATAATTAGCTGACAAAGTCATTCTTGGTGTTATTTGGTAGCCAAATCCTATTCTTGTTGAAAATTCATATTTTTTAAATTCCCCATTTTCAAATAGAAAATTACTAGAAATATTATACTGATCAAGGTCAGCTTGAATTGTTGCATTATTTGATACGAAATTCAGTTCTTGATTCTCAATTGAGAGAAATTTAGAATAGGTTATACCTCCTGTTATAATAAACTTGTCAGACAAACTTTTATTTATACCTGCAGAAATAAAAACATTATTTAACTTATCTATCGACTCACCATTGACCCTATTATTCTGTATCGTTTTCAAAACAGAAGCTTTATTGTCTTCACTTAATACCTCATTTACCGAAAATTCACTTTCGTTGATCTCTACATTTACTGATCTTGCATTAGATTCTCCTGACGAATAACCCATACGTGCATATCCTGCTTCTGTATAGAAATTAAAGTTTCGATCACCAAACTTTCTGCCTAAGCCAAATTGAAATCCTTTCCCTTTACTATTAAGACCTGCTAAGCCTGAAACAAATACGTAGTTATTTTTAAAATTATCAGTTTGGTTATTTGATGATGTGCCATTCTGAACAGATGTAACTACACTTAAATCAGCTAGAAAGTCTTGTTCTTTTTCAACCATATGTATTCCTGTAGGCAGATGATTGTAATTAACTCTTTGTCGTATAATTGAAGATTTAGGATTTTGAATATGCTTTTCATTACTTTTTAGGTCCGTTAGATATCCGTCTGATTGTTTTGGGTTATGGCTGGTAACATCGATGTTTATAGGCGTAGTATTTGATTCTATTGTATTTAAGATATCAGTTCTATTTGATGTATAAGGCACTGATATTTTCTCTGACACAACAGATATTTCACGTTTAGTCTGTTGATCCTTCATTCGTATTGCTTCCATCACTTCTGAGTCATCAGATCCTGATTGATCCTTGGGTGCTACACTTAAATTATTTTCAGCTGGTTGCAAATCAGATTCATCTACTTGATTTCGATTTACTATTTGAGTTTCTTCTGCAGGAGTCTCCTTTAATGAACTATTTTGAATATCACTAGATTTTTTGGAAGGCACAACATTATTCTGCTGAGCTATCAAGGGAGTCGTCTTTGATTCTTGGACTAGTCCATTGTCATTTATTGATATCGCAAAAGCACTAGCCAGAATAAGCACACCCAAAACAAAGAACCAAAATACTGATCTTTTTTTACTCTTTTCTTGAGGCAGCTCTCTATCAAGTAATGAAGACATTTGACTCCATCCTCGATCTTCCATTGATATTTTATTTTTATCTGACATTGCTATTATATATCTTTCTTTCACTTAATAAATGCTGAAGCTTTTTCCTTGCTTCAGAAAGGTGCCACTTTGATGTCCCCACGCTTATTTTTAATTCTTCTCCAATATCTTTATGAGTATAGCCTTCAATTGCGTATTTATGAAATACTTGTTTGGTTTTGTTTGGAAGCAGGTTGACTAACTCTATGATATCCTGAAAATATAGAGACTCCTCAGGAAGTGCTGCGATCGGCGTATCTTCTTTTTCGAAGATCATGAACTTTAGATATTTGTTCTCTTTTCTAAAATAATCTGAAAGACTTGTAAATACCAATCTACGAACCCATCCTTCAAAAGAGCCAGCGTAATTATATTGGTCTATTTTTTTAAATACTTTTAGAAATCCATCATTGATAATAGATATCTGTTGATCTTCATCTTGTGTATATCGTCTACACATACTAAGCATCTTATCAAAGAATAACCTGTACAGTTCTTCTTGACACTTACGATCATTGGCTTTACAGCCATCGATTATTTTGCGATATGTATTATCCGTAGCCAATTACTTTACGTATAAAATTGATCTGTCAGAATTCCTGAACCTGATAATAATATCATCTTCAATAAGATCACGTATCGGAGATAAATCAAATTGTGTCTCTATCTCAAAGTAAGCTTTACAATCTTGAGGTTTCTCATCTTGGAAATCAAACGTTATCTGAACAGGTAATGATTCAGCAATACCGCCATCCGATATCATTTTAAATGTATGATCAGCATCACATCCACCGAACCCAAGCATTAAGGTAAGACAATCGTCTTCTATCGACAACTCAGATATAGCAGCTTGATTTGGCTCTAACTCTTGGAAAATACTATTGGAAATTATTACAGCTTCACACTCAGACGTAGACATGCCATCTCCATTCGTAACTTTCTTGTTACAAGACAAGGCAAGGAGTACAAAACAAAATATAAAAGGAAATACTCTCATTCTTTATAAGGTTTACTATTATTACTGAATTTACAAAATTGTATCTTCTACATAATAAGACGCTGCCTCATAAAAAATGGTTGGGGAAAGACTAAAAGAAAATTGAATTTCAATTTTCAAAGGCTTACATATTATGCAAGCAAGGTTTGAAACTTAAGCAATATCAGAAAAACTAATATAACTTAAACCCCTAACCATCCGTCATATTCGTCCTCAACCTGAGGAGATACAACTTGTTCCTTCGATCTGCGAAAAACAGATTTGAAGAAATTCTTCACGTTGTTAATAAAAATGTTCATGTGTGGGTATTTATATAATGAATTATAATTTGCTATTTATATATTACAGTACGATTGAAACATCAAAATAGATGCTTTACAACTGGGAATATTTTCAAAAAAATGGGGATCTGTAAAATTCTGGTCATTCCAACCATTAGAATTAATGCAAATATGCAACATATTACAGAAAAATCTAATATATAAAACGAACTATTTTAAAAATACTTTGGTTGGGGACTTATGCAATTGGATTTTAGACAAAGATTTAGTTACTAAGTCACTATATAAACGAATAAAATAAAACATTTATATATATTTTGTAAGATTTCTATCTCTTAGAATGCTCTTCAGCTCTTTTAGTGCTTTATATTCTTCTGGCATTACTTTCTTAAAAGCTTCTTTTACTGCAAAAAAACCACCTTTTTCCATTTCTGGGGAGACTTCTTTAAGTTTGGACTTCACTAGTTTCACATCATGACGAATCATTCCTCTGATAGATGGAATGTCATGCCACTCCCCTTCTACCGCTAAAGTTTTTATCACTTTACCATTAGGATCTGTAACTGGTTCTAGTTGTATAGATTCAAGATTTGAGATATTGGGTCCACTTTGGAAATCACTATTCGGTAGTTTCCATATATCAGGATCATTCTCTAAATCAGAATTGACCAAGAAAATTTCTAATCCTTTTTCATGAAATCTATATATAATAACTCTCGCTGTATCTAATACACTCATATTCTCTTATTAATCTGTAAATGTAACAACTACTTCTTTAAATGCCAAATCTCCATTTTTTGTTTAAGGATTGGTGTTGTTTTATCGATAGGCAGAAACATGAGTTCAGGTAACTATATCCATTGGATAGAA
>Ga0209187_1003318_pt1 | contig 13607 bp, 12 predicted proteins | sample BantaG_FD_187430 | JGI IMG/M metagenome (GOLD analysis project Ga0209187, IMG submission 187430) | Marine algal microbial communities from Bantry Bay, Ireland - BantryBay_4 metaG (SPAdes) (version 2) | ecosystem: Host-associated > Algae > Red algae > Unclassified | place: Bantry Bay, Ireland... | reverse complement strand
GGCTTCTACATGGGCTGCCAGATTTTCAAATAGTTCATTGCCTGATAGTGTAGATAGATCTCCTATGATGATTAGTTTTTTTCGAGCTCTAGTCATTGCCACATTTAACCGCCGCTCGTCTTTTAAGAATCCTATTTCTCCAGTGTCGTTAGACCGGACTAAGCTGATGATAATGACATCCTTTTCTTGTCCTTGGAAGCCATCAATTGTATTCACTTCTATATCCAAATCTCTGAAGGCATCTTCCTCTTCTTTTTTACTTCTGAGATATCTGACTTGTTCTGCGTAAGGGCTGATGATTCCAATACTGCAATCGGTGAGGATATCCTTATGCTTGATGAACCACTCTCTCATAATAAAATGTTCGCCTTCATTATATCTACTTTTTGAGTCAGGATTCGTCTTCTCCTCGAAGCCAGTACCGCTAGTGTCGATAAGGACTAAGGGATGATCATCTATGTGATGATTTCCTATACCTTCAGCTGATTCCAGTTGGCCATCATAGAATTGGCTATTTGAAAAGGATAATATTTTATCATTCATCCGATATTGAGTATTGAGTAGATAGCTACTGTCTATGACTGATGTCATCCTGTCCAGTAGTGTCTCTTCTAGTCCCAGCTTCTTAGCTTCTTTTGACTTAATGGTAGGAGGGAGTTGTAGATAGTCGCCTGCTAGTATTACTCTTTTGGCTTTCAGTATGGCGTTCCAGCATTCTGGTTCCAGCGCCTGAGATGCTTCATCTATGATGACAGTGTCAAATGATACAGCCGATATGACTCTATGGCTGACGCCGATCAGTGTCGAGCAGATAGCCTCAGAGCCATTGATGATATTGGAGATCAATCGATCTTCTAGATCTCTTGCCCATTTCATGAGATCTCTGGATTCTTTGTACATCGCATTTCTATTGGCTCTTTCCTTAGCACCGAATTTTCGTTTGAAACTTGATGCATGTTTTCGAGCCTCATTCGCTTCTATCTTTACTTTTTTAATATGCTTCCAGTCTATATGATCAGCAGCTTTCTGTGCTAATGTCAGGTGTGCTATCGAGTCACCGACCCTTGTGACATTGCCTATGCGCAGTGTATTCACACCTGACTGATCCAGCTGACGAGCCAGCAGATCTACTGCATTATTGCTTGGGGCACAGACGAGGACTTTCTTTTCAGTAGTTAGAAGTTGTCTGACGAGGGCGACCAGTGTGGTGGTCTTACCAGTCCCAGGAGGTCCGTGGATGATGGACAGTCTATTAGATTGGACGCTTCCTTTCAGTGCTACTATTTGAGATTCATTAAGGGATGATTCTATAAAGTATTGTTGCGATTGATCATTATGAAAATACTCAAATTTTCCTTTTACCCTGATTCCTTCTCGCAGTTCGATGATGTGCTCTACTTGAGAATTTATGACAGCAGATAAAGTTTGCTTCATGATGCGATATGGCCGCTCATCATAGATCACTTCTATGCTGGCTCTGGCATGATCAGGTATATCGCTGAGCTCGTGGATGCCACCATTACATATGATACCCATTCTATTGCGCTTGATGAATGAGACGACTGCAGGGATGGTGATTTCTTTGTCAGCTTTGAATGATAGCTGGCATCCGACGCCAGACTTAAACCTATGCGGCCCTTGATGTTCTTTTTTTCTTTCGATGATGATTTCTACAAGCTCGCCTATAGTAAAGTATTTTTTAACTATGATGACTGGGTGCCACATGATGCCGGCTTCGATTTTTTCTTTAATCGACTTTTTTGACTGTATTGACTTAAAGTATTGTTCTTCTTCTTTTCGCTCGGCTTCTACGGCATCGATGAGGCGCAGGTATCTGTCTGTTTCTTTAGTCATATGGTAGCAAGGATAATTCTTTTTTATCTGAAGGTGTATCAATATCTCTAATGTAGGCTGTGTCCAGACTATCCATAGAGATCAGATGAGACTGGTGTGTGCTTATCACTGAGCTGCAGCCGTCTGAGTCGGTACAGTCGAGTAGTGCTTGCTTATGAGGAGTGCCGAATATGACGGGGTGTCCTTTGATACCTTTTACTACTGGCCTGACTATAGTATGGTGGTCATTGACTTTTTTATAGTGATGTAGCAGTTCTTCATAGTGATGCGGTCTTAGTAAAGGCATATCTGAAAGGCATATCATAAATGCATCAGAGTCTTCGTCGATGGTTCTGATTCCAGCTTTGATACTGCTGGTCATTCCAGTGTGGTACTCATTATTTTCTACCACTTTTACCTGAGCCAGATCTAAAGCTGCTCTTATCTGATCTGACTGATGACCTACAATGACTATCAACTCATCTATGGTAGAAGCTAATAATGCATCTGCTATATTCCGGATCATAGGCATGCCCTGTATCGGAAGTAAGAGCTTGTTCTCTGATCCCATTCTTCTGGATAGACCTGCTGCTAATAGTATGGCGGTAATTTTCAAAATATATTTTCTCCTGCAAAGAAATGTAAAATCATATTAATACAGATAGCTTCTTGCTAATTACTTATAGCAATAGCTGTAATGTAAGCTCAGATTCTGAGATAACTTGGTAATCGAGTAGGGTACAGATATATATATACGTCAGAGGTTTAATAGAAAGCGTACCATATTGACTACCGAAAAACTGATGTTTTATTGAGAAATGATTATTTGACTTATGCATTCTGATTTACCTTTTCAGTATGAGAGGGACGTCTATTAAAATAATAATATGAAACTGATCATTAAGAATTCGATTTCTCTGAGAGAACAAGAGATACTATTTTTAATAGCTCAAGAATATTCGACTGAAGATATGGCTGCTGCTTTATTTTTAAGTGTAAATACCATCTTCTCGCATCGTAGGAGTCTCCTGAGAAAATTTCAAGTAAAGAATACAGCAGGCTTGATCAGAAAGGCTTTCGAACTCAATTTTTTATTCTTACAAGAAGGAAGCACCCAAGCTCAGTATATGAAGCAGAAGCTGTCGGTCGCTGTCTGATGATATCAATACACAGCTTCCATTCGTGCCGATAGAAACTGTAGTCGTGCTCCAGTGCATTCCGAGAAGAGCTGTCATATCAGCTGTAGAACTCGCGATTAAGATTGAGATTTAGCAGAATCACAACTATTCTGCAGCTTTAATAGAGGCGACTATAGTATCGAAATTGAGGAATCCAAAATTTGAAAATTTCTGGACATACACGGAGTTAGAGTAATTTAGCTGTAAGGGTATATTCTTTAGCAACGATCGATATGGAAAATTGGAGTAAATACAGTCATGAGAAAGAGCCGTGATCAGCAGAAAGTCTGCGAGTAGAGTAAGTATAAATATGGTGAGGCTTTTAACAATGAGATTGATACAATATACCGATGCTATTCTACCTTGGGAAAATAGATCGAGTATAATATCCGAAAGAAATAGGTTTGCTGTTTTAAAAAGTCCCAAACCAATTTCTCTTGGGTATAGATAGCAAATGAAGATTCAATTTTACATGTGCTTGGTATACATACAAGGACTGATTAGATTGTGGGTCTTATCATAATTGATTATTCAAAGAATGCGACTGTACCTGATGGAGCAGTCGCTTTTACTTTTTTTTTTTATAAAATTAATTTAAAATCTGATTTACCTATTTTATTCTAAGTGTACATGATAATGAAGACTGATTACACTTGGTCAATTATTATTCATTCACTTAATTAATTATAATGAAACAGTTCACCCTATATTATGCCACAATACTATTAATTTGTTTATACTTTTTACCTACAGTACTGAATGCTCAGATAGGAGAGTTTGAAGGAGATGTCAGAATTTCTAATGGTACAGCCACACTTGAATTTTATGATACTGGTGATGATAGATTAAAAGGACTGATTAGAGAGAATTCCAGTAATATTTATTTAGAAGCTTTACGAGGTGACTTAAGATTTGCAACAGGCAATAGTGGAACGCCAACTATTAGAATGTATATAGAAGGATCTACTGGACATATAGGCATAGGCATTGCAAATCCAGCTGCAAAGTTAGGGATAGGTCATAATTCTAACCTCAGTTCTGCTCATATGGAGTTAATTGAAACAACACCTAATGATTATTCTAGAATTAAATTTACTAATTCTGGATCTGTGGGTAATGACTTTTGGGATATTGCTGGAAGAGCCAATGGTAATAATGCAATTGTAGATGGAGCGCAAAATTCTCGGCTAAATTTCTACTATAAGTTTAAAGATGGTGGAGAAGGTCATGATTATTTATCTATTTCACCTTTTAATTTTTTTGGAGAACATCTTGCCTTATTTAAATTCAGAGGAAACCTGAATCCAGTTAAAGATAATCTATACACCATAGGCACAGGTAGCCTTCGGTGGTCCACTGTATATGCTCAAAATGGCACGATCCAGACTTCCGATATTAGAATGAAGAAGAATATAGAGACCATACCTTATGGATTGAGCGAACTGATGGAGTTAAATCCGGTCACGTATCAATGGAAGAATATTAAGAATAAGAAGCAACAAATAGGTCTTATTGCTCAAGATGTCTTGCAGGTCATTCCTGAAGCTGTGTATGCGACAGAAACTGTTATAGACCCAGATACAGGGGCTTCTTTTGAAAAGGAAGTAGAGACGATGGGAATGAACTACAGTACTTTAATTCCAGTTTTGATAAAGTCCATTCAGGAACAACAAGAAATAATCAATCGCTTAATTACTAAAAATGATGATTTGAATAAAAGGCTATCAAACTTAGAAGAATAGGCACTTCATTTCTTTATAATAATCTGTGTTTAAACTCTGCTCATAAAGAGCTATCAGGGTTTTCGAAAGTTTCAATTCTAAATCTCCAAAAGGAACTTTGATTATAAGGTATGGTCAAGGCTCATTAGTTACTGTCAGGTCTTAGTGTAAGATCAATGTCGTTCAATGGTAAATTATTCAGCACTCCGATATCAGTACACCGATGACAAATTTGGCGATACACACATTTTACTATTATGGAGCTTAACCTTCCTTTTTCTTGAAATACATTATGGTGAAGATTGAATCATTTCAGACAACTTGCTCTTTTTATTTTATAACTAAAATTATTTATAATGAAACATTTAATCGTCGTTCTTATTTTAACTTTTTTTGGCTTCATAAGCCATGCACAAATTCAAATGCACGCAGTCAATAGTAGCGGTGGAGATATTGCCAAATTAGAATCTAACTCTGGTTATCCTCAATTAGTATGGTCTAATGATCATGGCGATGTGGCGAAAGCTGGCTTAGAATTGTCAACTAATATGGCTGAACCTGATGACGATAATTTTCTCATACAGGGCTTGAAACCGTTTTCTAAAATCAAGCTTCAAGTAGGATCATTGACTGGTACAGGATTAGTCACACTTAATCCTACTTCACCTGGTGGCGAATTCGCAGGTGCTTACATGGGCATAAATACGCAAAGCCCTACAGCCCCCTTGACTGTCAATGCCATATTGGGTGGAGAAGCAGCTGTCTTAAGATCCAATGGTGGTCGACCTCGCTTATGGCTGCAATTCTCTCCGGAGACCGATAATAAAGCATTAATAGGATTTAATGATCCAGATTTTACGGATGATTTTCGAATCGTCAAGCATAATGATATTGGCAATTATATGCAATTCGCCACGAATGATATCAATCGCATGGCCATCAGTGATTTTGGTCAAGTATACATCGGTGATGTCAGAGCCTGCGCTAATCTAGCAGCTTCACCTGCTAAGCTTACAGTAGATGGTGAAATTAGATCAAGCAGTTCCATTATTGCATCTGCTTTCACCTGTACTTCGGATCTAAGATTCAAGAAAGATATAGCTAAGATTGCCGACCCGCTTCAAAAATTAAGTCAACTTAATGGCTGTCATTACAATTGGCGCGTAGGAGAGATAAATGGATATGATTTTACTGAAGAGGCTCAGATCGGCCTTATTGCACAAGAAGTCGAAGCCGTCTTTCCAGAATTAGTCAAAACGGGTCATGATGGTTATAAGTCAGTCGATTATAATAGTATGACAGCCGTTTTAGTTGAAGCCATTAAAAAGCAGCAAGAAGAAATAGAAGGACTTAAAGTACTTGTTGTACAATTAGTCAAAGCAAAATAGCTTCTGATAACTTTAGAATCTCTAATTCATCCTGGTCCTACAGCAATAGTGGCCAGGATTTATTAATTGAAGAGTATCGTTAAATCGACTTAGACAACTCAGCCTGACTCAGGTAGAGGTGTTTAGAATAAAAATTTTCATTTAAATCGAATATAATAATTTGCCGCTTAGACAGAATATCTGACCATTTAGACTTGGAGAGTAGCCGCTTAATCATTTACTCATTTTAAGTCATAATGGTGCTGTAAGTTTGATTATCAAATATCAATTAATCTGAATAGTTATATCAGTTTTATACTTATCCCTTTAGTTGAATTGAGTTTTGCTATATCAGAATATTTACTAATCAAACCATTTATTATGAAAAAGTATAAGTTAATTGTTTTAAGTCTCTTCTCAATTATGTTCTTTCTAATTTCTGAAACATCAGCTCAAATTGCAGAATTTGAGGGGACTACTAGAATAACAAGTAAGGGCCAGTTTCCTCTTCCAAATCTGGAATTATATGCGGGAAATAAAAGGGTAAGCAGAATTACAAATTTTTTTAATAAAACTACATTTACCAGTTATTTAGGGAATCTTGAATTTGTTGTAGCCAATGATGCTACTTATAAACCAAGAATGACGATTCAAGCCTCATCTGGTAATATCGGAATCGGTGCCACAGGTCCTTCTGCGCAACTTGATATTCGTCATAATTCTTTAGTTAGTTCTGCTCATTTAGAATTAGATGAGACTACTACGAATGACTATGCTAGAATTAAAATGATTAACAGCGGAAATGGAACAGGTGACTTCTGGGATATTGCTGGAAGAGCATCTTCAATTCCTACGGTTGGTGCAAGCCCAACTAATCCTTCAAGCTTGAACATATTCTATCATGATGAAGTCAGGTATCAGACTGGTGTGAACTTGCTAAGAATTGAACCGTATGTCAACGATTTTGCAATGTATAGTGCCACGTTTAACTTCAGAGGAAACGTAATACCCGAAGTAGATAACTCCTATTTTGTTGGTGTACCCGCAAGAAGATGGAATCGAGTATACTCTGTCAATGGCGTCAGTACCACCTCGGATATAAGAATGAAAAAGAACATTAGTGAACTTCCTTATGGACTGGCCGACTTGATGAATCTGAACCCAGTGCGTTATGACTGGAAGGATGAGAATGATACTGCTCCTCAGATAGGACTAATCGCTCAAGAGGTATTGAAAGTCATACCAGAAGTCGTCCAGGCTACGGAGACTAAAGTAGACCTGATATCTGGTAAAGAGAGTCTTGTCGAGGCGGAAGTCTACAGTATGAATTATGATATGTTAATACCTGTTCTGATTAAATCTATTCAAGACCAACAAATGATTATTAATGACCTTAATAGGAGGTTATTAGCAGTAGAAAAATAAGATTTCATAAGTTTGGAATCATCTTGGTTTGTATCTCTTATATCCTTAAATGGTACTCTAATACTATTATGTTCGAGCCATCTTAAAATCTCTCTCTAAAGCTTGCCTTGTGGAATCACATGGCAAGCTTTATTATTTCTCCTAGACTAACTTCTGATCATCCAGAATTCATTTGATTATTGTCATATCTATAATTCGGCTTTGATTGAATTCTGTTTCACATGCTGAAAACAATCTTTCACACTTGCAAAATTACACTTCACTCATTTTAACATTTGACTGATTTACCTAAACGTATCTTAACGTACATCTTCATGATAAACATTTTATAATCATGAGAAATACAGGAGCCAACTGCCTAAGAGTCAAATACCAATTCCTCTTTTCTCTGGTTTACATCATTCATCTAAAACTAACATTCATGAGGCGTTTATTTATCATTATAGCTTGTTCGATTCACTTCGCATCCTCATAAGAAAGTGGCTTTGCTCTTAGGGAGCATTATTTAATTTACTGACGTATCGCAAATCATCCGTTTCGAAGCAAGTGGAAACTATTCTATGGCATTGTTATCGGATGAAAAACGATTAACCCTTACAAGAACATTAAAGAGTATAGAATCAATTTTAGTTTCAGAATATTTCATAAGTCCCACCTTATTAATAAATCCTTCATGAGCAGAGACATCAAGAAAGAAGATAGATATATTGAAATATCTAATGGTGAAGAAATTAAAGTGTCCAGATTGGAAAAGACAAAATTATAAGTATGATTTCGTTCTATAGTTCATCGCCAAGTATTCAGGAGTCCAAAAATGCTAAATTGAAATTCTCAAATCATAAGGCAATGATTAAGTTACTGATGGCCATAATAACGTGATTATATAGAAGACAAAATAAATTAAACAATAATATAATTACAAGCTGCTTTCAGACGCCTTGTAGAACTATGGCGTCCTTCATGTTGTAAAAACTAATATTTTCCAAGGACGATAGTTTAACAGACTTTAGATGATTATTTATAAATCATAGGTCGTGCATAAAAAAAACCCCGCTTAGCGGGGTCAGATGATCTTTGGATGCGGAGAGAGAGGGATTCGAACCCTCGGTACGGTTTCCCGCACACACGCTTTCCAAGCGTGCTCCTTAAGCCACTCGGACACCTCTCCTAAGAAAGCGCGAAGATAATTAGATAAATCATAAAAGAGTGAGCATCACGCACCAAATACATATATTATCTCATCAACCCTAATAGAATGCAAATAATATATTACAATGATTTATATGTATAAATTACTTTATAATTTGGGATCAGCGAGGAATCACAAAAAAACATTCGTCATTTTCACGATCTTTACTAAATCTTTCTATTTTTAACTCGAAAACCGAAATTATATCATACTAACATTATCGAGAAAAAATTTATCAAACCATGCGAAAATTTATAGTTCTATTAGGTGTATTCTTTTTAGCAGCCTATTTCGGCGCTTTTGATGTAGCAGCGCAAGAAGCTTCAAAAGGAGGATTCCAGATTTTGAAAGAAAAGTTTATTGAAGGTGACTGGATGTTCATGAGTACTGTACTCATATGTCTAATACTTGGATTAGCGTTCTGTATTGAGAGGATTATCACTCTTAACATTGCTACAGCTAATACTGATAAGCTATTAAGTAAAATTGACGAAAGATTAGCTGATGGCGATCTTGTCGGTGCTCAGGAAGTAGCTAAGTCGACTCCTGGTCCTGCTGCAAGTGTCATATATGAAGGTCTAAGAAATGCTAAGGGAGGTCCTGAAGCAGTAGAAAAAGCAATCGTATCATACGGTTCAGTCCAAATGGGACTATTAGAAAAAGGTCTTGTATGGATCTCATTATTTATTGCCATTGCTCCGATGCTTGGTTTCATGGGTACAGTAATCGGGATGATTGGTGCCTTTGATAAGATAGAAGCTGTAGGTGATATATCACCATCTATTGTTGCAGGAGGTATCAAGGTAGCCTTATTGACTACTGTATTTGGTCTTATTGTGGCGATTATACTTCAGATACTTTATAATTACATCGTCTCTAAAATTGATGGTATCGTTAATAAGATGGAAGATTCATCTATTGGCTTATTAGACATCATGGCAAGAAACAATGTATTTAAGTAACCAAATTGACCAATATTTATTATGTATAAATTTTTAACAAATAGAGGTCAGCTCTTTGCATTGTTGCTTGGAGTGGCCATCATAGCGATCTACTTATTCACCGTATTCGGTGGTCTAAGTAGTGCCGGTTATTCTGTATCTGATGATTTAAATCAGATCATGAAGAATAACCCTAATACAGACTTTGCTTTCTTCAATACAGGCTTAGGATTAACTATTGGGTTAATCATCGTGGCTGTTGCTTTAGCTTTATTGTTTGGATTACTTCAAGTATTTAGTTCTCCAAAAGCATCATTGAAAGGGATTATAGGCATAGCAGTCATAGTAATCTTATTTTTCGTACTAAGTAATATGGCTACGGCTGAGACGACTGGTAAAATAGGTGAGTTAGTACAGCGAGAGAATATCAGCGAGTCGATCAGTAAGTTTATAAGTGGGGGTTTAAGTGCGACACTCATATTGGCAGGAATAGCTGTCGTCATTATGGTCTTGGGGGAGATCTGGAATCTTTTTAAATAATATACTATTATGGCAAAAAAGAGTACAAAAGATCGGTTAAACAATGAGATAAATGCAGGGTCAATGGCCGATATCGCATTTCTTTTATTGATATTCTTCCTTGTGACTACGACCATCGTAGAGGATAAAGGGGTACTTGTGAAGTTACCGCCATGGTCTGAAGAACCGCCAGATATTCAGAAGTTGAATACGCGTAATGTCTATTCAGTATTGGTCAATGCTCAAAACCAGTTATTGGTCAGAGGAGAACCTGCAGATATTGAGACATTGAGAGAAAATGCTAAGGAATTCATTATGAATCCTAAGAATCGTAAGGATATGGCTGAAAAACCAACTAAAGCGATCGTCTCTATGAAAAATGATAGAGGGACTAAGTACGAGACTTACTTAGAGGTTTATAATGAGATCAAAGCAGCTTACAATGAACTCAGAAACGAAGCAGCGAAGCGTAAGTTTAGCAGAGATTACGAGTTCTGTACCAGAGAGCAGAGAGCCGAAATTAGATCTGAGATTCCACTTGTCATATCTGAAGCGGAACCAACTAGCTTTGGTGAAGAGTAACATTAAATAACTATAAATCTAGAATTAATATGTTTGCAAAAAAGAGAGGTAAGGCAAAGCCAGCGATATCTACAGCTTCATTGCCTGATATCATCTTTATGCTTTTGTTCTTTTTCATGGTTGTTACAGTCATGAGGGATTCAGAAAGAAAAGTAGCTGTCACGACTCCTAAAGCTTCTGAGCTGACTAAGTTAGAGAAGAAGTCATTGGTCAATTATATTTACATAGGGAAGCCAATTGATAAGTTTAAGGAATTAGCAGGGACCAAGCCAAGAATTCAGTTAGGAGATAAATTTGCTGATGTGAAAGATATTTCTTTATTCTTGGAAAAGCATAGAGTAAAGGTACCAGAAAGCCAGCGAGGAGGAATCAAGACTTCTCTAAGAATAGATAAAGATGTGACTATGGGTATTGTGACCGATGTCAAGACTGCATTGCGTAAAGCAGGTCAGCTTGCGGTTAACTATTCAGCTAAGCCGAAAGGATATAGTAGGTTACAGATAGAATGAATATCCACCACATCGACAAAAATAATAAATGACTACAATGATCAGTTTTTCAAAAGATTGACATCCATTTTTTTATATAGATAAAAGAGGGGTATTCAGAAGTAAAAGAATTTACGCCTTAGGTGTAATACATCAGTAACCCAGCACAAAGTGCTGGGTAAATTAGATAGCACAGTTTTTTTTGGTTGGCGGGATATTTGGTGAAAATCATGACGACCAAATTTATAGATAAAACCCATTTGATGACGAAAATCCTTTTTCAAACCCTTTGTATTCCCATTAATCTCAAGGGGAACATTGACTTTTTGATGGGACATTGATTTTACTCATCCAATGAGACATTCGCAAATAAGACTTTTATTGTAGGGCAGCTTTAGTCTATTAATTGACAGCATTGAAGTCGATTTGAATTCGCTTACTTCTGAATTATTACCTCGTTTTTAAGGGTTTTTGGCCATAAAAGGGGTAACAGGTCTTATACAGCTAAAAAGCAAGCTTTATAAAACTTGATATAATTCAATTATACCCGATTATTTGCACAGTTTTTGACTTTAAAGTACCTAAATCATATATGCTTGACCAGCAGTTCTCTTACTTCTGAATTTGTATACTACTTCTGAACATGCCTAAAAGAGACTAAGCTATATTTATACAGGAATGGAAAGCTATAGTAGTTAGCTATTATAAATAATATAGTATACAACAACCATCAGTAGCCGATCAAAATCCAAAATATTCTAACCCTACCTCAGCCTATCCATAGATTTTACCAGCTTATCATCTTTCTTTATGCTGCGTAAAGACAGCCCGAGAAATATGATGGACAGTAGCGGAAGAAAACTTCCGATGAAGGGAGAGCTTTGTTCCAAGAATTTTGGTGTATTGGACTGTAATAAGATAATCATGGTAGCTGTCAGCACGATGGCCAGTACTATACTTAGATAGACCAGAGAAGTCTGTAATGATCGATTCTTATAGAGAAAAATAGCCAGTAAGCATATAATACCAGCCACAATGGTCAATCCTAATAATGCAGGATGATCCTGAATGTCATAAGTGTTATCTGCGAAATACCCCTGAGTATAAGTATCACTATTGAAAAAAGGGAATGCGAATTCCAAAAAGAAAAATGCTGCTGCGAGTAATAAGAAGATTGACTGTATTCTCTGTATCATATTGAGATGGATTAAAGTGCAATTTTAAGCGAAATTCTCCATTTGGGATGTATAAATACAGTTAAAAGCTTAATAGAATTCTTGATTGGAAATTTACAGACTTTTGATTAATGTAAGATTCACAGTAAATTTTGTATATCAGGTTTTCTAATAAATGACAGCAATTATTAATAAAGCTAGTTAATACATGTAGTCGTGCCCATGGCTTCATTATCTTTAATCATCATGAATCAAGAAACAATAGGTTCTAGCTTTTGGGAGCATGAGGTCTTTTATAAGGACGCAGACATTATCATTATAGGAGCCGGAATCGTCGGCTTAACCGCTGCTCTTAATATCAAGGAAAATGACCCTTCATCTCGCGTGTGTATTCTTGAGAAAGGCCACATACCCACTGGGGCTTCTACACGCAATGCTGGCTTTGCCTGCTTTGGCAGTATCTCTGAGCTCAAAGAAGATATGCTCCATATAGATCGAGAAGATGTGGTAGGGACCCTTAAGCTGCGACATGAAGGTCTCATAGAAATGAGAAGATGGGTAACACCTGATTTATGTGAGTATGAAAATCTTGGTGGCTATGAGTTATTTACCACAGATCAAGAAGATCTATTTGAATCATGTGCTCAGTTAATTCCTGAGTACAATCAAATGATGAAGGAAGTTCTTGGCATCAGTCATACATATTCTATCAAGGAAGGCCACGTATTTGAAATAAAAAGCAAACTACCATTAATCCACAATCAATATGAAGGTCAATTGCACCCAGCACTATTAGTTAATGAACTCATTCAAAAAGCTAGATCTAATGGTGTCAAGGTGATGTTTGGCATGTGTGTAGAGGCAGTAGAAGAAGAAAGAAATCGTGTCAGAGTCACTTGTGCTAATGATCGATCTATCATGGCGTCTCAAGTGATACACGCGACTAATGCTTTTTCTCGCAAACTGCTGAGAGTGGAAGATGTCATACCTGTCAGAAATCAAGTGTATGTGACACAGGAAATCAGTGGACTCCAGTTAAAAGGTTGTTTTCATCATGATCGAGGCTACATCTATTTTCGCAATGTTGGAAATCGAGTCTTGATAGGCGGCGCTCGTAATCAGGTAGATACAGAAAGCGTCGATGAATTTGGCACAACAGATGAGGTGAGGCAGATTTTAAAAGAGTTTT
>Ga0209187_1003317_pt1:10000-13610 | contig 13610 bp, 10 predicted proteins | sample BantaG_FD_187430 | JGI IMG/M metagenome (GOLD analysis project Ga0209187, IMG submission 187430) | Marine algal microbial communities from Bantry Bay, Ireland - BantryBay_4 metaG (SPAdes) (version 2) | ecosystem: Host-associated > Algae > Red algae > Unclassified | place: Bantry Bay... | reverse complement strand
ACACCTTGTTGTTGTGACGAGGATGGCGCAGCTATAGCTAAATGTCAAAAAAACAAGTTATAAATCAAAAAAAAACTAAATAATGCTTGGATAAACCATAGAAAACGGGGCTAATTTTTAGAGTGCCCTAAGTCGTATTAAACCACAAAAAAAATAACATTTCTAAAAATAATGTTAGATTTTATTACATAATCAGCCATCAGATTTTATGCGATTGCCATATTCTGCTGCTTGATCATTGGGAAAGCAAGTCTGTATTTGGTATATTTTCCCTTTTTGACTTTCATAATAACCTCTTGACTGTGAAATACTGATCAGCAAATAACCATTTTGCATTTAATATTTTACTGTCTTGTTTGTGTTAGGCAAACTCCGTTCTGTTGTTAGAGGTTATGATGTCTCATAAAAATAAGTTGACAGCTTTAATGTAAATAAATTTTTCTCAATTTTATAATTAAGATGAGTTTAGAAAAAAAGAGCTTACAAGCGTTATTCAGAAGAATGGAAACGTGATAAGATTAGGTTGCTGGAACAAGGCAAAATTCGTTCGGCAGACTTGGTGAATACTTATGGAGTTAGTCCTTGCATATTTCAATCTAAAAGTGTACCAGTATTTCAACCGAAAAGTGTACCAATATTGTTGATAAATAGCAGATCCAAATTTGAAATTTTTGAGTTTGGTTTGGACAAAAAAATGATAAACATTATGGGTATACAAGAAATTGTTATCAATTATTTTCGGCAAGGCAAATCGCAACGCGCAATTGCTCGTGAATTAAATGTGCATAGCCGAACAGTAAAAAAGTATACTGAATTACATCTCCAAAATTTACTAAATGGCAAAGGGCAGTTGGTAAATTCCAGTTACAATCCTACTGCTCGTAAAAAAGCAAAAATGACCGAAGCAGTAGCTAGTAGAATTGATGCTTTGTTGAAACTAAATGAGCAACGGATATGCCAGGGTTTGTACAAGCAGCAACTTAACGGTAAAACAATACAAAGCCAGTTTTCTAAAAACCACAAACAGCACAGGGGTAAACAAGCATTACCCTAACCTTACTAATGGTTTAATAATCAATGACATTAATCAACTTATTCTGGCAGATATTACCTACGTTTTAGTGTTAGGTAGATGGTATTTACCTGTTTATATTTAAAGATATTTACAGTCAGTTAATTTTAAGTATTATATCAAGTGCCAATATGTGCGTTCAAATTCCATTACTGCTGTAAATGAAATTAGAGTTATAAGAGGTAGTCACAATTTATTAAAGACTTTGTTAGATACAGATAATGGTAAACAATTCTATGGACGGTATCTTTGATGCAAAAAAGTTTTTGACCATTGTAGAAGCTGAGTTAAAAATGCAGGTTAGCCGTGCTAAAACTTCCCAACAAAATGGAAGTACCGAACAGTTAAACCACGTTGTTAAAAAAATGTATTTGAGTGGATGGCTGATAAATACCTACCAGAATTTGGTTGCTGCCTGCCAGCGTATCAAATATCTTAACAACTATCAAAGAGCTATTAAAGTTATGAAACCCCAGTACAATTTGAACAAAGCATTCAATCAATACAATTACCAAAAAGAAAAAAAACAGTTGTATGATTTCACAAAAAAATAAAATGCTCAGCAGCGATGGAGGATTTTCTACGGCATTTTGGTCAAAAGGGGTTGCTGCTATGTAACAAAAACGAACAACCTCAATGGGAACTTTTTTCTTGGCGGTTGATTTATTCCTCAAAGAGTTGCTTCCCCAAAGCAGTATTCTCCTCCGCTATTACAACCCACCTCAAAATTGGAAAATATATTGTTTAACTTTGATCAAGTTTATTAACTGTCATATGAATAATGAATATAAACTTGTCAATCATTTTTATGAGACCTCATTATAATTATAGTTTCATATTCATTCTTTATTATGATCAATTGTTCAATTACTGTTTGAGCGGCTTTGCTAGCTATTTTTCTAATAATGGTAACAATTCAGCAGAAGTCAGACCGCTTCGCTGTCAGACATTAGATAAATTCGGTTAAGTGAAATCAAAAACGCTGTTTTTCGCACAAACTATGTCTGACGTCTAACATCTGACAACGAAATGGTCAGACTTCTGAATAATTACTATTTTTTAATTCTTGATTAGCTTTTTCCAACATTGGCTTTGTCGTTGCTGCTTATTACAAAGGCACGTAGCAAAATCAAACCAGTATTGAGTTTCAATAAATTAGAAGTAAGCGCATACCAAACAAAATATTAATTAAATAACCATGTATTACATAGACCCTTAAAATACACTATCAGGTATAATTAGCTTCATAAGTTTTTGTATTACTTAACTAATCCTTCATGAGTTTACATTATTTCAATGCCCCTATTCTTTCAATATTAGTTGGATTGCATAATACAGGTTTTGAAATTGACGGCTAGAGAATAAAGAACTTAAAAATGTCATTTGGATCAAGTAGCTCTTCTTCCTAATCCTACATATTATTAAATTGCTCATTCTTGATTATTGGAACAAAGCTAAATATTTAATATTATAACTAACATTAATTACAAATACTATAGAGATTTATGAGGTGAATATTATGCTCTCTAAGTATTGACAGTACTCTAAACAAAAAAACCCTCTTAATAAATTAAGAGGGTAAAATAAAATTGGCAGCGACCTACTCTACCACAGGTTAACGTAGTACCATCAGCGCTAAGGGGCTTAACTTCTCTGTTCGGAATGGGAAGAGGTGGAACACCCTTGCAATAACCACCATAAAATCTTTAGTGTATAATTCTACCTATCTAAGGTAGAAGACGCACATCAAAACAAAAAACCTTGTCAAAATATGCAACACAATAAATTCAACAAAATGAAAATTATTAGAATAAAATATATGATTAAATTAAAAAAAAAAGAAAGCGTACGGACAATTAGTATTGCTCGGCTTTGACGTTACCGCCTTTACACCTACAACCTATCAACGTGGTCATCTTCCACAGTCCTTAAAAGAGATCTCATCTTGAAGTGGGCTTCGTGCTTAGATGCTTTCAGCACTTATCCCTTCCCCACATAGCTACCCTGCGGTGCAGCTGGCGCCACAACAGGTACACCAGAGGTGAGTCCAACTCGGTCCTCTCGTACTAGAGTCAGCTCTTCTCAAATCTCTAACGCCCGCAACAGATAGGGACCGAACTGTCTTGCGACGTTCTGAACCCAGCTCGCGTGCCACTTTAATGGGCGAACAGCCCAACCCTTGGGACCTTCTCCAGCCCCAGGATGTGACGAGCCGACATCGAGGTGCCAAACCTCCCCGTCGATATGAGCTCTTGGGGGAGATCAGCCTGTTATCCCCGGAGTACCTTTTATCCTGTTAGCGATAGCCCTTCCATACGGAACTACCGGATCACTTTACCCTAGTTTCCTACCTGTTCGACTTGTAGGTCTCACAGTCAAGCACCCTTATGCTAATACACTCTAAGCACGATTACCAACCGTGCTGAGGGTACCTTTGGGAGCCTCCGTTACACTTTAGGAGGCGACCACCCCAGTCAAACTACCCACCACACACTGTCCTCTAATGAGTTAGGCTCTAAGTAAATAAAGGGTGGTATT
>Ga0209187_1003317_pt1:0-5000 | contig 13610 bp, 10 predicted proteins | sample BantaG_FD_187430 | JGI IMG/M metagenome (GOLD analysis project Ga0209187, IMG submission 187430) | Marine algal microbial communities from Bantry Bay, Ireland - BantryBay_4 metaG (SPAdes) (version 2) | ecosystem: Host-associated > Algae > Red algae > Unclassified | place: Bantry Bay... | reverse complement strand
TTAATTTATTGTTTAGGTTTTGGGTGTGAAAAAATGATTTTTGTTGTGCTAAAATTAGTTTATTTTTTCGATGGTGAAGCCCATTTTTTTTAAGTCTTCCCAAAAATTTGGGTACGATTTAGTGACAACCATTGGTTCGTTAATTATTATTTGGGGAAGTATTAATGCTAATGGTGCAAAACTCATGGCCATTCGGTGATCTTCGTAGGTTTCGAATTTGGGTATTTGTGGGGTTGATTTGGCTTTTCCGCTTAGCTCAAAGTGAATATCGTTGTTACTATTAAATGATACACCGACTTTTGATAGCTCGTTTTGTAATGCTACAATGCGGTTGGTTTCTTTTCTGCGGAGTGTTTGCAGGCCTGAAAATTGTGCTGGTATGCCAAGGGCTGCGCAATAGACAGCAACGGTTTGGGCTAAATCGGGACATTTTGTAAAGTCGTAAACTAGTTTTTTTGTGGTTGGACTGGCTTTTATTAAATGCAGGTATGGTTTCATAAAGATAGATTTGATGCCTATTGGTTTTGTTATTTGTTGCATTGCCTGATCTCCTTGTACGGATGTTTGAAACAAACCATTTAATAATAGCTTTGATTGCTTTGCTAAGGCTGCAATGGTGAAGAAATAGGATGCGGCACTCCAATCGGCTTCTACGGTATAATCTTTTGCTGTGTAATTTTGTGGTAAGATGCTTATTTGATTGCCCGACCAGGTATGCTCAACACCAAAATTTTGCATAAGCTTTAGTGTCATTTGTACATAAGGGGTAGAAACCAACTCGCCTTGTATGTTTAATTGCAAACCGTTTTTTAAGGTTGGGCCTATCATTAATAGTGCTGAAATAAATTGACTGCTTATTGTTCCTTTTATATTAATGTTTCCACCATTTAGGATTTTGCCTTTAATATTTAATGGTAAATAGCCTTCTTTTTCTGCGTAGCTAATATCTGCTCCTAAGCTTTTTAAGGCATTTACCAAGGTTTCTATGGGTCGATTGTGTAATCGCTCGGTACCACATAAATGCCAATTACCTTCTGTTATTACCAACAAGGCGGTTAAAAAGCGGCTGGAAGTTCCGGCGGCGCCTACATCAACTTTGGGTTGGTTTAATTTTAGGGCTTTTAACAATAGCTGGGTATCATCGGCTGTTGCAAGTTTGTGTATGTTAAAGTTTTGTTTGCACAAAGCTCTTATAATTAACAACCGATTGCTAATGCTTTTTGAAGTGGGTAAATCTATTACTGCATTTACCTTTTTGGTAGGGTGTGTTATTTTATACTGCATGATTTATTAATTGGTTGTAAATTATAAATGCTTTTTTTATTTCTGCTTCTGTAACAAGTACATCCCAAATAGGTTGTCCAAAATTTTTCAACAAAGCAAATTGAATTGTTCCAGTATTATTTTTTTTGTCGTTTTTCATTAGTTCTATCAAGGTATGGTGCATTTCTGGTAATATTTTGTAAAGATTTTTTATAACTAATGCATCTAAATAAGCTTTTGACATTATTTTTTTATCTGAATCGCATTTTTCAATTCCTAAAATTGCTTCTATTACAAAACCTGCAGAAATTGCTTCGCCATGAAGGATTGCTTTTTCACCATCGTTTTTTAAAGAATAGCTTTCAATAGCGTGACCAATTGTATGGCCGAAGTTTAGTTGCTTTCTTTCTGCTTTTTCGTTAAAATCGGTTGTTACTATTTTATTTTTAAAATTGATGGAGCTAAAAATAAGTTTAGGCAACTTATCTGTTACATTTAAACATTCGTAAATATTTATACTATCTAATAAATTACCAGATAGATAGCCGTGTTTCAGCATTTCTGCAAAACCATTTTTTAGATGCCGCTCTGGCAAAGTTTTTAAAAAATTGATATTAGCGTAAACCAATTGTGGGTTTGTAAATGTACCAACCTGATTTTTATAACTATTAAAGTTAATGCCGGTTTTACCGCCAACAGAAGCATCTACCATACTTAGTAAAGTGGATGGCAGATGAACAAATTGAATACCTCGCTTATAAATACTTGCTGCAAAAGCGCCCATATCGCAAATAACACCGCCACCGAGGTTAATAAGTAAAGCTTTTCTGTCGGCTTGGTGAGTAATCAATTGTTCAATAATATATTGTAGTGTCTCAAAATTTTTGTATTGTTCACCACTTTTTATTTTTATGATGTTTATAGTAATACCATTTACTTCATTTTCTAAAATTGGTAAACAATGGGCAGCTGTGTTTTCATCTACTAAAACAAAATACTTGGAGTAGTTGCTTTGTTTTAAAAATTTATTAAAAGCAGTTAAATCTTGTTCAACTACAATATTATAGTTACCAAAGGCTTTTATTTGTAGTGGACTATGCATTATAATGTTCTAAAAAGTTCTGCCGTCAACTATTTTATCATATTCTTCGTCGTTGGGTTCCCATAGTTCTATTTTGTTGCCTTCTCCATCTAATATATGTACAAACTTACCGTATTCAAAAGTTTCAATTTTATCTAAAATGGTTACGCCTTCTTCTTTTAACAATGTTACCAGCTTTTCTAAGTCTTCTACCCTGTAATTTATCATAAATGGCTTTTTAGAAGGGTTGAAATATTTAGTACCTGCTTTAAAGGGACTCCATTGGGTATGACCTTTTTTAGTAGCATCTTCACCGTGTCGCCATATAAAGTTAGTACCATAAGCATCGGTTTGTAAACCCAAATGTTTGTTATACCATTCTTTTAATTTTTCTGGGTCTTCACTTTTAAAGAAAACCCCACCTATGCCGGTTACTCTTTTCATAAATTAGTTATTTTTTGGCTTTTTATTTTTAGATGCCTTATTTAAACCACCTTTATTTTTTGCTAGTCTTTTCATTTCGTTAAATGTGTTTAACACCTTACCAAAAACATACTCTTGTATTAACACTACTTCTTTTTTATTACCAACAGTAGCATAATATCGATCAATATCATAGTCTACACGATTCCCTTCTTTATCAAATTGTGTTTTACTTCTTTTGTTTACGGGCATATAATATATATCTAATTTTTGTTTAGTGCCATCATTCAACTCAACCGTTAAAATGTTTTTAGGTGTTTGCTTAAGTAATGAATCTGTTCTGCTATAATCATCTAAAAATGCTTCGCAGGCCATAAAGCGAAAAGCTTGTAAATAATTTAAAGCATCTGCAATTTTTAAAGGAATTGGTTTGGCGTTTTTGTTTGCCAAAGCATTTAAAGTAAAATTTTGATTGTCAATTACATTTAATTGAAAACCCTTTTTAGGGTTCATTGGATATTGAAGTTTTACGCTTTTTATTTTTTCTGTTCGCAATGCGAAAACAGTTCTATCTCTCCAATCCACTTCTTTTAATATATACCTACCTGAAAGATAGCCTGTAAAGCCTGGAATATGCACCGCATAAGGCTGTTCTGCACCATCTAATAACATGTAGCTGGCATTTTTATCTAAATTAGTGCCTCCAATATAAAAGGTTTTTACAGGTTCTTCATTTCCTTTATTGTAAATTTCTACCTTTTTAGCATCGCCGGCCATATTGCGGATAACGTTGTTATGTGCTGCGTTTGCCACAGGGTGTTTAGGTTTTTGACGTTTAATGGTTTCCAGCAACAAATCAATTGCACCTTTGCGTACTATATATTTATCATTTACCATCCAACGGCTGTTTGAACCGCGTTGCAATAAAATTTCTTTGTCGCCTTTATCGGCAATGTATATTTTATCTATCAATGCCGTATCAGCTATTGCAAAATCGTTTTCTACTTTATTTAATGTACTTTTAGGTTGCTTAGTATAAAACAAAACTATTGCAATTAAAAAAAATAATAATATTATTAAGATGCCCAATTTTCTCATTACCTGCAAAGCTATTGATTGTAACGTTAAATGTGGTGGTAGAAAGTAATTTTATTGTAATATTCAACTGAAATTATGTTTTTATCAATTTTAAAAAGATTATTTTACCTTTAAACGGTGATATGTTTTATCTATCAAAGTAATAAATTTAGTAAAATGAAAAAATTAACCTATTTGTTAGTTGTTGTGTTTTTATTTGTTAGCATAATAAGTATTAAGGCTCAAATAAATGACTTTACCACCCAAACCGATGCATTTTTAAAACAACATGTTAGCCAAGGACTTGTAGATTATAAAGCCATAAAGCAACAACCAGCGCAATTGGTAAGCTTGGTAAGTATGGTTGCCACTATCAATTTTAAAAGCCTAAAAGGCAATGAGCAGAAAGCAGCTTTAATTAATGCCTATAATATTATGGTGATTAAAGCGGTGGTTGATGCCTACCCTATTAACTCTCCGTTAGATGTGAAAGGTTTTTTTAATGAAAAGCAATATAGCATTGGTGGTGAGTTAATGACTTTAGATTTTTTAGAAAAAGAGTTTTTATATAAACTGCACCCTGATGCGAAATTGCATTTTGCTTTAGTTTGCGCGGCTACTGGTTGCCCAAAATTATCGAGTATGGCTTATAGGGCAGATATTTTAGACAAACAATTGGAAATGCAAACGCGTAAAACTTTAAACAATCCTAATTTTATTAGGCAAACTGGTGATACGGTTTTACTTTCGGAAATATTTAAATGGTATGGCCAGCATTTTATAGCAGACTCGAAAGATGTTGTTACTTTTATTAATACTTACCGATCGAGAGATATTGCTGCTGATAAAAAAATAGATTATTATACTTATGTATGGGAGTTGAACGAACCTAGAGTATTAGGCGGTACGAAATAGTTAATTTTTGAAAAAACTGAACTAAGGTAGGTTTCTAACGGGGCTGCGCGGCATTTATAATAGCCTTGGTAGTAGCGGAAATCCTTTTTGTTTTAGTTGATTTTATTTTTTTATTTAGGGCTTGCTGACTTTCTCCAAAGCCATCAACACATTTAGTAAAATCACATTCAATTATTTACTACATTTGCTTGTCTGAAGCTATTGTAGCATATAAAGTTCAATAAATAAGCAACACAGGCTT
>Ga0209187_1003316_pt1 | contig 13614 bp, 16 predicted proteins | sample BantaG_FD_187430 | JGI IMG/M metagenome (GOLD analysis project Ga0209187, IMG submission 187430) | Marine algal microbial communities from Bantry Bay, Ireland - BantryBay_4 metaG (SPAdes) (version 2) | ecosystem: Host-associated > Algae > Red algae > Unclassified | place: Bantry Bay, Ireland... | reverse complement strand
GGGTGATCTGGTTGGCGTGCAGCTTGTGCTCGCTGGCCAGCTGCGCGGTGGTCTTGTCGTTGCGGAGCGCCGCGAGCGCGACCCTGGCCTTGAACGCGGGCGTGAAACTTCGTCTCTTCGATCGGGACATGATTGCATCCTGTTAGGATCTGCAATCACCTTAGCGGGGCGCCCAGTTTTTGGGGTCCACTTCACTCAGCCCGCCCCCTCAACCTCCGCGCATCGCCTTTGCCATCGCGTACTCCGCGGACAAATCAGAAAATCAGGGAAGGGACGGCGCGTTTGAGCTTCCGTAAAAGCTGCTTTCCGACTCCCGGGTTCAAGCTGCTAACCCAGCGAATTCTCGCTTGCAGTGACCGCATCTGATCAGGAGTTGGGGGCACGATCGCCGCTTCTGCGATCGCAGTTCTCAGGTCATTCAACGTCTTCGACGTGACATCAATCGAACCATTGCCAACGCGGATTCCCGTCACAGCCTTTTCTTGGCTTCGCGTCCAAGTCAAAGTCTTCTCGGGGTGCGGAATGAACCCCGCGCTCCGAACAATGGCTTCTACCAGCTCACGGGCGCTGGTCACATCGGACCGACCTGAAAGGCTAATGTCGTCAACGTAGAGAGTGCACACTCCGTTCCGCGACTGGGCTAAGCGATTAAGCCTGTAGAGCATGGGAGCCAGTACCAAGGACCCACAGACTGAGCTATGGCTGCACCCTTGCGGAAGAGATCCGAATGGCGTACAGATCCGAGACAGCAGTGTCGCTACCTTGGGCGTCATCTTCAGCTGCCTCACAAACGCTGCCTGAACCATCTCCCGGGAAACACTCGGGTAAAAATCCTTGATATCGCAGTTCACCAAGCTTTGGCTCTTGGCGTGTTGAACGGCATTGGTCCTAGCGGATCTACCCCGCACACCACCATGATTCGAGGGTGATGTCGCGACGCGTTGGAGCTGCCGAGTCAGGCGTTTGAGAACCTTTTTCAGCCGTTCGCTATTTGGTTGACAGATTGCCCTGATTTTTCCGTTGATCTCACGGTCTTGGATGCGGAAGTAGCGGCTGGGTTCAGCAGCCCATTTTTCGAGTTCGGTCGCTCCACAACCGACGGTTCGGGCAAGATGCTCAACGGTCCTGATGGGCAGGAGGGCGAGCGGTTTTGAGGCGTTCCTGTTTTTGGAGCTTTTCTTGGAGGCCAAGGACCTTGAAGAGGATTGCGTTGAGCCCGTCACTGATTTCATTATCTGATTCTCCTTCTTCAATCATCAGGACCGCAGTGGGTACCTCGAAGAGCGCCGCGGCTGCCCGCAAAAACTCCATGCCTGGATCTCGCCCATTTTCGACCATGGAGAGATACTGCCGCGTGACGTTAAGTTTCCTCGCAGCTTCCGCCTGAGAAAAACCGTTCGCACGCCGCAATTTGGAGATAGTTTTTCCGCTGCTCATAGCACTTTCCTTTTCAGAAAGCGGTGTAAATATTTAAGAAACCAACTCAAAGATCTTATCCGCCGCCGAAACAATGGCTGCAATCATCGCGAAGTCCTTCAGATGCGAACGACCCTGCGGATCGCCCTTCTTCAGTCTTTCACGGATTGCTTCCACGTCGACGCGGATGGTTTCGAGATCTTCCGATCCGTGACGATGACTTTCATCAATACGCGCTTTGACCTGAGCGATTTTCTCGATCAGCTCATCAAGCCTTTTGACTGGGTCATCGACTTTCGGATCGGTCGGGGGGGGGTGGGTCCTCATTGGAATACTCCTTGTATGAGGGGGTGGCGCCCTTCCCGCTGCACAACGTGTGCAGCCGGGCGAGGACAGACTGTTCATGGAGGATCGAACAGGCACAGAAGTGCCCGTCGAGGTGGTTTTAATTGACCGAGATGCAATGGGTACAGAGCATGTCCGGTCGCCCGGCCGAGGGTCAACGCAAGCGGGGAAGGGGCACGCGGTGCTCGCTGATGGGTCGCGAGAGCCGGTGTCGCCCCCTGCCGTGTTGTGGCCGGAGCGGCCGCCGAAGCGGCGAGAGGCACCATTGCCTCTCAGGGTGGATGAACGGTCTGGCGATTCTTCGCCGCCGATCCGAAATTTGGTTGTCAAAGAACGAATGCACTCTAGCTATCGACCGCCCCACGTGTCAACTTGAGGTTGCCATCAACTTTCTTTCGGCTGGATTAAAACCCATGCAAGCCTATATTTAGGATAGCTTTACGTTATCGTATGCGAGATGCGACTGCTGTGACCCGCTTGGGTTGCTGCCGGCAGTCCGGTGTTAGTTCAACGGTGCCGCCGCGGCCGCGTCGTCGTTGGCCGGCTTGTTGATCCGCGTCGAGACCGCGACCGCCTTCATCCGCCCGGCGGGGAACGGGTCCATCAGCCCCTCGACCGCCTCCCGTGACGCGTCCCCGTCCAGCCAGGTCGATAGCTCCCCGTCATCCAGAATCACCGGCATGCGGTCATGCACCTTCGCCGCCACCGTGTTGGGCTGCGTGGTCAGGATCGCGAAGCTGTCCCAGGGCCGGTCGTAGGCGTCGTGCCAACGCTCCCAGAGTCCGGCCAACACGAACAGGCCGCCCGCAGACTTCGTGCTCGCGGTGAACAGGTAGGGCTGCTTGGGACCGCCCTCGATCTTCTGCCACTCGTAGAACCCGGTGACCGGCACACCGCAGCGCCGCTTGCGGATCGCGGTGCGGAACATCGGCTTCTCCGCCGCGGTCTCGCTGCGGGCATTGATCGGGCCGCGTGGCACCTCGTCGGGCTCCTTGGGTTTCATCCAGGAAGGGGCGAGTCCCCAGCCGGCTACTACCAGCTCCCGCTTGCCCTTCTCGTCCAAGCGGACAATGGGCAGGGTCTGCGACGGCGCCGCGTTGTAGCGCCCAAAGATCCCCGCATCCGCGCGTAGGGTGGCCGTCAGGTGCTTCGCGGTCACCCGCGCTTTCGTGGTCAGTTGGTAGCGGCCGCACATGGTTTATCTCGGTGGAACAAATACGATGACATGGTGTCGTGCAAAGCCGGAAAGCTGTTGTATCGCCGAATCAGAGATTCGCCTGTTCCATCAGCCTCCGCAACACGACTTCGGCCCGCGGGTTGAAACCCAACTGCCGCGCCGCCGATCCGACACCCTCCAACGCCAGACTCCCGGTCGGTGCGGTGACCTCGACGGTCTGTGAGTTGTAGATGACGTGGGGTGCTGGGCGCTGAACCAGCGAAGCATGCCACCCCCCGTCATCCCGACGCAGGCCCCCCGCGATCTCAAAGTCCGGCCCGATGCCGTCCTCGCGAGCAATCTGCATTGAAAACTCGTGAGCGTAACCCTCTTTCATGATGGGATTCCTTGGGGAGCGGACAGTTTCGCACAAGGCGAGAGGGGGGCTAGGCGTAACCCGTCCATAACACTAACTTACCACTCGCGGCATTCTCTGCGGAGTACCAATGCAACACCACCCCACCAGCCAGGCTCTCACCGCCATGGTCTTCGACGAATCCGACCTGATCACTGCCCTGACGTCCTACGCCGCCCTGAACGGGCTGGCACTGCCCCTAGGACGCGTCACCCTCCGCCTGCGCAGCGGCCACCCGATCACCGAGTTGGCTTTGGAGACCGCCACCGTCGCCCCAGATCCCACCGCCCGCGTGACCCTGGCCAGACCGCCACGGACCACCTCAAGGCCGTCAACGGCGATGCCGCCGCCGCTGCCGGCCACCACCCTGCCGGACCGGTCCGCTGTCTTCCAGGCCAACTTTTGCTGACCCGCACCCGTTCCCGGGAAAGGAAGATGACCGTTGGCCCCGCTCACATTCCAGCACATCTACATCCTCGGCCCGGCAGGGCGGTCGACCAAGCCACCGCTGCACCATCCACTCTTCGCCTGCGCGGTCGCGGCCGGCTTCCCGACGCCGGCTGACGACTACGTCGAGCAGGAACTGGACCTGGACCTGCGCGAGCACCTCATTCACCATCCCGCCGCAACGTTCTACGTCCGGGCCCAGGGCGACTCGATGCGGGGGGTCGGCATCTTCTCCGGCGACCGGCTTGTCGTTGACCGCGCCCTCACCGCCGCCGACGGCAGTGTGATCATCGCCGTGCTCGACGGCCAGGTGGTCTGCAAGACCCTCCGGCTGCGGACGGGCGGTCAGCCCGCTCTCGAAGCCGCGAACCCCACCTACCGCCCGATCGTGATTGAAGAAGGCCAGGACTTCGAAGTCTGGGGCGTCGTCACCGCCGTGGTCCACACCCTGACCTGACCGCCGAATGCCTGCGGCGGACGGCTCCCTTGCCCTGGCGTGATTTCGGGACCGGCCGGACGCAGACCGAGCGGCCGGATCCGAAAGCACCCCATGTACGCCCTCGTTGACTGCAACAACTTCTACGTCAGCTGCGAGCGTGTCTTCGACCCGTGTTTTCGCAGGGTTCCGACCATCGTGCTGAGTAACAACGACGGCTGCGCCATCGCCCGCAGCCAAGAAGCCACAGACCTGGGTATCAAGATGGGTGACCCGCTCTTCGAGCTGCGTCCCCTGATCGACAGGCACGGCATCCAGGTCCGCAGCTTCAACTACACCCTCTACGCCTCGATGAGCCACCGCGTGCAGCAGGTGCTCCAGCTCCACGCGGGGGATGTCGAGATCTACAGCATCGACGAAGCCTTCCTGGACCTCTCCCCGTTCATGGCCTCGGACCTCAAAGGCCACGGCCTCCGCATGAAGGCGCAGGTCCAGCAGTGGACCGGCATCCCCGTCGGCGTGGGCATCGCCCACACCAAGACCCTCGCCAAAGCCGCGAATCACTGGGCCAAGAAGCACCCCGACACCGGGCAGGTCCACTGTTTCCGCAACCAAGACGAAGCCGACGATGTCCTGCGTCAGCAGCCCGTGGACGATGTCTGGGGCATCGGCCCCCGCTGGGCCGCCAAGCTGGAGGCCCACGGCATCAAAACCGCCTACGACCTCTCCCGCATGCCCACCGCCGACGCCCGGAAGCTGATGAACGTCGTGGGCGAACGCACCGTCCGCGAGCTGCGGGGCGAACGCTGCGGCAGCCTCGACCTGGAAGCCACCACCGCCAAGAGCCTGGTCCGTTCCCGCAGCTTCGGAAACCCCGTCACCGAACGAGCCGAGATGGAGGCCGCCGTGGCCACCTACGCCGCCCGGGCCTGCGACAAGCTGCGTCACCGCGGCCTGGTAGCCAGCACCTTCACCGTCTTCATGCAGACGAGCCGCTTCCGCACGAACGAGCCCCAACGCAGCGCCTCCGCCGGCTTCAGCGTCACCGTCGGCACCAGCGACACCCTCCGGGTCACCGCCGGCGCCCTCGCCGCCGTCCGCAGCCTCTGGGCCCCCGGCTACCGCTACGCCAAGGCCGGCATTATGGCCGCCGGCATTGAACAAGCCGACCACCGCCAGCCCGGCCTCTTCGAGCCCGCCAACCCCCGCAGCGACCAGTTGATGGCCGCCATGGACACCATCAATCGCCGCCACGGCCGGGACACTGTCCGCGTCGCCGCCGCAACCCTGCGGTCAAAGCAGGGCGGTTGGAAAAAAGAAAACTGGAAGATGAAACAGGATCACCACTCACCACAGTTTACGACCAACTGGTCGGAGCTGATGCTGGCCGTTGCCTGACTTCGTCCGGGATCACGCCACCAAAACGGCCACTCGCGTGGCCAGAATCGAACTTGACGAGGTAGGCGAGCGATCGGGAAGTCCATAAGACCTCCGCCCTCTGATACTCTGCCTCGCCATGACATTCCTCCAGTTCATCGCTTCCGTCATCGACTCACTCGCTTGGCCAGCAGTGGTGGTCGTAGCGTTGATTGTGCTTAAGGGGCCGATCTCTTCTCTGATTCAAGCAACGAGCCGATTGAAGTACAAGGATGCTGAAGCTGAGTTCGGAAGAAAGCTCGACGAGCTCGGAGATGTAGCCGGTCGTGTCGAAGTTCGAGAGAGAGAACTGAAAGCACTGCCTGCTGAAGTAGCGCTGGATAGTACCCCGAAGACTCAGCGTGAGCTGATCGACCAGCTTACCGATCTATCCCCTAGTGCCGCAATCCTTCAAAGCTGGAAAAATATCGAGCGCACACTTGATTTTTACTTCTCCGCTCGGTCAAAAGAGAAGCCTCGCTCATTCACAGGGATAGTGAGGCATCTTGACTTCGACTCACATTTCCCGTCACCGCTTGTATCAGTACTCAAGCAGTTACGAGACCTCCGCAATGCGGCGGCTCATCAACCTGAACCGTTGCCCCGTGAATACGCGGAAGAGTTCTCCGCCTTAGCGGACCGCGTTACTTTTGCACTTGTGGAAGCAGCTACGCCCTACTAGAAAAGTGACTCGACTTGCCTCACAGATGTTGACACCTAGGCTGATGGCGGCGCTGGACACTATCAACCAGCGAGCCGGCGACGACACCGTCCGCGTCGCCGCCTTTTTCATACGGTCATCCACGACTTTTGGTTATATCTCTTCAAATGCGACGAGGAAGCGTTTTGGTCGTCAATTGAAGATCAGGCCCGAGATGGATTGCTCTGAAATAGCCGCCTAACCACCAAGTGCAGTTGACCGGCACCCCTCGCGAGTAAACTGTCCTCGTTGGAGCCGCGGCCCGTTGTGAGTCCGGCCGGCAACTAACCCGTGATACGTTCGACGGACTTGATGGTGGACAGTTAGAGGCATGGCCACGACAGCTTGGATCGGACCCAGATGACGGCAACTCCCACTCTAGAGTTCTCCAATGATCGCCCCTTGTCGAGCAAGTCAGACGACAAACTGAATCGCGCGCCGTTCGCTGAGCGCGTAGCGGGGGTGCTGCGCGAACTGCCAAAGGGTGCGGGTCTGGTGGTCGGCATTCATGGGCCGTGGGGCGATGGCAAGACGACGGTGCTGAACATGCTGCGAGCCGATTTGGACGCGGACGACGCGACCGCCACAGTCGAGTTCAACCCGTGGCGGTTCACAGACGAGCCCGCGATGCTCGCGGGCTTTTTCCGGGTGCTGGCTGGGGTCATCCGCGCGAAGCTGACGACGAAGGGCGAGGACATCGCAGGCTGGGTCGAGAAGATTGGGCGCTACGCCAATGTCGTGAACGACCGTCTCGGCAAGGCCGGTGAAGCTGCGGGTGCCAAAGCAGAGGCGAGCCTTGAAGATCTGCGCAGCCGGCTTTCGGAAGCACTCGCAGAGGCCGACAAGCGAATCGTCGTCCTCGTGGACGACGTCGACCGCCTTGACAAGCATGAGACGCACACGCTGTTCCGACTCATCAAGGCATGCGCCGACTTCCCGAATGTCTGCTACGTCCTCGCCTTTGACGACGTGGTCGTGGCCAAATCGCTTGGCGAGCGTTACGGCGCGGGCGACGAGGCGTCGGGTCGCGCCTTCTTGGAGAAGATCATCCAAGTGCCCCTCAAGCTGCCGGTAGCGATGAAGGAGGACTTGCGGTCGCTCTGCCTCCAGCAGGTCGATCAGGCAATCAGCGCGGCGGGGATTGAACTGACCAAGGAAGACGGCGGTGGATTCGTGTCGGGCTTCGATCGCGGCGTCTCGATCAGGCTCGACACGCCCCGCGCGGCCAAGCGGTACGGGAACGGCTTGATGTTCGCCCTGCCGATGCTCAGGGGAGAGGTCAACATTGTGGACCTGCTCTTGATCGAGGCCGTAAGGGCGTTCTACCCGGCGATCTACGACATCATCCGCGCCAATCACAACGAGTTCTCCGGCGTCGAGTCGGAGCATAGGCGAGCGGGCCAAGATGGGCCGCGCGCCACGGCGCTCTTGAAGCCAGTGGTCGAGGCGCTTCCAACAGAGGAGCACGAGGCGATCAAGTCGCTACTTAAAGGCCTGTTTCCAAGGCTCGGCAGTGCATACGGGGGCTGTGGATATGGAAGCGACTGGCTCTCGCCTTGGACGAAGGCCAAGCGGATTTGTTCACCGGACTACTGCCCCCGATACTTCTCGTACAGCGTCCCCAAGAGCGACGTGCGCGACTCGGAAATGGAGGCGTTGTTCGCGAAGGCCGCCAAAGGACCGGCTTCCGAGGTTGGTGCAGACGTCCTGGCCTACTTCACGGGCAGCAAGGCCAAGCGGGTCATCGAGCGGATGCGGCAGCACGAAGAAAGCACATCGGCCGAGGCCGTGCCTTCGCTTTGCCTCGCGATCGCGGCGAACGCGAAGCACATCCCCAATCCCCCTTCCCTGTTGAGTTTCGCTGAGCCGGTGTCACAGGCGGGCATTCTGATCTCGCACCTCATCCGACGGCTTCGCGCAGGATCGCAGCGTGTCACGCTGGCGATACAGGTCATCGAGGCCGCTGACCCGCTCTGGTTCGGCGACGAGGTTCTCCGTTGGCTTCACGTGACCGACGACGCCGACAAGTCCGATAGCAACACATTGACGAAGGACGAGGTCAGGGAGGTTGGCATGGTGCTCGTCAGACGCATCAAGGCTCGCGCGAACCTCGGTGAGCCGTTGTTCAGCCTGGACGTGCCGCAGGAGCAATCGCTCCTGTACGAGTGGTGGCGGGTCGAGGGACGCGAGCCTGTGCAGGCGCACCTTGCCTCGGTGTTCGCCAAGGACTCAAGGAACATCGCGCTGTTCTTGCAGTCAGTGGCTCCAGGATCGTGGGGCGATGGCGATGTACTGCCGCATGTTGGCGAGCTTGATGGAAACCAACTCAAGAACATCCAGCTGATCTATGACCTCGACGCATTCGCCCAACTTATTCGTCAGCACTTGCCGGGTGACTTCGAGAATCCGCAATGGTTCCCGGACAGCAGCAAGCCCGTTGAACAGCGGCTAGCCGAGCAGTTCATGTTCGTCTACAACAAGTGGAAGAAGGACGGCGAACCGCCGGATGATGACGGAAAGACTGACGACGAACCCAATCAGATTGGATCCGCTGAAGCTGTTGACGAAGATCTGCACGATCAGGCCGCCGAACAAGCTGATGCAGCGGACCGGCCTTCGGCCGGCCGCTGATCGGCAAGGGGTTCGTTACGTGCCATGACTACTTCTGTTGAACTGAATTTTTGGGCAAATCAGGGCCCGCTCATGTGCGTCACCTGCATCATTGATGGGAAGCCCAGGATCGACGCGGAAAACTGGATTTGAGGTGACGGGATTTGGATCGCCAGTGACGGGAAAACCCGCCGCAAGGTCCGAAAACATGCGCGCGATAACTCTGGCATAAACCAATGTCATTCAATTCTTTAACCCCCCTACCGGCGTCCGAGAATACATATTATGTATAACTCGCACTACTAGATGGGTATAGACCCGCCCACCCACGCTATAATGTTTTTTGATAGCGCCCAATGGGGTCGCAAAGAGATCTTTGACCGAAAGGAACAGTATGGGCGCAGATATACCCAGTGGCGACGCTAGCTTTGATCCTTTACTTCTAGAAAAATGCATCGATCCGGACACAGAAACAAAGGTGATATCAAGCACGCAAATGAATGACTGGGAAAACGTTTCACCTGTAAAGCAGTTTCCTAACAGAATATCTAAAAAGGTGATACCGGCTGATTTCTCTCGGTATAAAATGAGTATTGTCACCAAAGTCGAACCTGGCGTATCTGTAGGAACACACACTCACGAAGAACCAATTTTTCGTTACGTAGTCGAAGGTGATGTGACAATAAATGGCATCAAACACGGACCCGGCGATTGGGTACTTGTCCCTAGCAAAGTCCCATATAACGTGGCGACCGTGAATGGGTACACCGTATTTGCTAAATACGGCGTCCAATGCGGCACTCCGCACGATCGAAACGTCGTTCTTGACAGAAGGGATTGATCTCACTTAGTAAGCGAACACATAGCTCCGCTCCACTTTGGGGCGGAGCTTTTTTTTCCGATCGGCCACGTAGGCCGGGTATGTTCAACCGCTCAGCACGAGGCCTCCCTGCTCCAGCAGTTTTCTGTCCGGCACCACATACCGGCAAACCCCATACCCTTGCCCAAAAATGGCCTTTATGTACAAATGAGTTCGTGAGCGGATACTATCGCATCATGTCAGACGAATATCACACAAACATCCTCGCCATAAGCCACAACCCGAAAGGAATCCCCTACCACGGGGGAACCCGCGAAGGCGGCAGTACAAATCACGGTTTCAAAAACCCGAAGATCATGACGCGCGAGGAGCTTCTAGCGATACCCGAGGTCATCGGCGACGAGGCGTTCGAATACGTCATCCCGAACCTGAACCACGGAAAAACCGGCTACTTCACAGTCGGCTGCGAGAAATCTCACAATACGCATCAGGTTGATGAAAAAACAAAATATTGGGTCAAAGGGTACGTCGAGTTCGCGTTTAATCACCGCCAGATGATTGAAGACGCGTCGTACTACTTCCCCTTGTTCTTCAAATTCAGCGAACACGTCCGGAAGCTGAAAGTCGCGAAGGATCATTGCTACCTTTGGGAACTGGCAGGAAACCACCTCCATGACGCATCTTTGGGTCTTGATCAAGGCGGCTTTTCCGCAACCGTGTGGCTACGAACCGAACTGCTGGATGACGCGGACACCGCACGCGATGTTTGGGTCAAAGCCTGGAAGCTGCTCACTGATTTCATGCTGAATTGGACCGGAACCGTATCTAATGAAACGCCTTTTATATATCCCTCGAAGTTCAACAATGACGCCTGAGCGTGTTCCTTAAGACTTCACCGTTAACACCGTTCGCCCCTGCTCCCGCAGCCCTCCCTCCGGATCGTCGTAGCGGTACAGCGTCGCGGTACTGACCCCAAGCTCCTTGGCCAGCTCCGAGACGACCGTCTCGGGCTTGCCCATGGCCGCCTGAGCCCGTCGAACTTGGGACTTGGTGAGGACGGGAGAACGCCCCCCACCCGACCGCGGGCACGTGCCGACGCCAGCCCGGCCATCGTGCGTTCCTGCATCACCGACCGCTCAAACTCCGCCATGCTGGCGAAGATCCCGAAGATCAGCTTCCCCGCGGCCGTGGTCGTGTCGATGTCCGCCCCCTGCCCAGTCAGCACCTTGAACCCCACGCCCCGCTCCGCGAGGTCGTGCACCGTGTTGACCAGGTGCCGCAACGACCACCTCGACGGCGCCATGCAACGCGCTGCCGCCGAGTCGTGGAGCTACTCGCACTTCTTGGGCTACCTGCTCGACGGCGAGCTGACCGAACGTCACCGCAAAACGGTCGCATTGAACCTCAGATTCGCCCGGCTGCCGGTGCAGAAGACCCTCGACGGGTTCGACTTCGCCGCGCAGCCGTCGATCGACCGCCGGCTGATCGACGAGCTGGCCACCGGCCGGTTCCTGCACGAAGGCCGCAACGTCGTCATGCTCGGCCCGCCGGGCGTCGGCAAGACCCACCTCGCCATCGCCCTGGGCGTGCGGACCTGCGAACTGGGTCACCGCGTGCGGTTCACCACCGCGATCGACCTGGCGAACAAGCTGACCAAAGCGGTGGACGCCGGCCGGTTGGACCGGGAGATGCGGACGCTGACCCAGCCCAAGCTGCTGATTCTCGACGAGGTCGGCTACCTGAAGTTCGACGCCGTGCAGGCCAGCCTGTTGTTCCAAGTGATCTGCCAGCGCTACCAGCGTCAGCAGGCCACGGTGCCGACCAGCTACAAGGCCTTCGGCGAGCGGGGCCAGGTGTTCGCCGACGACGCGGTGATGGCGTCCGCGGCGCTGGACCGTCTGCTGCACCGCTCGACGGTGATCAACGTGAAAGGGGACAGCTACCGGCTGGCCGACCGCCGGAAAGCGGGCAACCCCGCCGCCGCTGACGCGGCGGCCGAGGCGGCTGACGCCGCCCCGGCCTGACCGATTCCAACCCCGACCCCGCAAAAGGAGTAACCGCCCTCATGATCCCGTAACGCGGCCGGGGGGTCAATTCCAGATAATCGCTAGGGGGTCAAAATGAAGTGAGCGTTGACAAACGGCGCGAGGAGCACCCGAGGGGATGGTGGTGCGGCACGACAACGGCCTGGTGTTCGGCTCGAAGCTGTACCGGGCCATGGCCAAAGACTACGGGTTGACCCAAGAGTTCATCACGCCCTACACCCCCGAGGAAAACGGGCTGTGTGAGCGTTTGATCCGCACATTCAAGGAAGAGTGTGCTTGGCAGCACCGCTTCGCCTCGCTGGAGGAGGCACGGCGCGTCATCGGCAAGTGGGTTGAGCACTACAACCACCGCCGCCCACATTCGGCCCACCAATACAAAACGCCAGCAGGATTTCATGCGGCCCTCGCAAGAGGGCGGGCCGCATGAAATCCTGCGCGGAATAGCCGTCAGGGTTGTATGAATACCGTGGGCGCACTACACCGTCGGCGCAAAACTTCTCGCACTTCGCCTCGACCTTCGCGTCGAAGTCGATCGTGGCCAACAGCTGGTTGAGCCTGACGTAGAACGGGTGGCCTTCGCTCTTGGGCAGGCTGCTCTCAGCGAAGAACAGGGCACCCTGAGCCCGGTCGTTGCGGCGGTCGGACCATATCTCAAACGGCATCGGCGGTACTCCGAGGTGGGGCGAACCGCGAGTTTAGCGCCAGATCGGATGAGGGGGGTACTTCAACGGACTGCTATGACAATAGCGGCTCTCCTGCCGCGTTCAGTTTGTACACCGGGTACCACTCCGCGCCACGGGCGCCGATGAACTCGCAGACCTCGATGAACCGGCGTGACAACACGGCGTCACCGTCAATCACACATCGCCGACGTTGCGGATCAGGGGGTGTGCTTACTGCAAAAGCGACATCAAAATCATCCAGCAGTCGTAGGTCCGCCTCGTCGTATTTAATAAGCGGCATCGTGTAATTCAGGTCGTCATCCGACAGAATCCCCTCCTGCTCTATTCCCATCACCCGGTCACACTCGAACGGCAGCTTCCGATCTTCCGCCAGTGCGACACGCCAGTAGGGCTCAATTCCATTCTCTTCCCACGAGACTGCGCGGTAGTAGAAGCCTGCGTCGTGCGAAGCTTCGCTTTCGCTCAACTTGAGTGCCGCACCAATTTTTTTGAACACGAATCCCTTCAATTCCGCGTCTTCGATGGCCCGGCGGAGCCGGTCCGAAACCATCAGGCTTCGTGGGACATGCCCATAGATCGCGACATCCGGTAGAACTTCTTCCTCCCTTTCCAACAGGGGCCCCGCATCGCAGTATCCTCCTTCAAATACCTCGATATCACGACGACCCGATGAGGTGTCAATTTCTTCTTGCGGCGCGATGTCGTACCGCATCGTGTCCGAAAAGTCACAGGTAAAAGCGAAGGCTTCGTTAGCATCCGATTTTTCCGGCACCCAGGTCCGTTCGTACAAATATTTATCTCCGGTATGTTCCCCGGGGCCGTGTCCACAACCGACCCGGGACATTCCGTAAGACTGCAACACAGCCTCTGCTTTCGCCGCGTCCGATGGGCTACTCTTGAAAAAATGTGCGAGGCTACGCCTCTGCTGTCTCCCGCAGATCTCGCTTAGTAGCGCCAGGGATCTAGTGTAGTCCACCGTAATTGACCGAACCAATAGTGCTCTGGCGCGTAGACGTGGCATGCGAAGAGCCACCCCCATCGTTCTCTCCCCAGCCGCACGCGATGAGCTCGAAAAGCTCACGCGAGGTCGACGTGTTGCGGTTCGTCTTGCCGAGCGTGCGCAGA
>Ga0209187_1003315_pt1 | contig 13616 bp, 9 predicted proteins | sample BantaG_FD_187430 | JGI IMG/M metagenome (GOLD analysis project Ga0209187, IMG submission 187430) | Marine algal microbial communities from Bantry Bay, Ireland - BantryBay_4 metaG (SPAdes) (version 2) | ecosystem: Host-associated > Algae > Red algae > Unclassified | place: Bantry Bay, Ireland... | reverse complement strand
CCCCCCTCCCACCCTGACGCTGATCTACAAGGACAGAGTATGGACCATCCCACTTTGTTCCTTTGTGCCCGGTGCCCCACAGCCACCACCGCTGGCCATGTCTTTGCCCTCGATGGACCGACGCCAGCCTCATCTGAGTACTTGCGCTCCTACCTCCTCCGCCCCCGGACGCTGTACCTGCGCATCTTCTACAAGGAGGCCGACGCCCGGCTGTGGGTCGCCGATGGGACCGAGCACGCCGACAATATTGTGGATGCGCTCGACGCTCCCAGCGCTCTGACCGCCTCCACCCCCCGCGCGGCATCGCCTTCTCAAGACTGCCTCCTCCGCACCTTTACTGCCGGCACGGCGGCGTCGCTAGTGGACCTGTCGAACGTGGAAAGTACGGCTGCATTTTTTACGGCGCTGGGGAGCTCCACCTCAGCTGATGGGGTCCGCGTCGTGGGCGTGTCGCGCGACGTCGCGGCTCGCGAGGTAATCGACGTTGACCAACTCCACGTCCCCGCAAGACCCCCCGATGCAGCTGCTGGCCCCAAGCGGAGACGTTTGTCGCCGACTGTCGGGACGGCTCGTCACGGCGGCCGCACAAGCAACACGTTCGTCACTGCAAGGAGGAGGGGGGCTGCCGATGGTCGCGTGGCGCTCGGGCGGTCGGCATTGGTACAAGCTGCCGAGCAAACACCCTCCAGTGTACCATCCTGGACCGGGCAGGCGGCTGGCTCTTCCGCGACTCGGCCGTCGCGGTGGCGGCGGCATGCGCGTGCTGGTGCGGGCGCCGGCGCGATGAACCCATCACAGCCTCGTCTTGCATGGTCGTACGGAGGTGCGGGTGGGTGGCGCGACGACAGCGAGGACCTGCACGTCGCGTTTCTCCCACAACTAGCACTACCCGCGTCTCTCGGTGGTGCCGTCCTCAAGGTGTGTCGCCTCCTGTCGGAGCGCACGAGTGTCTTCCTGACCGGGCCTCCGGGATGCGGAAAAACCCACCTCATCAAAGACACCGTCAGGGCGCTTCGGGATGCAGGGGCAGCGGTGAGCGTCTGCGGCAGCACCGGCGTGGCGGCAGCGCTCGTGCGCGGCACCACGGTCCACTCATGGGCTGGCTTTACCAACGGGGACGCCGACGTCACGGCTCCACTGGCCACGGTTATTGACAAGGTCATCCCGTTTGCGGCCAAGAAGCGCATCTGCTCCTCCATGGTGCTGTTTATTGACGAGGTCGGCACCTTGTCGGCGGCGTTCATCGCGCGGCTGGATCTGGTACTGCGCGCTGTGCGGCGGCAGCCAGACGCACCGTTTGGCGGCATGACGGTCCTCTTCTCCGGCGACTTTCTGCAGTTGGCACCCTCGTTTGGGAACTTTGCCTTCGTGTGCGATGTGTGGCGACACGTGTTTGGCAATCGTGCCGTCGTCCTCGACACCCATTGGCGGCATGTTAGAGATCGGCAACTTCTCGACGTGCTCTTGCGCATGCGTGTCGGCAACCACACCCAAAAAGACATGAAGCTGCTCGCCACACGCCGGTCCGAACACCCTCCAACATCGGCCGTCTGGCTGTTTTGCCATTCGCTCAAGGCCAAGGCCAAGAACCGACACGAGTTGCGACGCCTACCGGGGCAGGAGGTGACCTACAACGCTCGAGATGAGGTGAAGGTCAACTACCTCTCGGTCAACGAGGCCGCCAACATCCTCGACGGTTTGAGATTTCCAAGGGTGCTCTCCTTGCGGGTGGGTGCGTTTGTTTTTGTCCCGTCCAACTGCCTCGTCAATCACGGCGTCCCCTGCGGCTCTCGGGGTGTGGTGCTTTGTTTTTTCTGGGTGGGCTGCGTGCAGTATCCAACTGTGCGCTTTGAGTTGCCTACTGGTGGGTTCTTGACTGTGGACGTTGTGCCTTCGACCGGCCGCGTGGTTGCCTTGGATGGTTTGAGTACTGCAGCGACGCGTACCCAGGTGCCTTTGGTGCTTGGGTGGGCAATGACTGTGCACGGTGCCCAAGGCTGGACCCTCTTGGAAGCAGCTGTTGACCTTAGCCGTGCCTGGGCTGCTGGCCAGGCGCTGTCGGGTTTGTCCCGCACTCCTACTTTGTCCGGCCTTCACTTGGTCGGTTTTGACGAGGACAAGGTCATCGTTGATAGCTTGGCCGTGTCTTTCCATGAGTCTCTTGTACCCTATTAAACCCATGCTGCGTGCTTGCTTTACCTTTTTTGGAACGTCCGTCACCTCCGCTCTCATCTCTCATTCTCCTTCCCTGTCCCATCTTTGTCATCCTTGCGCTGAGCTTCCGAAGACTGAGTGGTGACCAGTACGAGCGCATGAAGAATTTACTGGTGGGATTACATCAGGACGTATGCAAACGCGCCCCAAGTACTGCTGGAATCCGCAAGCCAACAATCAAAAAATCGTTTATGCAAATCAACGGGTGAATCAGTGATAATCAGTGAGAATCACCCCTTCGTGAGGATTATCCTGAGCAATCACCTTGATAATCAACTAGGTGTGCTACGAGTTCGCTAGGGCGGGACGTTATGGGAGCACGGAGTAGGCGACCTGCGCGAAAGATGTCGGCGGCGAGGCACCCACCTCACCACCACAAGCCGAGCAGGCGCACAAGCCAGAAAAGAGCGTACTCACACCATATGGCACGACGCAGGTACTCGGACATGCAGACGAAACAAGGACAAAAGTCATTTACTACTCATCGTCCGACGACACGGCCTCATTCGACTTGCCGTGACGCAAAACAAGAACGCACTCGCTGACGATGCTGCACAACACCTTCACGTTCTCTGCCTCAAAGGCAACGACCGACGAGTGCACCATCTGCCCTTCCTCCACCTCCGCTTGGGTACACAGCCGCCGCACTACACCGACCGCCCACTCGTTGTAGGAGCACATGAGCTGCCCAACAACCTGGACGACCTCGTCTTGCGTGAAGGAGCGAAGCGTCGAGCGCAAGGTACCCTTGGCGTTCATCTGCGTGATGTATTTGAAGAAAGAGTTGGAGTTTGTTTGCCAGCCGCCGAGCCGCATGACCTGTTCGTATAGGCCGGTCCGGTCCAGCAGCGCCTGCGCACCTCCACGGCGAAAGCCGTACATGCGCACGGCCCGTTCTCCGTTGACAAGGTCGCGGCCGATGCGGGCCAGATCTGCTGCAAACTGAGCGTTCACCTCCGTCTCGGACTTCATCTTGAAAAACGTGACGGTGCCCGCAACGTTCCGCACCGACAAGCTCGGGAACAACGGCTGCTCGGCTAGGCTTCCCATGTCCATCCCCACACCGGGCGCTGAGCACGCGAAGAGTACAAGCGGCTGCATCAGCTGCGGGATGTTTAGGTGCTCGCAAGGGCAGTGGATGTAGGCGTTGACGTTCGTGTCAGCCTTCTCCACCTGCGTTGGTGAGGCGTAGAAGCTGAAAATTCGCAGCGTCATGACGTCGCTTGTGTCGTTGCCTGTCTTAGTGATGCGCAGCTTGAGCTCAATGTATCGATGGTGCCGATGCCTGCGGGTTCAGCGCCACATTCTCAACCAGGCTCACACGGGCAGGACCACAGAAAGAGACGTAATCACGAGCACGTATCAGTACTTGAGCGTTGCAATCAACGGACAGGGCCTTCACCAGAGAGACGCGCACATGGAAGAGAACCAAGCCCACAGGTCCGGTAAGAAACGTACAAGTTAAAGAACTGCTGGTTCTCGGCGACGTCCAAGTCGGGCCAGTTCACGTCCTTAAACTTCATGTTGATGAGAGTGATTGGCCTCGCGATGGTGACGAAGGCGAAGACGTAGAATACGTAGACAAGAAAGTCGGCCAAGGCATTGGAGGGCGGCGTGAAGGCGGGCGTATGGTCCTCATCGCACGACCGCGGCTCATCGTCCGCCGCCTCGTCAGCTGGAGGCGAGGATCCCTCCTTCTCGGCGATCTCCTTGTCCGGTTGCATCGCTGCCGCCGACGTGGCCCCGCTCACGGACGAAGTGACCATAGCCGATAGAGACGCGACGAGCGAGATGGACTTGCCGGCTTCGTCCGTTGTGCGCTGGTACTGTTGGATCATAGTGCCGAACCACCGTTCCATCATAGTGTTTGTCACCGGCGCTGAGCTCAACTGCGTCTCCCCGCCGTGCCGGGCCTCCTTGTTGGTGGCCCCGCGGAAGTCTCTTAGATCCGCGGTGGCCATTGGGTTGCCAGTGTAGGTGCCCGGGTCCGCCCGCACCTTCTCCTCCTCCCGCAGCTCTGCCACGCCCTTCGGCTGCCACGGGGAGCTACGCTCGCAGCAATCGGGCACGACGGGGCAGACTCCTCGCACGCCGTCGACCTTGCCCTCGGCAAACAAGTAGGTCAGCCCTGACGAGTAGTCCTTCAAGGACGTGGCGCTCAAAGGACGACCTCCGCCAGCAACGGCATAGCCACGGCGGCGGCACTCGAGGAAGGTGGTGATGACAATCTTTGTGTACGGCGTCAGACACCGAAAGAACTTGCGCACACCTCGGTCAATCTCCGCATCATCGGGCCGCGGCTTGGCGCGGTCAATGCACACCGACCGTCCGACGAAGTTGGCAAACGCGCAAGCCGTGCGGATGCGGCTCGACCACGTTTTGGTTGTGGCGTTGCTACCGCGAGTGGCACCCTTGCGGGCGCCCCGACTCTCCTTGCCGAGCGCGTTCTGGTGCTTGCGCAGCCGCGAGGTTGAGGGTTGCGGCCACTCACTTGTAACGTCCATCATAAACGGGCTCACAAAGACGTCGGTCACGTCCTTGAGCTCATCGGCGGTTGGGACACCGACGAACTTGAAGGCGGGCTCAATCAGCACCCTCCTACTAACAGCTCCGCTCCCGGCGGCCGCTGACGGCATCGAGGCGCACAAAGCCGCAGCAGCTCCGACGCCGTGTTCGTCAGCACTGCGCACGCCCGGGGAGCCGTCACCCGCAACCTGACTGGTTGCTGGTGCCCCGATGGAACCCCGACCAATCGGAAGTGCTGCTTGCCGCTCTGCCACCTCCGCGGCCTCCTCCTCGTCCTGGATCTGGCCCACAATGAAACGCTGCATAGCGAGGGAGGCCGGCCTGTCCACTGGATGAGGCGCTCTTGACTCAACAGAAGACGCGCCAACGCCGGCTCCATGCGCGTCGGCGCACGCTCTGCGCTGCTCGTCCTCAGCAGGGGAGGAGCGAGACGGAGAGGGCACCACCCGAGGTACAGTCAAGACGCCCATCGAGCGCCCTGGGGCATCCATGGCATCCATGATGTCAGGACGCTGACAAAGCACGGCGCGGACCGTCCGAAGCACGACCAAAGGGCGACCGACGTGGCAGGCCGCTGCAACTTGGGTGGGGCGGTGCCGCCTAGGTGAGCGGGAGGACCGTAGCGGGCGACAGCGACACGAGCACAGCCCCCTTGGTGGCGACGGGGTACGGTGGGGCGGGCGGGAAGTCCTTGACTGGCAACAGTGCTGTCCAATGGAGAAGAGCCAGCTGCCGTCCCCACACGTGGGGGGTGGAGAAGGGAGATGGCAGGGGGGGGCGGAAGAATAAATACACAAAGAGGGCCCACTGGAAAGAGACCGATGAGGGGGTGGCGAGAGAAATAAGAACGGAGGCTAGCAGCAGGTCGGTGGTGGATAGAGTTGATGCAGGTGCCGAGGGGGTGGCGAGCAAGATGCGGGGGTGGTGAGCAAGATGATGGGGTGGAGAGCAAGAGGAGGGGGCGGCGAGGCAGAGGAGGGGGTGGTGAGCAAGACAGAGAAGCGGAGGCACCGCGAGGTGTGCAAATAGCAGGTCAGCGTCAGAAGAGGTACAAGAGGAATCGTGAGCCTGGCACAACTCGGTCGCGAAGCACGGGTACCTCGAGTTGTTCCACGAGCAAGTGACCGACTGGGTGGGACGCGGCGTCAGGCAAAACGCGTGTGACACAGTAGCGGGTGAGCGGGGGGGAATGCCTGAGACGCCGAGGGACAACCAGTAAACGCACCAAAAGAGTCAACCGTCGGGCGTTGGCAGTGCGGGGTGGATGCACGGTGGAGCGGTGGCGCAGCACCACCAGTGTGGCGCCGAAGAGGCGCTCCCGGTACAGCCCCTTCCTCAGAGTAGAAGCCGTTCAGGCCAAGGTCACGGTGACAAGAGATTTAGGGCGCCATCGCGGCCGCAGCCCCGTGACAGCGAGGCCACAACGAGGGTGCAGGAGCGCACAGAGCGGCGATCTCGCAACAGGCGCCAGGAGGCCGGCGCTTCACCTCTCGCGCCAGCGCACCGCACCGTTGCATTCGTGGCTCCGGTGGGTTCGGTGCGTGCGCTGTGGATCGCGCAGACAAGCGTCCACGGTCAGGCGGGCCACCCGGATCTCCGGGATTAACTCGTGGGCATTTTTTGTATCTGGAATCTGGTTGAGAAATTCTTGGATCAAGTTCCTCGCGTATCATCAAGTAGCTCCCCAAGTGCTGCTGGGCTGATTGCAGGGCTCTCATGCGTAGGCAGCCGGTGCTCTCGGGGCAGCATCCGTGCCGGCGTTCTGGATCCTAGTAAAGAGTAGGACGCACGCTGCAACGTCACATGGACCCATTCGCCCTTCAGCGACAGGGGGCTGCGGCGGTCGGCGTGGCCGAACGCATTTCTCTGTGTATGGCCAATCGGAGCAGTGTAGTTCTCGCCGATACTACAAGAGAACGCGCGAGGCCAGATGCGGTGCAAGGTCAAAACAACTGATGTTGTAATGGCTCACGGTGTAATTCTGGAAAGCATCCTGGTCGGCTGCCTCTGCTGACCTTGTGGCTGGCCCAGCTCACTACAAACATGTCCCTATGTACCTCCCGTACGAGTGGTTGACACAGCGTCAAGGAAGTGGGAATCTGAGCGGAATATAAGCAACCGACTGCGACGTCCTGAGCTGCTCCCACGCGCCAGGTAACGAGGCACTCATCTCGTGATAGAGAAGTGCGTGGCCGGACACCCTACCGGCTGATGATTCCGCCTCGCTGACTTACGGCACATGTGGGGCAACAATGGGAAATGGAAGCTCCTACATTCGGGACGCTTGTAGCATAGTTTGGGCGTTGTTCCATCTCCGCTGGGTACTTCTCTACATCCGCACCATGCTCCCTCGCGATAACAATGAGAAAAACTGACTCCTCGCATCCGTTTCATGCTGCAGGTGCTCTTTGTCGAAACGATCATATACTGTGCACTTGCTGGAGAGCGGGCGTGGCATGATGCTGGATGCATGCACAAAGTGGGAGCTTTCCTGTTGCAAAAAGATGGAAAGTGTGCCCCTTGATCGAGGGGAGCCATAGCGGCGGGCTTTTAGGTGCATTTCTTGAAAATGCAGCGGCTGCCAAGTCCATAGACAGTGCCACTGTCGCGAGTCCCGCGCCTGAGGCGTGCCGCACGTCTGTGGTTCTCTGCTCTGCTGCCAAGGTGCCGTGCGCCCATTCAGCTCGCTGCTTGCACATGCTTCCTTCGCGACTCTTCGGCAAGCGGCGCGCCGTGAGAGGCGTCACGGTCTCAACTGCCCCCCACTACGCCCCCCTTCCGGCATCGTCGCGCATTCGTTTTCACTGGCCGACACCTACGGTGGTTTGTACCAGACGAGGAGACGCGCCTCGAGGAGGTCCTTTGCTTCCCCTCCCCCAAAGCCCGTGACGGAGCCCTCACCCCCACCCCTGTCACAAGCTGCTCACGGAGAACTCCCCGAGGAGACTCCTCTCTCCCCGATACGCGCAACGCACGCCCCCGCCTCCACCTCGACCAACGCCTCCACCTCGGTCGGTTTGGCGTCGACCTCACCTGCTACAAAGCTCTTGCACCTGCCGACAGGATCTTCTCTACCGCCCCTGTCTGTGGTCACCCTGGCACCCGCACCGGCAGACGCTTTTCTTCCGCCGGGGGCGGCCGTCTTGTTGCCCTCTGCTACGGCTCCTTTTGTGTCACCGGCAGGCGCTGTTGTGCGGCCCGCTACAGCACCTTCTGCTCCGCGCGCTCTGGCAGCTGCCATGCCGCCTAGACCGTCGTCTGTCAAACCTCCCGGTCCGGCGGCGGCCATGTCGCCGGTTACGGCGGCTGCCGCGCCGTCTCTTCCTGCTGCTGCCGCGCAACACACTGTGGCACGGCTCCCGGTCGCCGCACAGGTCGTCCCTGTGATTACTCCCCTGCTGTCTGCAAATGGCGAATGCTTTCAGGACGTGGTTCCTGCGCTGTTGTCCATCTTCCCAGCTGAGCATCGGCCGTCACCTCTCCGTGCATTGCCCGAGAATCCGCACGCTGCCGACGTTCTTTCGGCGGGCTTCCCGACGGTTCCTTTGGCGAGTGTCCCCAACGCGCTCGGGATGATCGCGTCTGCCGAGGCGCTGGTGGAGGCGCTCCCGGCGGAGCAAGGGGCGAGCCCGCCATGGCTGGAGATGATGTCGCAGGTGGGTCGCCGCTTTCCTCTGTCGCCAGCATTGCGATGGGCGATCGCCTACTACTGTCGGCGAGACGATGGGGGGCCGGCGGCGCGCGCTCGGGCGTTGAGGTGCCCGTATTGGACCAGTCCAGCGTGCAGCGTGACGGTCTACTACTCAGCCGAGCGTCTTGCGCACCTCGGGGCCGTCTTGTTAAGTTGTGTTCCGGACCCTTGTGACACACTTCGGGCGCGAGAAGCCACCCTAAGGGAGCGCGTCACTCACGGTTGCTTCTCGGCCGTCCGTTTGGCTTCTCTCTTCGGGAAGGAGCTCATGGCTCCAGGTTTGGCTTGTGACGAGTGGCGCGCCGCTATACTCATGTATATGGTGATGCTGTCACTTCGTCACTTTGCGGAGACTGTTGCTTTGCGCGCGCCGCCGTGCGATGAGCACAGCCCGTCAATGGCCGCCGATATGGTCATGTTCACCCACGATCTGTTCCAGTAGTGCAGCCGAAAGGGAGCCTATCTTTTTTTCGCCAATTCTCCCGCATCCGCCCAGACCATCTGCCAAAGACAAGGTTGCGCCCGAGTCTACAGTGTGTGCCGCACCAGGCCAGACACGATCTTCTCCCCGACCACGTGCCAGTTAGGCCCGACACCACAGCAACGGCGCTTCACAACCGGACACAGTGTCAATTCGAAACCTCGGTCTCAGACGTGATCCCAGAGCCGACATGATCCAGCGCTGTCTGCCATGTCTGGATCCGCAAGTATCTGCCACCAGACTTTTCTTGTGATAGGCTGAAACGCCTGTTGACACGACCATTGACACATCAGACAGCCGACATGTGTTGTCTGGCCGTCCAGACATCACGCCGACATGATGCCTGGCTATTGCACTACATTTTGAAGAAGATCCAAGTACACATGAATTTACAGGCGCCTATTCGTCTGGGCTGTCTTTGCCTGGCACCTCTAGCGGTTCCCACACCCCCACAAGATGGCGAAGCTACTGCATGTCTTCCTCCCGCTGGCCAATGCCGTGCCTTGGTTAGAGCACTGTGGGTGGCATTGGACGTCGTGACTGCAGATGAGTGGGGTTCGCCACTGCGTTGGCACTGTTTTATGCATAACCTTCACTGGTACCTCGCCTTCACATTATTCTCCGCCTCTGCCAAGAGCTCCCGAAAAGGGGATGAAGCGAGCAGGGTGGCAATGAGGCTTGGCGTCCCCGGCCGTCCCGACATCTTGTTCAGTTGGTTTCGGAGGATGCTTGCCGTAGCCCTGATGGGGTTCCGCAAAGGGTGGTTGGGCGGCAACACGAACTCGTCGGCGATGCCGCGCAATGCCAGCGCCAGGGCCTCTCGTTCGTGTTGGCCCACCTCGGCGCTGCTCATGACGTCGAACGACGCCTCCTGCGGTGGCTTGAGGAGGTGGGGTACAACCGAGTGCATCCAACACATCTGCCGCAGGTACAAGTGGACCTTGTTCTTGATGATATTCTTCATTCGGACCGTCTTGGCAGCGTTGATGGTGGCGGCTGCGCCCCCCCTGTTGCGCACGTCTTCGGTCTTCTTGACGCCGGCGAGGTACATCCCGTGCACCACCAAACTCCCGAACAGTCCTTGGTGCCCGGCCGTGACGTGACACAGTCTGAGCATCTTGTCGAGCTGGTCGAACAGCGGCTCGGTGTCGAGCGTGTCCGTCACCATCTCCACCGGGATGGTCATGTCGTGGACCACCGCGTGGTAGTACGTGGTCTTGAACTTGTCTGCCGCCCCAAGCACCGGCGCGGTGGCGACGGCGGTGGCACTGCCGCCGACGCGGCCGTCTCCGGTATCTGCATCGTCGCTGTCACCATTGGCGGTAGGGCCGCCCAGCCCACGTCCGCCCGCGCGGGCTTGCCCGCAGCTGCTTGCCAATTTCTTGGCGCGCTTACTCGGCCGGTGCGCCGACCCGTACAAGTGGGGTACGGCGGCCTTGATTGCCGCCGCCGCTGCAGTCACGTCGACGTTGCCGGAAACGACCTTGGCCATGGCACCGTCAAGTCGGTTAGCAGAAGCGGCAGCCGACTGGGCACTGGCGTTAACCGCTGTGGCTATGTTGATGACCAGGCCCCGCAATTCGTCGAAGTGGCTGACGTTAATGTCGGCCCGTGCGGCTTGCTCTGCAGCAAATGATTGCATCATGAGCGCGGCATGGTGTGAAGAGGGCAGTAACTCGCCAGAGGCGAGGTCGACCGGTAGGGGGTGCGCGGGCGGCGCAGAGTGAACTGGGTCCTCCGAGGATTCTTGATGGTTTAGCGGTGAAGGTGCCTCCGCCGACTGTGTCGGTGGCGCCGGGGAGCACCCAGGAGCACGCCGCGAGGGCGTCACGTCCACCGTAGAAGGGGGTGCCGGTGGATCGTCTTGCGTTGCGTGCATCGCAGTTGGTGAAGGTCTGTAAAGTGGGGGACGTCCTGGCGACAGGGATGGAGCGGGTGAAGGCAGGGGGTTGGTCGCTACCGGGCGTGCCGACAAAGTCGCGACAGGGGTGGACCGGATTGCTTCCGCAGGCACAGGAGGTTGGTCGATTCCGACGCCAGGGGGATGGCGCATGGCCATTTGGAAGGCCTCCAAGTCGCCGCGGTTCTGCTGCGCCTCGCCCCGCACGTACTGCGCCATCCACATCATACGCGCGCCCCAGGACGTGCGGCTGTAGGCGTTGCTACGCACGAGGCTCGCTTTGAGCGATGCCCCCGAGTCGTCGCAGCCAAACGGGATTCCCCGCTCGCGGCACAGGTGCTGCAGCGTCTCCCGCGGCGTGTCGCTGCTCTGCAGCAATTGAAGCGGGACAGGGGGCATGTAAAGCCGGGTGGGTGCCACAGCTCGGGCCCGTACTCGTTCCATGCGCTCATCCACAGCCTGGTGCAGTGTTGCTTCCAACGCTGCTCGACCACGGTCATCCCGATCACCGCCCGCGTCGTCTGCCGCCACACCGGGCCCGATTCGCACCAGGTCACGTCCAGGTGCCGCTCGGCTAGCAGCGCGCCGGACTGCGGCCATGGACGCCTCTGCGGCTCTGCGCCCAACGGCTGCTGCCTCGGCTTCAGCACGTACCTCACCTAAGCGAGGAACGCGTGGATCCCGCACAGGTGGAGCCGCACGTCGTACCGCAGTGACCCCCTGTCCGATGCGCATTGCATCAGCCCGGCTCAAGGCATAGACATCGTCTGCCCGATCGGCGGCGAGAGCGGAACAGGCGGCTGCCACCAAGTTGGACGCCCCCGTTCCAGAAGCCAAGGGCCCTCGCGCGGAAGCCGGCACTGTAGTGGAGGTACCGCCCGCACGCACCGCCGCAGCAGCCATAGCGGCAGTTCTGGTGAGGTCGGGTGCCTCGGATACCGTGGCAACTCGCACGGCGGCTGCAGCCAAGGCTGCTGCTGCGCCGGGCGACGAGACGCCATCCGTACAATCAGGCCCGAAGGGAGGGGAGGCTGCGAATGGCATCGTCGCGAAGTCGAGGGGCCGGGCACGAGGGTGGGGGAAGTGCGTGAGAGGAGCAGGTGAGCGGAGGTGGGTGAGTGACGCGAGTGGGCGAGGTCGGCAAGGAAGGTAACATGGGGAAAGCGAAGAGGGCAGAGGCTACGACACGAAGCAGTCTGCCCCATAGATCGTTGCAGTCCGGGTTCCATGTGTGGCCTGCTCTCGCACGAGGCGTGCGGCCCGGCCGGCACTGTTCAAATTCAATGCGTTCAAACTGCGGTGCCAAGCAAAAGCTTGGACACTCAGTTGTTGGGGCCACGGACTAGGGCTACATGTGGCCGACGGCATATTCGAGGCTCGGCACTCAACCACCATCGGCCAGCCAATCAGATCGCCAGTTGCCAAGCTCACCAGGCTCCGGGTTGCCGAGTTCGGGGGGCGAGCGCCGCGCGTCCGCCGCCGCCGCCAGCCCCGGCGGCGGGTGTGGCCGACGGCGGCCGCGTCGCTGCCGCCCACCCCGGCCGGCAGCGGTCGCAGCGGCGGCCAGCGACCGGCCGTCGGCGGCGCGGGCGCGCCGAGCGCGCGGGCGCCGCCAGGGGGCACACCCCCGCGCGGCGTGGAGGCGCGGGTAGGGCACACCCACACGGCGGGGGCCCCCGGCACAGCTTCCCTCAAGACTGTACTCCGAGGCGGTGCTGCCCCACGCACCGCCGCCGCAGCGCACCCGGCACGCCACGCCTACAGTACCGCCGTGTGTTCGCGTCCGGACGGCGCGCGACGCACACCACCGGCCCGCCCCTTGGAAGCAGGCCTCACCAAGGGTATCAGTTTCAGCCACGAGTACGGTATGTGGCTCGGATCCAGCCACCGAGTATTGGCTGACAGTGAGCCGGATTTTAGACGTCCGAGTATGAGTATCGCTCAAACCTGACAGAGCGGGTATCAAGAGTACATACCCTTGAAGTTTTGGGATGTCGGTATCCAATGTCGTTTCGAGGCGCGGGCATGCGTATACCTTTCACAGGAATGCATATTTCCTTCGTGCAGCTATGGTGCGTGTCCCAAAAATGAGACATGCGCGTTTTCTGGAAGACTGACACATCACTGCACGGTGGCAGGCGGGGTGGGGTACGAGAAAATTCTCAACTGGCCTCCATGGAAAGAGCCTCTCCCGAGACGTTCTTGCCTGACAACTCCTTCGTACCTGCCTGTGGGCCCTGTTCTGTGGACCTCTCAGCTAACTCCGATCTTGGAGCCAGTCTTTTTCTGGTTCTTGGGGTTACAGGTTTGCAACGCCTAAGTTCATGTGCTAACTGGAGCTTCGATGAGGGGTGTCCCAAATCGTGTTTTCTTCACAGGGGGCTACATGGCGGTATTTTTCACGTTTTTATTGGTAAGGTGGTGCCCTTTTCTTCGTGCACAAACTGTCAGCACATGCCTGCCCTAGTATCCGTGCATTTGATTGGGGGGCGTGATCGTCACCTGTCGAAGCTGCAATGAATGATACTTCCCCCCATGACACGTGAGAGCAAACCCTGCAACGTCGGCCCCAAGTCATATTTTCGAAACGTGGCGCAACGTGGCGCAAACGTGTCTCAATATTAAGGAAATGGGGCCGGAACGCTCCCGCATCAACGTCTGCGACCCCATTGTGGCTTCGCTTTAACCGAATCAAATGACGTAAGTACAACGCATATGTTGGTTTCAGAAATGGGGCCTGTGCCGGACCGACCCCATTCCCGACCGGAAATGGGGTCGGTCCCAAGCCGACCCCATTCTTCTAT
>Ga0209187_1003314_pt1 | contig 13616 bp, 7 predicted proteins | sample BantaG_FD_187430 | JGI IMG/M metagenome (GOLD analysis project Ga0209187, IMG submission 187430) | Marine algal microbial communities from Bantry Bay, Ireland - BantryBay_4 metaG (SPAdes) (version 2) | ecosystem: Host-associated > Algae > Red algae > Unclassified | place: Bantry Bay, Ireland... | reverse complement strand
CAACAGTCTGTTCTATTCCATATCAATACATTAGAGATACTTTGAGATTGGCCTAAGTCTATTTGCACCCATTCTGAGATTGAACTAAAGCCTGTATGGACCAAATCAGAAGTATTATTAGAAATGAAACCATCATTTAGATTTGATGCATTAGGGGTATTGAAGTAACTACTCGCGGATGGCGCTCCAGAAAGAGCTATGTTAGATACATCACAATTCACTTCGCAAGTACCTGCTCCTGTTAGGCAAAAGTCTTCCCAGACAGCATCGAAGTTATTGCCAGCACTGATATTTGAAAATGGAAGGTTACATAATGTATTGGCGAAGACGGGATCATAACAGCCAGATAAATCATTATCGTCCAAAAGCAGGCTTTCAAGATTTTTCAAATTTGCTAATTCTTTAGGTATGCGCCCCGTTAAATCGTTATTACTTAAATCAAGGCGATTAAGATTTTGCAGATTTCCTATCACTGCAGGTATTCTTCCTATTAAATGGTTATTGGCTAAATCTAGGGCATAAAGACTTTGTAGATTTTCTAACTCTGCAGGTATATTGCCTGTCAAATTGTTGCTTGCTAAGTCGAGCCAATATAGATTTTGTAAGTTACCCAGTTCAGGTGGTATACTTCCTGTTAAGTCATTACTATATATATATACCAATATAAGATTTTGTAAATTTCCTAATTCTTTGGGTATACTTCCTGTTAAGTCATTTCCACCTAAATTTAGGGTTTCAAGATTTTGTAAATTTCCTAATTCTTTGGGTATGCTTCCTGTTAAATCATTAAAGAATAAATACAGCCTTTCAAGATTTTGCAAATTTCCAAGTTCAGGTGGTATACTTCCTGTTAAATTATTACTACCTAAATGTAAGGTTACAAGAGTTTGTAAATTTTCTAATTCTTTGGGTATAGTTCCTGTTAAATCATTACGGAATAAACTTAGGCTTTCAAGATTTTGTAAATTTCCAAGTTCAGGTGGTATACTTCCTATTAAGTCATTACTACTTAAACTTAGGCTTTCAAGATTTTGCAAATTTTCTAATTCTACAGGTATATTGCCTGTCAAATTGTTGATAACTAAGTCGAGCCTAAATAGATTTTGTAAATTTCCTAATTCTTTGGGTATAATTCCTGTTAAGTCATTACCACCTAAATATAGGCTTTCAAGATTTTGTAAATTTTCTAATTCAGGCGGTATACTTCCTGTTAAGTCATTAAAAATTAAATTTAGGGTGACAAGATTTTGTAAATTTCCAAGTTCAGGAGGTATACTTTCTGTTAAATCATTATGGTATAAACTTAGCCTTTCAAGATTTTGTAAATTTTCTAATTCTTTGGGTATACTTCCTGTTAAATCATTACGGAATAAACTTAAGATTTCAAGATTTTGTAAATTTCCAAGTTCAGGAGGTATACTTCCTGTTAAGTCATTATCGTCCAAAAACAGCCTTTCAAGATTTTGTAAATTTTCTAATTCTTTGGGTATAGTTCCTGTTAAATCATTACGGAATAAACTTAGGCTTTCAAGATTTTGTAAATTCCCAAGTTCAGGTGGTATACTTCCATTCAGATTATTGTAAACTAAGTCAAGACTATTAACTCGTCCATTGACATCACAATCAACTCCAACCCAAATACAAACATTGCAATCCGTTAGGTCCCAAATATTTGTCCAATTCTGAACCATCTGTTGACTGATTCAATGCGACCAAAGCATCATAATCAGGATGAGAACATTGAGCATCTAATCTAATGCTGCCAATAGAATGAATAGAATAAAAATACTTTTGAATAAGGACATTTGCAGTAAAGATTTCTTACAGGAAATATACTAATTTAAGCTCCGCGTATAACATTTTAAATGTTAAGGTTTAGGATAGGAATTTTGAAGTTTGCCATCGAATGGGGCAGTCGTAAACTGGTGATTGATGGAAAATCGGGATAGCTAATATCATGAGAATCTTACCGATATCCCATCATTAGAACTCCGATAAGGCCTAATTTTTGGCGTGCTCCAGTTGATCATGATTTTGACTTGGACTGTCAGCTTCACCATAGAGTTCAGAAGACCTCACCCGAGGAGATCAGCATCAACTAAAAAGCGTCGAATTAGAAGCATCAGAATAAGGCTTGACTCAGCCTTGATTACTTATAGATGGGAGTGGGCCTTGAGAGCATTGATTCTTGGTGTGCTAAGCCAGTAGATCAGTATATGATTGGGGCAGGGGAGTACGAGTTTTCATTTATCCTTCTGATCTTGCATGATTCACTACAGCACTTACGATGCTTCGATCAGTCTTCCTTGCTCATCAGTCCCTGCTACATAGAGATCGAGAATTTCCTCTAGATTGGGCTTAGGGATCAAGCCCTGAAATCGTTCATGGATATTCCCCTTATTGAATAGCATGATCGTCGGAATAGATTTGATCTTAAAATGTTGGCTGAGCTTTGGATTGGATTCAGTATTGACTTTAGCGACGAGTGCCTTGCCGTCATATTCTTCTGCGAGCTCTTCGATGATTGGTCCCAGTATCTTACACGGTCCACACCAGTCGGCATAGAAGTCTATGAGTACAGGGACTTCTGCTGTAGAGACTAACTCACTGAAGTTATCATCAGTGACATAAGTGATTTCGTATTTGGGCTTTTTGTTCCAGAACATCGTCAAGTTATTAGCACCGTAATTTATAATAAATGATGATGACTTATTTGATTCTATCTAAGCCTTTGAATTATAGTCATGCCTTAGGTCTTCTATATGACACGACGCAGGTTTCGCTCAGGCTATTCTGTGATGGACATTATGTTGGGTCATCGTTTTTGCAGTATGCTTAATGAGAATATCCGAGTTGTTTCTGGCTTAACTTTTCAGGCTAATGCTCTTCAGAGGCTATCATTATTCGTTAAAATTTTTGTTTGCATGCTTATCAGTATGTAGCAGAGGAATAGATAAATGATACCGCATACGGAACTTGCAGAGGTTTTAATTCCGCACACGGATCATTCAGTCTGACACAGAGATTATTTCTTATTTTTATGATGATTTCTACAACTCATATTACATAGACTTATAGGTGATGTCTGATGACGTCTTAATTGACGTCTCAATAAATGTGCTGATCCCTTCAATTCATTTTGCTGTCTAGGTGCACATGTCTCAATGAGAGCCTCAAATGTGGCGAATTCTTTTACGATGAACCCTGGCTCTAATGATATACATTCTCCTGCTTTCAAACTAACTGCTCCTCCACTTGATAGATTGATCTGTCCGTCAGATGTAGCAGTGTCAGCAGCATGATAGGTGCCACTTAGGACTACTCCCGTCATATTTATATTAGGCACACATGGTGGATTACAATCTTCGCCTACTCCACAGTCTAACTGTAGACAGATATTATCCAGTCTGACGCTTTCATCATCGCCACCGAAAAAGAATTCGATTTCTGCCTTAGTTGTACTTGCTTGAAGCATCGTAAATGGAAGTGTAAATAATTGATTTTCTGTAGATAACTCAATGACCTGTAAAAAGTAGTCTGTGTATGGTTCTTCTCCTAATGACACGATAAGCTCTATGGTTCTATTAGCATTTGCTGAAGCTTCAAAACTGATCGTATAATTTTCATTTTGACTGATGCTAAAAGGACCTTGGGCTATACCAGAGTCAGATGGGTCTACATTTTCAAATGTGGCTACTCCATTCTGACTTGTCGCAGTAGCTCCCCAGGTCCACCACGCAAATAACGATTCATCAAAATGACCGTTATTAATCACACCACAAGGAGGAAGGACTGTGCCAGCACAATTACACGAGCCATCTTCTACATCATTCACTGTCAAGGGATTACCATCATCACATGGAGTGCCGGGCTCTATGTAGCCTGGCGTACCAGGACAATTACATGAGTAGTCATATCTTCCTTTTAGAACAGCAGCTTCCATAAAGTTAGCTGCGGTAATATTATGAGGTGCATGGTTAATATTTCCTTCTCTATCATCCTCTTCAAAACCTATAAAGAATGATCGCTGATACATTTCGACACTACATAAATCGACATCTGCTGGGACAGCGACTGAGAAGTAAGCGATGTCTGTTCTCCAGTATCCGAAATAATCAATATTCTCGCCTCTGTCAAAAGACTTAAATGGTACTAAGACATGACTGACAGTCCCATCTATATAGCTGAGCTTTATGGTAATGTCACGGGTCTCATTAAATAGTGCACCTCGATTTTGTTCAGTGAGACTTTGTAATGTATTAAATGTGACTGGATCAGTAGGGTCTATGATTGGTACTAAATTACTTTTCATTTTTATGGGTTCATAGAGGATATTGACTTGATCTTGTGTCGGATGTATGGATCCATAGAGCAAGTAGATGTCTTGCTCTATCTGATCTTCACCCGGCAGTGTGTATGTGTCTTCTGGTTCTGTATCCTGAGGCTGAGCTGGATCTCTGGTAAACACTCGCTTGCCATTTTCAAGAGTGGCAACGGGATAGCCAGATTGCTCTGGGATCTGGAAATTAGCCATACCTGCGCGATAAGGCACTTGATTATTTATGACATTTCCACCAGCTAAAAATTGATGCATTCTATAAGCAGAAAAATCACTAAATCCTTCCCATGGACCTTCTACATCACCTCTCATTTCATTGCAGGTCACTTCTCGCTGCATGCAGTCACTGCGCTCTTTTCCCTCGTTTCCTTCTGTCGTAATTTCGCATTTCGGATTGACAAAAGCATACTTATCCTGTATGAATGTCCACGTCTCTCCGATACCTCCTCCTTCTTCGTTAAGTTCTCCGCCGTAAGGATATAGTACGCTAAATTCATCTTCGATGGGTACACCGTATGCTTCACCCCAGTGAGGTAGTGATAAGGCATGGCCTAATTCATGAATAAATACGCCGTCATAGTCAGCTGCAACAAAACTTCTATCTCCACCCCAGCCTCCAGGATTCAGATTTAAAGTATTGCCAAAATAGACTGTCGAAATTTGATCCCCCAGTGCTTTTTGAATATTCTCCAGATATGTATTGGCTACACTATTGAGATGGTCTAGGCCTGGTATATTTTGTTGTTCAAAATTTTCAATACTGGTTACTGTGACCATTTGTGCTGTGCCATCGGTGACAGCGAAAGTTGGAAATTTGATCTTGGCAGGTAGTGTGCCATATCTAATCACACTCGCAGGTATAGCAGATGCCACTTCAGCCAGTAGATCAATGATTTTATTTTGCTGAGCTGGAATGATGTTATAGTCTAATAAATCCATCATGACCTCGACTAAGTTCATTTCTGTATAAGGACCTATTTTTAATTCAGTTGAGCTGATTATCTGTAGAGTTGGTCCAGCTCTCACTGTCAGTTCTAATCCATCGATGATCCAACTTTTAGGGAGGGTCACAGAGAAGTAGTCATCAAAATTGGGACGTGCCAGATCAATTGATTGACTTAGTGTGGATGGTCCATTAAGACATAAGGTGCCTTGCATAACTCCATTAATTCTTCCCTCGACAGTGACATCTGGAGCAGCACCACTTCCAGTGACCGCGAGCTGTAAGACTGCAGGTCTATGTCCTATAGTAAAGAATAAAGGATGATCTATGGCATGTCGATGAGTCTGTGCCATATACACTTCCTCTATGACTGCCGTATTATTCACATTCCCTAAGCAAGTACCTTGATCATTTGGCTCTGCAAATACATATTCCTGAAAATTATAAGAAGCTGGTAGTGCAAGATTAGTATTAGGCTGGACAGTGCCTAGGGAAGCAGATGAAGAGCTCGAACTTGCAGCCGCATTTATTAACTCTATCATTTTTATTCCAAATGAGGTACCGATGCGCAGATAGCTTTCTGCATTATTATTCCAGTGGTGGAGGAATTCTGGCTCTGGTGAGACTTCACTATCTCTCCAGAAATCTCGTGTTTCTGCGATGGCCACATTCGTCAGATTATTAGATTCTACAGCTCTGATCTGAGCAGGGACCAGCTGAGTCTGAAGGCCATTTATCCAGCCATCGCCCGCTTCGATATCTCTACCTCCATTCCCTGTAAGACCGATAACGACTGGTAGATCTGGTACATTTAGATCTGTCCTTACATCTGAGATCAAATTGATTAGGTTCTGCTCATATTCATCAAGATAGGATTGTTGTTCACCATCATTCCATCCCTGAAACCATGTGAATCCTGCGATCTCTACTTGTCCACCTTGATACTGTGGAAACTCCGTGCTGATGTTATTGATGGCAGAAGTGATGTCAGCCATCATCTGCTGATAGAAGGGACCTGTAGCTCCACCTGAACTGGGTGGTCTAAAATCGACAGCCAGACTCTTTCCTCCCCAGCAGGTCTTTATGATTAAGACTTGTTCATTTAGATGCTGCCCGAGGAGATGTCCGAATCCTAACTCTGGACCAATCTGCATGTCATCACCACCAAATCCGATATTTAATTCATCTGCTAATAATTCGCCATTTTCATGATCATATCTTACCCATACGTCATCGCGTGTAGCCCAGCTACCATCATTATTTCGAATGTAAGCAAAGTCAGAAGATGCACTGCTCGAAATAAAATGAGACAGGGTGCCAGATATATTTTCTGGACCTACATTTCCATGACCTTGCATGTTAGACTGACCAGCGAGGATGAAGACTTTTATATTTTGTGCATTCAGATTGCTTGTGAAAAACAATAAAATAGTAAAGCTGATGGTGATGAGTGAAGTGAGATACTTTTTCATGATTGTCATATTTAGCGGTTTAGAATTTGTGTCTGATTTGCTATAAAACAACATGATGATAAATTACCCTACCTTCTGAACGGAAGAAAAGTATTATTGATGTTTGTGCTGCCATTCATAAGTTGCGCTATTCATAGATTGTACTTACTCATCAATATCTTCTAATCACAAGCTGTACTACCGAATGAGCCCTCCCTATTTGTGACTAAGTCGAAGCCAGATTCTGATCCACCAGCTGGCGGACAGAATGAATCTAATTTTTTTTCATTAAAACAAATCTAAATGCCGGGATAGGCAGGCTTGACTTAGGATCTGGATATTGTGTGGCGACCTCTTCTTTTATTCAGAAGTATGCTAAGAAATAATCTTCAAAGTACTATCATTGTATGACTCTGAAGAGCAATGCCTCGATCAGATCAGTATGCACATTACGATATGTCAGAATCCATTTGTGAAGAAAAAACGTTTGAATCAGTCTTTGTAACACATGCTGAGAACTTACGTAACTTTATGTATTATAAATCTGGTGATCTACATAGATCTGAAGACCTGATGCAAGAGGCTTTTAGTAAGCTCTGGGAAGAATGTGCTAAAGTGTCCATGGAAAAGGTGAAGTCATTCTTGTTTACTGTAGCGAATAATCGGTTCCTCAACCAACAGAAACACAGAAAGGTAGTCTTGAAATTTGAGAAGCAGGCTCCTAAAAATAGCCAATCAGAATCACCCCAATTTTTAATGGAGGAAAAGGAATTCGAAATTAGATTGATGAAAGCAATTGAAGAATTGCCTGAAGGACAAAGAGAAGTGTTTCTGATGCATAGAATAGACGAACTGAAGTACAGGGAGATTGCAGAACGCTTAGGGGTCAGTGTAAAAGCAATAGAAAAACGAATGCATAAAGCACTGGTCGCTCTCAGAAAAATATCGAAACGGGTGTAGGGCATGCTTAGATAAAGTTGTTTAATTAATAAAATGCAAGATAAAGAGACATTATACGCCAGGTGGATGAGTGGAGAAATCACTGAATCAGAGCTTTCTGAACTGAAGGAAGATGGTGCTATAGCTGATCTCGAGCGTATCGCTGAAACTTCTAAAAAATGGAGTTTGCCGAAGTATAACACGACTGAAGGCTTGAAATCCTATAAAGCGAAGTATCCCCAAACAACAGCGTCCGAGGTCAATATGCTCAATGGGAGCTGGTTAATATGGATTGCAGCTTTTCTGCTGTTATTATGTTTAGTATATCTCTACATAAATAAAGATGCACCGGTGGTTTTAATAGCGGACAAAGGTGCTACGCAGCAAGTACTGCTGAACGATGGAAGTCAAGTCACGATTAATGACGGATCTTCCATTGCATATGATGAGGAAAATTGGATAGCAGATAGATCGATTAAATTAACTGGCGAAGCATTTTTTAAAGTTGAGAATGGCAGTCCTTTTATTGTAGAGACAAAACATGGATCAGTGGAAGTATTAGGTACTGAATTCAGTGTCAGAGCGTGGGGGACTAATCTATATGTAGAATGTTATGAAGGTAGTGTACAAGTCCGCACCACAAATCAGAAGTCGGTCTTGGTCCAAAATGAGTCCATTAATGTAATCAACAGCAAGATGAAAATTAAGCAGCGGATCAATCATACATCACCCAGATGGATTGAAGGGATTTCAAGATTTTATGATGAAGAGATCGACGAGGTATTCGCAGAAATAGAACGACAATATGACGTGACGATTAAAGCACCAAAATTAGATAATATCTTTTCAGGAGCATTTATGCATGATGATATAGAAAAAGCTTTGGTTGATATTTGTAAGCCCTTAGGTCTTCGTTATGATATTTCGCCGGATAGGAAAGTGATAACGATTGAATAGAGTCTGTACACATCTATTTCAATCAGGATGGATCATCTTACTCATGATTTATAGTCATGGATTATTCAGTCAAAAATATAAAACTACCTTCGATCAAATCAGATTTGATGAGGTGCTGCGCATGATGGAAGAACAGACAGATCAAATCTTTAATTATGATTCTGACATTCTAAAAGAAAATCTATATAGTGGTTCTTTAGACCTCTCTATGCCTCTTAAAGGTCTTTCTCAATTACTTTATGATAGTCCACTGGCTTTTGAAAGGAATAAACAAACCATATTAATTTTTAAGCCGAAGCCAAAACAGTATAGAGTCTGTGGAAAAGTGCGAGATTATTTAAGTAAGGATATACTGATCGGAGCGAATCTCATCGCGGAGCAAATCAATCAAGGTGCACAGACTGATGATTCTGGTTTTTTCGAATTGTCGATAAAGGCATTTAAAAACCAGCGTATTTCTGTGAGTTATATAGGATATGAAACCAAGACTTATCAGCTTCAAGAATTAGACACGATGGATTGTCAAGATTTATTTCTTTCTATAGATCAGCAGTTATGGGGTGAAGAGATTATTGTCACTGACTATATATTGGATGGAATTACGGTAGGTCAAGATTATGGAGCCTATGAGATGAATTATCATCAGCTCTCGAAGCAACATTCTGTAGTCGAACATGATATTTTAAAGACAGCTCAGTTACTACCAGGTATCTTAAGTATAGATGAAAGTGCGACGAATCTACAGATACGAGGGAGTACAGCAGATCAGAATCTTATTATGTGGGAAGGGGCTACGATTTATCAACCAGCACATTTATTTGGTATGATATCCGCGCTAAATCCATTCTCAGTTCAAAATGTCAATATCTACAAAGGCGCATATGATCCTAAATATGATAATCGGGTCGGAGGGATTATAAATATTTCCATGTCTGACTCCATTAAGGCTAAGTCTCATGGAAGTACAGGGCTTACGCTGACAGAAGCACACGTTAACCTGGAGCTGCCTCTTATAGCTGAAAAATTGGCAGTGAATCTCTCTGGCAGACATAGTATTAATTCAGTTTACAAATCTCCACCTTTGACTAATTATACTAATAAAGTATTTCAGTTTTCTAAAATTGACGATCAATCAGAGGACGTAGAGGAAGGCTCAATAAATGCTGAAAAGGAGCTTAATTTTTATGATTGGAATGCTAAAGTAAAATATAGACTTTCTAAAAATCTCTATTTCAATGCTGGCTTATATCGAAATAGCCAAAACTTCGAATATAAGTTGTCTTTTCCTGGCGACTCTTTTAATGCGACAGATAAAATACAATCCAAAACAGAAGCCTTGTCGTCTCGACTTGACTGGGAAATGAATGAAAAATGGAAAACATCATTCGCTTTTATTCAGTCAAAATATAGCAGTGCATATAATTATGACGAAGAGGAAGATGGTGATATCCTTGCTGCATACTCTCAGTTAAATGACATCAGTGATCAATCTTTTTCTTTTTCAAATAGCTATACAGATGCGTTAGTATCTGTCATGGCCGGATATGACTATAATGTAAAGTCAGTCAATTATAGTCTAGTCAATGATAATATTTACGAACCTTATTTTGATGATGAGAATAGCGAGCAGGGGCATTTTCATAATATTTTTGCTTCTATAAAAGCTGGAAGCAGGAAGTTCAAGATTAACGCTGGAATTCGAGTGAGCCATTATGTGGAGCAATCAGAATGGTTTCTATCACCGCGATTAAGTATTCAGTATTCCATCAGTCCTCAGTTTAAATTAAAAGCTGAAGGTGGCGTCTTTCATCAATTCATCAGCCAATTGAGCGATTATGGAACAAGTTTTGTCGATGTACAAAATCCTCTATGGATACTTAATACTTCAGAGAATGAAATATCTCAACGAGCGAATAAATTTGCTTCTGGATTTATCTATCAAGAGAAAGGCTGGCTCTTAGATGTAGAAGCTTATTTCAGCCGGACAGAGGGATTAAGTACTTTGTCACCTCAGATTAACTTATTAGCTACTGGTCAATTCTCTAGAGGCCGTTCTACTGCAATGGGTTTGGATATACTCATCAAAAAGAGATGGTCAAAATTTAATACTTGGATTAACTATTCCTTGGGTAAGAATACCTACTTATTTCCAGATATTTCAGATCAGCCCTTTGCTGCGCTTAATGACATCAGGCATACCATTAGCATGGTCAGCAGCTATCAGTACCAGGATTTCCAAATTGCTGTCACTGGTAGCTATCACTCAGGATTGCCTTTCTCACGTCCGATAGGCTTATTGGAGATCTTTGAGGATGAGGAAGAGGAGAGCTACTTTGTTGTGGATTATGCAGAGATAAACAATGATCGTTTAAAGCCTTATGCCAGGATTGATCTCAGCATTAATTACCGCCCTACCTTTAAAAAGATGAAACAAATGAACGTAGAGTTTTCATTGTCCATTTTAAATCTATTAAAGCGAGAAAACGAATTTGCCAAAGAGTTTTCTTTGGATTTTGAAAATGAGCTGGAAATCCCTCGCTTGATTTTGTAGAAAGATCGTTACTACAGAGAACTCCTTTGTTATTGATGAGGGTTTATTGGTGATGAATAAGTGACCACTAAGAACTTATTAAAATAATTTAAGGTTTTGTTAAGTAAAGTTAATGGAGAAGTAGTCCAGAACTATTTTCATATATTTATATGGAGAAGGTTAGTGATTTACGAAAAATAATCATGTGTATTATGGACTATCGATTAGTACTATTTTGTATTTTACTTACTTCATTGCCAATGCTTGCTCAGAGTCAAACAGATGAGTTCAATCATGAATGGAAACAAAACGGAGATATTCAGTTCGGTGTCTTCGGTGGTTTTGCTGAGAACCGGATTGTTTTCTCAGATTGGCAACACTCTGCTACATCTTTCCAGATCGGAGGACAATCAGAATATTTTATTGATAATCACTGGAGCATAAAAACTAAGCTCACCTATGAAAATAGAAATTATGGCTTTAATATTAAAGGCAGTGTTTTGTCAGTGCCAGTCTTAACAAATTTTCATTTTGGAAAGAATCGTCGGTGGAATATTCATGCAGGATTAGCATATTCAAAAATTATCAATAATCTCCATCCTGGTTTAGATGGCTTTGCATATAATGTAGGTATAGGAGTTATAATACCAGTGAAAGGCCAGCGCTATTTTATTGAAATCGATGGCTTAATCAATATTGCTAATGCATTTTACGTTCTCAGTCGTCCAAGTCGATCCGCCATAAATTTTGGATATCTATTTTAATGTTGACAATTCACTGGCATAGCATTCTCATTTCATAAGCTTTGATCTTATATTCTTAATAAGGGCCGAGTCAAACATGTCGGACCACCTTCTCCTTTCCGACTGATGTGCTCTCCATCATACTCATGAATGATGCAGCCTGCGGCTTCAAGCCTCGCCTTCGTCACTGGATTACCAGATACCATGATGCATTCGCTTGGAGCTATGGCAAGTACATTGCAGCCCATGGTATCATATTCTTTTTCTGGCACTTCGATAAGATCATAGCCTCTATCTAATAATTCAGTCCTAAATCTTACAGGCATCAGAGGAGAGTAGACCACTGCTTTATATTCATCCACAGGACTGAAGATAGACATCAGATGAAATACATCAGATGGCCCTTTAAAATGAGGAAGTTCGACTTGGATTAGATTAATGTTAAATGGTTCTATTATGTTTTTCAGCTGTGCGAAGCCATCATCATTCGTTCGGTAGCCATGGGCGACAGCGAGTGTATGTTGATCGACCCAAGCTACATCACCGCCTTCGATGGTGCCTGGTGACTTGATTTCACCTAAGACTGGTATACCATGAGACTCATAGTCAGCTTGACAAGCAGAGGATTCTGGGATTCGTTGTGCTTTACCCATCTGACAAAGGATTACACCGTGGTCCGTTACGATGGTCGCATCTCTGCAGTATAGAGAGTCTATACTGACGGAGTCATTTTCTGAAAAATAGAGTAGCTCTGCGCCATGAATGCTAAGTAATGATTCAAACTGTTTGTATTCTTCGATGGCTTTATCTAACTCTGGCCTGGAAGAATAATTCAATTCTTCCCATTGCTTATCGATATGTTCTTGATTAATGAAAGCAGCTTCAGGGGATTTAATAAAGACTTTCTTCAGGAAGCCATAGTCAGAATGAGAGGGCATAAAGTAGATGATTTATAAAGACTGTCATTAGCCTTCCGATTTAATTTTAATAAAGATATAGACAGGTAGGCCTGACATCAATAGTACAAAACCCCAAAATACAACTTCTGAACCCGATCCGATAACAGCCCATAGTGAGAATATAAATGCCAACAATCCTGTCAGCCAATACCATCGATCAGAAGTATCTCGCGATAATAATATATGTGTCGCAGATGAAAATAGGTAAGGCACTAACACAGTCAAAGTACTCAATAGGATCATAAATTCAAATGCTTTAATAAAGCCCTTTGAAAAATTCAATATCATAATGATAGAAACAATGATACTGGAAATGATAATGCCTACTGCAGGACTACCAGCATCATTTACTTTACCAAAAGGCTTGGGGAATAACTCGTCTCTAGCAGCTGACATTGGGATTTGCCCTTGCATGAGCAGCCATCCATTTAGTGCGCCAAAGGTAGAGATCACAGCTCCCGCTGCGACGATGTAACGTGCGCTTTCTCCCCATAATAAAGCTGCTGCATCTGCAAAAGGTGCTTTAGAATACTGTAGCTCTTCTGGCGAGATCAAACCCATCAGAACGATAGAACTAAGAATATAAATACCAATCGCCAGATATGTGCCGAGCATAGTAGCTTTAGAAATGGTATTGCCTTTCTGAATGTCTTCTGCAGGGATTGTCGCACATTCTAGTCCGAGAAATGCAAAAAGGGTCAAGGTAGCAGTCTCTGTTATTGCCAGTAGATTACTTTTACCGCTGATGTTAAAAG
>Ga0209187_1003312_pt1 | contig 13631 bp, 18 predicted proteins | sample BantaG_FD_187430 | JGI IMG/M metagenome (GOLD analysis project Ga0209187, IMG submission 187430) | Marine algal microbial communities from Bantry Bay, Ireland - BantryBay_4 metaG (SPAdes) (version 2) | ecosystem: Host-associated > Algae > Red algae > Unclassified | place: Bantry Bay, Ireland... | reverse complement strand
CTCCGCATCCACATACTTGCCGTACGCATCGCACTGTTCCACCTCCTTGGAGCAGGGGAACATATTGCGGGCCCGGCGGGGTGACGGCGGCGCGGCTGGATTCACTTGGACAGAAGGAGCAACGGCGACTGGGCCGTCCTCCGGCGGATCACCCATCTCGTTGAGCACCCCATCAGGGCCATACCGCAGCGCAAGCTGCGCCTCCGCGGCCGCCTCCGATGCGGCAGTCGCCTCGATTCGGTTGTGCCAGTTGACGGCCTTGGCGTGCGGGCACCCCCATGGCTGCGTTTTGCACGACAGAAGGCAGCACGTGGCAAGCTTGTAACGGTTGCCACCCGGTCGCACAATCGTCGGCGCCCAGACCATCATGTAGCAGACGGCGTAGAGGGGGATGGTAAGCCGCTTGCCGACCTCTCCAACTATGTGCACAACGATGTCCGCGGGCTTGCCGTCGGTCGCGTCGATAGGTCTCGCCAGCGACGGAACTGCGCTTAGCAGCGCCTCGCATGTCCGCAATCCCATCTCAGAGCCCATCGCGGCGTACGCCGTCAGAAGCGCCGACGCGTTGCGGCTCTTAGAGCTCTTCTTGCGTGCCCATTGCACTTCGACGTGCTCCAGCTTGCGCGTCACCGACGCCGCCGAGCCGCTGCCCATGGAACCGCCGCAGGAGCAAAACGCGGCGACCGTGCCATTCAAAAGCGCCGTCCAGGTCGCGATGGGGTCTTACGTCTCGACGAAAACGATGCCTTGGGCCCCGTGCACGCAGCCGCCCTCAAAGTACTCGTCGCCCGCCATGCGCGTGTCGAGGTCGACTGCAACACGGAGCTCCAGGAGGAAGGCGGCCGCGAGCTCCCCCACAGAGAAAGGCCGCTCCGCTCGCGTCAGCGGCCGAGGTGTCGGGTTGCAGTTGGCTGACGCGGCTGAAAACGCTGGCCCTTCCCGGCGCCGCGGCCGCGTCCGACAAACCACAGGGGATGGCACGGGCACCGCATCATCCCCCCCGCCGTTGCTGTCCGTAGAAGCATCGTCGTTGGCGCCTTGAGCTGTCGCGGCGAGTGTGGCGGCGGCGGCTCCTTCGAGCCCGTCCAACCCGTCGTTGTGGGTGGCTCCAGCAGACGCCCCCACGGACGCGGCGCCCGTGTCGTGATTGGCAATGTCGTCAGAGTTGGATGCTTGCTCTTGGTCCAGCAGCGCCTGACAGCCGTCACTAAGAGGGAGATAGGCGGCGTCGGCGTCGTCCTCGATGAGTGGCAGGGCCTCGAGAAAGCCCGCCAAAAGACGGAGTCGCAATGTCCACCCATTCTCGTCAAACTCTATCTAGTCGATGGGGTGGGGTCACGCGGCAGGGCGCACACAGTACCCGGCCGCGGAGGCTCAGCAGTGGCGGAGGGGAGGTGCGGGGGAGGCGGTGACGGCGTGATCGTTGGAAAATAGAACAGAAAGTGCGTATGCTCGCAAGCGGAAAAAGGGCAGCCCCGATGACGGTGGGTTGAACGTCGGTAGGTTGCAGCACGGGTGCAAGGAGTGACCGTAACCGTGGCGATGGACGCCAGGAGGACGACGGAGCGGAGCCCCCGTGGAGGCGGGGCCGGCGAGGGCGAGCCAACGATCGCGCGCGCGCGCGCGCTCGCGGAAGCGAGCACCAGGCGAGCACGCGAGATCTGAAAGTGGTCCATCTCGAGGTGTCCTGGCACGGCCCGGAAATAGCTAGTGAGTGGCCCGCCGGAATCTTATTTTCTCGTGTATTATTGGTTGTCTCTTTGCTGACAGCTCTTCTGTGACCAATCGGACGACGGTGGTCGAAGCCGGTGGGCCTGCAGAGAGCCCCCCCCAGGGTGCCGCAGAGGCTGCCCGTCGATCTGGAAATTTTGACCATTTGGGAGACAAATTTGGCCATTGACGGCCCTTTAAAAGAAGCCCCCCGGCCCCCCTGAACCCCCCCAGCGGCGCTGGCATTCGGTGAATACTGTCTTCTGATTGGATGCAGCATCGGCAATGTGAAGTCGGCACCAGACCTCCCTTGCCGAAGGTCGCCTGGGGCTTGGAAACGCGGCCACTGGAGGCCATATGAGCAGATGCCGCTGCCGTTCCGACGGATCGGGTGGGTTCCTTTGTGCATGGTGAAGACGACATCACCGTCAGAGGCGACTATGGCAGTGAAGAAGCACAATTCCTTGGACTGAAGTTCACGGCACTCAACTTGTGCAACGACCACCGCACACCACGGACTGTAAGAGAAAGTTTTTCGGAGGCAGGTGCAACTTGCGGGAGGACTTGCGAAAGAGACCGTGCACGCGTAGAACGGGGCCGTGACGACGACACTGGGCGTTGCGCTGTAGGTTCTTGGCGTGGACATGACAACAAGCCATGGGCTTGGCTCATTTGTTTCGCTTTTCCAGCAGGTGTCTATAGTGTCCGTAAGGGTCGTTTGTATGGTTTCCCGATTCGCATCGTGCTGAAAGGGGTCAACCAACGGGGTCAAGTGCATTTTACAGCCTGGAAACCACGATGTGGGCTTCACTCGGCCGAAGAAGCTAGCTGCGCTTGAACAGAAGACGCGCTTCCGGGCTCTGAGGGGCATATTTTTGAATAGCTGACTGGTGAGGATTGGTTGATGCCGCAAAGCGCTTCAAAGGGGGGGTCGTCATGCAGTGGGATGGGCGAGTAGGCGCCTCGTGCCACCAGAAATGGCCTTCCTGCGGTTCTGCCGCCAGCTGCAGCGCGGCATCCTTGCATTCTGTCAGTCAGTCCACCCTCAGGAGAGGCTATGTTCGACGACCTACCGTCTGACAGAGCGAGCACCTTCGCAACAAAAGTTGCCTGCGCGTGGCCACGGGTGCTGCGACGACACTTCTGAGGGTGAGAGATTAGTTAGCAGCGGGGAACCAGTAGTGCCCGCGCTGCTGGGACAATATCCACCTGCCGCTACGTCCGACGCAGTAATCCTCGTGTTTATGACTCGTGAGCGAGTACCCGGTGCGCGCCGTGGCCCTAGTTCTCCGCCACTCGATGTCTTCCGCCACCGTGAGGCGCGCCGACGTGCCGTACGGTGCACGAGGCACGTCAGCAACCGACGCTCGGACGTGTATTCAATCGTACACAGGTGCGTGCGGAGTGCGGCCATGCTTGTCGGCAGCGATGGAAAGACAGGGGCCGGTGGGGTGCTGAGAGGCAGGCCACGACACAAGCGAAGATGCGAATCGGTAGACATTCGCATTGAGTGGGTAGAGGTCGTGCTGGGCGCTGCGGCACAGGTTGGACGGTTGCGCAGCGCGGGACGCGTACGGTGATGCAGGGGTGGCGCCGCTTTACCTCGGGTGGCCGTGGGTGAGGCAAGATGGGGGAGGACTTGGGAGGAGGTTTGGCATTGCAGGCGGGACGCGGCCGGGATGTTTTGATGTGAGCGCGCGCCAGGCTCGACGATCCACCTGCGTGATTTGCGCGTGCGAGGGCGCGATGCGTGAGCCTCTGCTGCTGTACTCCGCCACTTCTGGTCGTGCGTCTCCCGGTGACTCACCGGGGCGCCACCGTCAGGGGCGCATGTTACGGCAGCAACAGACGCGCGGCTGTCCACATGTTCTTGCTCGTTTGCGCGGCGTCAGCAGGTGTGAGTTTCTACTGTCAGGCCCGGAGGCAGCGGGGTGCTGACGCAGTCCGCTACGCAAGCAGAGGTGCGTATGGGGGGACTGTTACGATGAGTGGAGAGAGACAGTTGTGCTGCATGTGTTGCGGGGGTGAACTGAGGGAGGTGTGGATGCCGCCGCGAGCGCGGGCGCGGCGCCAGTGTGAGGCAGGTGGCTGTGGGCGTGCGGCGGCCGACTTCGTTGAGCAATGGTGTGCCGCGCGCGTAAGACACTACTTCTGGTTTTTTCCGTCCGCTGAGCTTTGGTGAATGAACTCTGACGGAGATAATGCGGTTTGAAGCAGTCGTCGACACCAGCGTCCCGCTCCTTGTCGTGGTCATCTACCTGGAACTATGCCCCCTGAGTACACAAGGAGACGGATTTCCCAGCAGCCTCGTTGCGAGAGTGGCGAGCCGTCAGAGCTTTCCATTTCCGGCGTAGAATATGGATAGCGCGGGATTGCCATGTCGGGCACTGAGCACAACCCAGCGGGTGGCGCTGTGTCGCGAGCCGAGATTGTACCTGTGTCATCCACTTTCCTCTCCGCGGTCGGCGGTGTAACTGGTGTAGTGGGCAGTCCTGCGCAGATACAAGATTGTCTCGACTCTTAGAGACACTCGGTGCCCCTTGCACATCTTCACGCTCGCCTTCAAAGTTCGGCGGGCCATCAAGATGTAAAAGTGGAACGCTGGGCTGCACAAACACTTGGAAGTGCCCGAGGTGCTCCGAGGAACAAGCCGCATTCCGAGATCGATGGTGGGATGGTACGTGCGGGGGTGGGGGGGGCGGCCGAGGCATACGTCGGCGCTCCATATCATCATGTAGGTGCTCTCAGACGAAGTGAGGAGCCGCAAGGACCTGTACGTGACGTGAGCGGGGCTTGGCTGGGCGAGGCTGCCATCAGTGAGCATTACGAGGTGAGCTGCAGTTCATATTTTTGCTTAAGGCAGAACGCATCAAGAATGTCGACAGGCGTGCGGGACGGGCCCGCGTAAGCGACAGATGAGCAGCTGGCCGAGCTATTGACAAGTTTCTCCCCGCCAGCTCCCGTGCGCAGGGAGGTGCATGAGGCCATCCAGCTCGCCGTGAGGTCACGACTGCGGGGCGATGACATGAGCGAGGTCACTTGTGCCGTGCGCGGCCGCCTCGTGATGGCGGCTGATACGGATACGGACGCACTCACCGGGAGTTTTCTTTCCCAGTTTGTGCGCAACCTGAAGCTACCGGGAGACCTCCCGCATCACCTGCGGGAGCAGTATTACTGCCCCGTCGTTCTTTATCTGCGCCAATAGACCGGGGTTGGCCTCTCTCCACTGAGAGCGCGTCGGAAAGCTGATGGTCGCACTTTGGCTTTCCAGTGCAGCGCTTTCTACACTAGCGTGAGGCGTACTCATGGGAGGCCTACCCCGCCGCGGTTTTCCACGTGCGGCGGCTCGTCAACTCTGACGAGGCCGCATCACCAGGGGAGGAGTTGATGGTGCGCTCTGCGGGCGGTGTGCACGTGTCCTACGATGGGTCAACGATGAGCGAGCCATTGCAAGCGGCCGGGTCTGTACGCAACCAGGGGACAGCTGAAGCTGGTGGTCGGGTGTTACTTCACCAGGGCAGCACACTCGATCCCGACAGCACACCCCGTCTCGTGGAGATGAGGGTTCCCGGGCTTATCGCCTGTTGCCGTGTTGGGCTGGACGAGCCGAGGGCTGTTCGCATCTCCAAGAATGAGTGGATGCGTCACTACGAGCATCTGTCGCTGAGGCGGATCGCCCAGGCCACCGTGTACACACTCATGGCGTTGGACATGTCGGCGCGGCATCAAGTGATGGCAAAGGGACAACTCTTCTGCAGACTCAGAAGTGCGGAGCAGAGCGCTGCCATTTCCAGTGTCACCGCGCAGAAGCTCTCCATACTCCGCCACTACGACTCGGCGTGCTTGCGCACTGCTCGCGACACGTTCCACGGCCGCCAGTGCCACCGGACGTCAAATACGCCAAGATTCTCGCCAACTGGATCGGAGCCGTGGCGGCGCACGGCAAACGATCAATCCGGCTCGGCAGGTACATCTCCGCCGCGGCTTTTCGCCGCAGTCGCGGGCTGGCAGTGCCAGTTTGTTTTCTACCCTCAGCCCAAAGAAAAATGGGCCACTGACGGTGGCCTACTTGGCGGGGCAGGTGGTACGCCGTGCCACGTGCAAATCAGAGTTTGGGCACGGCGAATTCATTGTGGCGTCGTTCCGTAAGGGTATTTCGCTGAGCTACCGGGTGCCGACTGCACTGTTGACACTGAGAAGGAGTTGCGGCCGCTTGCCAACTCGCCGTCTGCGAGCTGGACGAGCTTGCTTATTGGCAAGATATTTGCAACCGACCCCGACATTCGTCGACGGTAGCTCGCTGAAGCGGTCATCAGTATCTACCTCGTCGTGCACTGCAGCCTGCATTTGTGACAACACGCGACTCGTGCTGAAAGAATTCGAAGAGAACGAAGGACTTGAATGTCGGAGCTTTCCGCTACTTCAACCCGCGTGTGCCCGCGCAAGTGACGCACTTTGAGGGCGACATAGAGCTAGCGTCGATTCTACCATGCCGTGGCGTCTGTTGATGTCAGGGTTGTTCTCGATTGATGCCATGAGGGAATCGTCGATTCCAGATCGCCCACATATGAGAATGGATGATTCGTGCCTACAATCACGCCAGGTTGCGCTTCCCCGCGAAACAACGAGGACTGAAAGCATGGGCTCAAGCTCAGCGGGGAGGCAACCCCCTCAGTTTGAAATCCACGGGAAACCGCTGGCACAAAGGCACCAGAAACGCTCCTTCGAGCGTGCCCGGCGTCGACCCCCCCTAGTAGTCTAGAGAACATCTAATTTTGAAAACAGTCATGACGCTTCTCCCGACGGAAGTCACCGGCGGACCTGCCTCCGCCTAGCAATTCGCCGAAGGTGCGAGCCACGAAGCGCTAAGACGGTCATGCGTACAGGTTTTCGAGGCTGCTCATACAACGAGAGGAGGCATACTCGCTGCCGGCGGGCACATGCGTAGGAGCAAAAAACAGGTGCTTGATGCCGTAGGCCAACTAATCTATTCCACGCCCCGCGCTCCCTACCACCCAGTCGGCTTTTTCATCCCGCCCCGTACCACTCCAGGAGACAACGAGACCTCTATGGCCTTTATTTTATGTCCTTGCGCTGAGCGTTGCTGCACCAGAGTACACTCGTGCGTGACGCCTGTGGATGAGGACCAGGCGCCACGAGGCCCCAGAAGAAGCTGGGGTGACAGTCAAACGCGTAGACTGCCCCGATCCCGGGCGTTCTCCATACGTTTTAGTGCCCTCTGGGCCGCTCGGTAGCGCCAGAGGCCATCTAAGCATCAATATACCCGTCTTGTTGATATCCTCTGGAGCGCGGAAGACGTTGGCGCTGCAACGGGTCCTCAAGAAAACATGCTCAGACTTGAAGTGTCTCCTGGTGCCCCCAGGCCAAACTGGCACCGCTGTTCTCCTTTCCGCAGTCAGAACTGCAATCCAATGAGCTAATCCGTCAGGAGAGCTGTACAAAAGACGGCATCAATTGGCGCTCTATGCATCAATTGATGCGACGGGTAAAATGGACACGAAAGATGTATCTCACCTACTAAGACGGATTGAAAAAGTCGCATACAAGAGCCAATAATGGACTAAAGGCGCTGAAACTCCGCCGAAGCGTTCGTACGGGGGTCGATGTTGCCTATGAAGTTAATCTCGCGCAGCGCGTATGCAGCACGCCACGTATTCACGGCAGAGAGCCACCGGCGAAGCGCAGGACCTCATTTCCGGCACTCGATCTTGTCGAATCCGACCAATCCAAATCCGAGCCCAAACTTGTATGGTTGCTACCATCGCAGATCTGACCGATGCAGATCCGATCCGAACTTGTAGGGGTGCTACTTTCTGATCAAGATAGAGGCTCTGTTATCCGGCCCGGTCAAGGAGTACCACTGTTGGTCTTTTTCGTCCCAGTGCCGTCCTCGTGTGCCCCATGGCCAGACAGCTACACACTACTCTACCAGCAATATTGGCTATCAAAACTACTCAGACATGTGCCCACCTGTGTAGCACCACCCGGCGGGGGGTGGTGCTGGGAACCCCCGGCGGGGGCCCGGTGGACGTGGCCCGCGGGTGGCAAGCGGCGGGGCGGGCGGCACGCCCGCCACGGCTCCTCGGGTGGCCCCTCGGCGCCGCCTGGGCAGCTGTCGGGGGGCGCGGACGCCCGGGCCCCGGGCGGACAGCTGTCAGGGCGCCTCTGGGCATGGCGGTTATGTGGCGCGCGCGCGCCGCCGCGTAGCCACGCCAGGGGCCGCCACGTCAGGCGCAGCCCGGCAGCTGCGATCCCCCTCGTTTGTACTTATCGCATTGGGGGACTTGTCTCGTATTGTATTTAGTTGTATTGGTTGGTCGGTGGCGTGGGCCAATTCCCATAAGGGGAATTGGGCCCCCGCAACGGTTTCCGCCCTTTTTAGGACGAAGGGCGACGACGGTGGGAGGCACCGTCGTCGCCGGCAAGTAAACCGTGCATTTCGTCATGTACCTTTGGCGGCCCCTCTTCCCGGATCGGGTGATCCTATAGGGGGCACGTTCTTAGGACGGCAGCGGTGGGATACTTCCCTCTTCGGGCGCGTGGCTACGGGGTTGTGCTACACCCTGAGCCCCCCGCCTCCTCTGCGCCCTCCTCATTACTCTCATCATCGCTACCACCATCCATCTGCCCATCCACCTCATCTTCGTCCTTGTCGCCGTCGAAAGCGGCCTCCACCTTCGCACACACCTCGTCCACGACCCGGTAGTATTGCTGTCTTCCCAATTTTGGCCGATGTGATCGAAGTCAAGAAAGGGTCTGGGTCAACTGCCCATTGGCCGATCCATTTTATCCGTCTGAATGGATTGCTGAGATACAGTTTCGCACAGTTGATCACCCTTCTTGACATCGACGGGATCGGCCAAAATTGGGAAGACAGCAATACGCTTCTGCCTTAATGGCGAGGTCCTCATACTTGGCCCACACCTCCGCGGTAGTCTTCGCAGACTCGGCTGCCTCCATTCTGCGGAGGGTCGGGAGCGAAAAGGATGCGTTGGCGCGCTTAAGCGCCATCATGACGGTCCGTCACACCATCTGGATCGGGTTGAGCTCCGGACGGGCGACGTTCGAGATGAAAGGAGTCGCACCATAGCGGGCGGCCAGGTCTTGCACCAGGCAGTGGGGGCTCGGACGGTTGTCATCGGCCCGCTCTTTAAAGACCTCCCGCGTGCACGTCGTACGCCAATGTGACCCCCACGCCGAAAAAAACGAGGTCGTGCGCTTCAAGCCAATCCGCGTACTGCCGCTTGCAGAAGCTAGAGCCGGCCGGCCGGGTAGCTTCATTGCGGACGATATGATTCGGCGCCCGATCGATAACCAAAATGCCGCCTCGGATCTTGGGTAGAACCGACTTCTCCAGCCACTTCAGCCACGACGAAGAACTAATTTCTGCGTGGCAGTCAGCCGACTTTTTCTTTCCAATAAAGACCCAGGAAGCGCCGTCGACAAGTCCGTCTTTCCGCGACCCGACGTGCACCACAATGATACAGGCGCCCTTTCCCGAAGGGACATTAATCGAAGTGTCGGAAGTACTATCATTACATGTCCGATAGGATGTCAGGTTCTTGTTCAGCCACGTTTCGTCCTTGTAGTAAATTGTCCTCTCGGATTCTCGGTACTTCCGCACGGTGTCGATGAATTTGTTGCGCTGGTTGCGCACAGTCGGCTTCTAACGAGCCACATCGTACTGGTTCGGTCCACGACTGAAGGAGACCCCGATATCTGTCATGGCACGGGGCACGGCTGCGAGTGACCACGCATGTTCGGTCCCCCCCCGGCTACTGGATCGGCCACCGGATCCTGCATGGGCCGCAGAGGCCCGGCTCCCTGCTCCAGTGCCTGCATCATCAGAAACGCCCGCGGCACCACCGCTGGAGGTACCACCACCAGCAGCGGGCATGGTCTGGCCACTGCCATGACCGGTAGAGGCCGCCCGGACACCCCCCCGCCTCGGTGACGAGGCGCGGCGCTCGCCACGCAAGGGTGACGCCGCCACAGCACGCGACCGGCGACGGGGGCTCTCACAGGCCTGCGTCTCATCGTCGACCCCAGAGCTCGAGGCTTGCACAGTACCGCGATCACCGCTCGCCCCAGTGTGGAGAGCCACAGAGTCCTCGGCCCCAAACTCCCGACGGGCCGGCACACTGGCGCTCAGAGAAGCGCTCCCGCCTGCGCGTGAGCTGGTGCCCGAGCTCGCCCACCGGCATTCATCCGCGGCAACATCACCGCCAGTGCCCCTACCCTCAATCGCACTGTCTGCCTCCTCAGGAGACGTATTGAGTTCGGTAAGAGTTCTGTCCAGTGTGTGTAGCATCGGGATTTGGTACTGTGCTTACATAGCCTTTCAAACCCTCACCAGCTCGTCTGCCGGGACGCCCCTTTGTGAGTGACGCGTCTCTGGCGTACCATCCTCCTGCAGTCCAGCGACGTAACCCTATCGGGTCAGGCGTGATATTGTCGCAGCACTCACACCGCTCGCCTCCGCAATGCGATGGGGGGGCCTAAAAAGTTTAAAGGGCTCGCAAGCAAGGCTCTCCTTCTCACAGTTAGCACGCATGCTCACCAGAATCTTAGTGCTCCTCGTGCGGAGAGCCCGCATGACGCGAGGCCGCCTGGGCTTGATGCCGGGACCAACCGCCACGGCCCGCTGACGTTGTGCCATCGCTCCCCGCAGCTAGGTGGAACGGCAGATCCGGCATGGGAAGTGGGGGGGCGAGGGGTGAGGCGCGGTGGCGGGCAGTTTTCGTGAGTAGTAGCGTGAAAGCGCTTTGCGCCGAACGGGCAGCACTGTTGGAAGCACGGGCTGCTGCATTGCGGATCTGTCTTCAAGGAAGAGTCTCAAAGGAGAATACAGAATGCTGATTGGCCAGACACTCCGTCGGCCACGTGTGTGACCAATAGGAGGCCTGTTTTTGTGTTCAGACAAAGGTCGAACGCCTCCGTTTAGACAGGGCCTGAGGCCCGTTCCAATTATTTTTCCGTGCGCGCCACATCGGATGTGGCGCTTGTCCACCACTTCGCCTGCCCCCACAGGACACGCGCGCCTTTGACACGCCTTCTTGGTGTCCTCTATTTCTTTGTGCTCTCCCTTTATCCCCGCCGCATCCTTCGTGATTTTGTTGCCGTCCCCCCGCCTCCCCCTCCACCAGGCCCATAAATCTGGGCTCTGAAATTCGCACAGCGCGCTCCAAAAAGCGGCCATAGCGAGCACAGACGGCGGTAAATGAGAAGGATGTGGTGTAAAACGCGTTTACCAATGGTCTCGACAGGACACCCCGTCGCAACGCACAGCAGACGCGATAGTGCCTGTAAAAGCCGCCTGCTGGTACATAACAATTGTCACGGTTGAGCAGTTCATGCGCTGGCACGACAACCCCATCGGATCGTGTTCCACAGCCGAAGTTGCTTCTATCTGACGTCTCGTCAGTCTTTTTCCCTCAATAAGTGCCAAAGGATTTGAAAACATCGTGCCAGTGCAAGTCCATCTTCGAGAATGCACGCGTGTGGTGTCTCCCGCAGGGCTTTCCAAGCCAGTCACAAGTGGCGTGTGGCGCGCCACAAAGACCAAAGAAACATCGGAGCCGGCCTCAGCGGATCACAAGGGCACGCAAGCGCCGCATACCAAGCGCCCTCGATATGATGAGCGAAAAAAAAGCAGGCAGCTGCACACAAAACGTAGCCCCCCCAGACAATATGGACTCGATCACGGAATTCCATGCAAGGACCTGGCATCTACCGACCACCGGCGCTTCACTTCTTTGGAGACCCAGAAGCGCTTCAGGAGTACGACTTTTCGAGCGCCAACCGGATGCGAGGTTTTTACGATGGTACATTGCGACTCCTACAAAAGTCATATGTGCTGCTTCCCGTTTCAGCGGACACGCCACAGCGTCAAGTGTGAAGAGAGGCCCCCCATTTTGCCTGCCTACTTTCTTTGGAGGTGCGATAAACCAGTGCTTCTTGCTCTGGAACGTGGATCTGACGACATGGTCATGAAGCCTCTGACTCACTCGTCCTGTCTGTGTGCCGTTTACTCTTATGCAATCCGTGCTTTGCGTCTTTTTACAAGCCCGATAATGTGCCGCCGCCATCTGTCTTAATCGTAAGGTGCATGTTTAGTGGTTGTTCCGCGCTTCGTATTCCGGTACGTTAACTCGTACTCTGCCACCATCATGCTCACTCTGCCAACAAACCAAGACGTCCGGCTCCTCGCCCGCCACGGTCAAGTGCGCTACTCGTAGATGTTCACTTTCCAGGACCATCAGCAAGTATGTAGCGCCGGCATCCTCGTTGAGGCCTTCAAACGTCGTGTGCCGAGGGACAAGGCGAAGCTCCCGGACGCCCCGGTCATTGCCGCGCAGCGGAGATTTTGCTCTTTGGTGGATGCTGCTACAAATAAGCAGTTGAATTCCATGCCTCTTGCGACGTACGTACTCCGCGGTGACTGTATCTACGCATCGCATGATTTTTTCCCTTTGCTTCCCGGTCAAGCAATCGCCGTTTATAAGCGGTACGCCTACGAGGGCGTGGTGGCCTGTTGTGACAAGAAATTTGTGTTCTCCTCCGCCACAGATGACTATTGGCACACGTCGCTCGAGTTGGAGGCGGTGCCCCACTACTGGCTCGTAGAGCGCTAAGAGAAGGTTCTGCCGCGGAGCAGCGTTCGCAGCCGCGTCGGCGGCGTTTCTTGTGAGGCAACGGACGTGCCTGTGAGTGGTACCGCGGACGGCGGCAAGGGCGAAGGCTGCGGAAGGGGTGGCGCGGGTCTGTGGTCGTCTGTCAGGGAACGCCGCCGCCGCTGCCGCGGCGCGCGGCGACGCAACGCACGCGTTGGCGCGCCACCAAGGGCGTCGGCGGTGGCGACGGTGGAGAGCCTTTGATGCCGTTGGCAGCAGCCCGCCGCGCCGGGATCGGTTGCGCATTTGTGGGGGTGTGGGAAGGTCGTCGCTGCAGCCGCAGTGGCAGGGCGGGGCGCCGCGCGGGGCTGCGCGGCGGAAAGGGCAGCGGCGAAGGCAACGGCGGCGCGCCCGCCGCGCTGTTTGCGACGGGGCGCCCTGTCGGCAATGGCGGCCAGCGGTTGGCGCTGCTGGCGCTGGGCCGAGGCGGCGGCTGCGGTTGCGCGCCGCCGTGGCCGGGTTGACTACCGTCGTCGTTGTCCTCTGCTTCGCTCACCACCTCCGCCATCATCCTCGCCCCCCGCCTCTCCCCCACCGCGACCGACTGGCTTCGCCGCCTCCCCCTGCAAGGCAATTACGGTCGGCAGCGGGTACCCGGGTCGCGGTGCAGTGGGTGGGGCGAGGGGGGCCGCCGTACGCGGTCGCCAACTTCGTCGCGAGGGGGTGAGATTGCCCTAGGGCGCGAGGCGGCGGATGCGCGTAGCTTGTAGGGTGCCGCCCGTGACCAGCAAGTATTTGTTGTGGGCGCATTCCAGTTGCGTAACTGAAATTGTCGTTTGGCCTACATTGTTGGTCACATGTCAGTACAGTGCGTTCTCATCACAAGAGACAGCTGATACAGCTCAATATGAATGAAAAGTAGTCTTTGCGGACTGGAAAGGAATACTCGCGACCCACGTTCTGTTGTTTTCGTATCTCTTATAACGAGAACGCACTGTAGTCGATTCGTACAAAATTGGACCCGTAAATCCGCACCCGCCAATTAATATGGAAAAGTATACCCGCCGTAAAAATATATATGGTGCTTTGCTGAGAAATGGTGCATGCACGTTCGCGAGCGCAATCGTTTGCCAAGGTGGACCGATGTCAGGATGTCCATCAGTTCTTCCTCTCGGGAAAGGTCCCCCCTAGTTCCGATTAGGCCCCCTAGTTAGTCCTATCCCACCGAACCCACTCCAAGTGCCTCTGAAGGGGGATTCTCAGGGACACGTGCGCTGTTAGTGCTCT
>Ga0209187_1003311_pt1 | contig 13633 bp, 9 predicted proteins | sample BantaG_FD_187430 | JGI IMG/M metagenome (GOLD analysis project Ga0209187, IMG submission 187430) | Marine algal microbial communities from Bantry Bay, Ireland - BantryBay_4 metaG (SPAdes) (version 2) | ecosystem: Host-associated > Algae > Red algae > Unclassified | place: Bantry Bay, Ireland... | reverse complement strand
CGATCTCCTGAGCCAACCAATGATTTACGTTCAGCTGCTACTGCAGAGTCATGCTTATCCTTTTGAGATTCAAGAATCTTTGCATACAATCTGTTCATTGCGATATCTGAATTTTTATGCTGAGATCGTCCATCAGTACTCTCTGCTGCAATTCCTGTAGGAAGGTGCGTATAACGAACACCTGATTCTGTTTTATTTACGTGCTGTCCACCTGCACCACTTGCTCGAAAAGTATCTCTACGTAAATCTGCTTTATTAATATCAATATCTTCCATTTCAAATTTAGGCATCACTACAACTGTTGCGGCAGAGGTATGGACTCGACCTTGCGATTCCGTTTTGGGAACTCGTTGAACACGGTGTGCACCTGATTCAAATTTTACAGTTCCATAAACATCATTTCCTGTAATTTCTAAAACTATTTTATTGTAACCACCTACTGTACCTTCATTGATTATTAGTGCATCTACTTTCCATCCTTTAGAATCAAAATAACGGGAATACATTTTATATAAATCGCCTGCAAAAATACTCGCTTCATCTCCTCCTGCACCTGATCGAATTTCAAAGATTACATCTTTTTCATCTTCTGGATCTTTTGGAATTAAAAGGACTTTCGCTCTTTCTTCCAAAGCTGCTTGTCGTGGTTCCAATTCTGCCAACTCTTCTTTGGCCATTTCTTTCATTTCTGCGTCGGTGTCATTCAACATCTCTTTTGAAGAATCAATATTCTCTATAACTGTTTTATATTCTTTATAAACCTCTATGATTTCTTTAAGATCACTATATTCTTTATTGAGTTTTTTATATCGATCCATATCAGATATCACAGTTGGGTCACTCAACTGTTCTTCGATATAAATATATTTTTCGTGGATTGCTTCTAATTTATCTAGCATGTTTTTGTATCAATTTTGAACCTGCCTTTGCCGGCAGGCAGGTGATAAATTTTGAATTTTGAATAAGCCTCGTTTACTGAGTCTCTCCAAATTCAAATATGATAATTTTCCAAAAATAAAAGGTAGGTGCAAGTTTTGGCACTTGCAAAAAGATTTTTAGCGTAGCTAATAAAAGAAGGTAAGTGGAGAAATATACATTTCTAATTTTTTGAAAAATAAATTAACATATGTCATCCCATATTTCTGTAAAATTGATTTACATGAAATATGAGATGACTCCTATTTTTAGCGATGCAAAAATAAACTTTATCCGCAGAGTTCACAAATAAAATGACTCTCGAAAAAATATAGTTTCACTCTTTGAAATTTCACATTGGAAAATTCATTCAAGTATTAATAATAAAAGTTGGTGTTATTGTGGTATCCTTTTCGCTCTCGTGAAAAATCAACTAGGATTGTTGATTCGGCGGAGCTGGTACGCGTATTTTATCTTTGATGGATTGGATAAGGGCAGGAGAAACTTTACGTCTGTGTATTTTACTTTTTAAAAATTCCCTAAATGATTGTTCTTTACTTAGAACTTCTTTGTAAGCCGGATTTCGTCTAATTTCTTTGAGTAGTTCCATTTCTGCTTCTTTCGTTAACTCGTTGTCTAAATACATTGTGACTTTTTGTACGAGTTGTTGATGATTATTTGTGTTACCCATGACTTAAAATTTTAAACTACTTCCAGATTTTAAAACACAAAGATCAACAATCATCTGAACAATCTCCTCCAGGAAATGAGACTAACCAACTCCATGAGCTATTCCCATCTCCCGATGCCCCAAAGAAGGTGGCTCTTGTCGGTGATGATAAAATAGTGGATGATATGGCAAATCTGATATTCATAATTTTTCCTGTCGTAGATTAAACGATTTTGCTGTGTCTTTAAACTGAAATTAGTTTGGTGAACAATACAGGAGTGAATTTAACGCTCCTAATATGAATTATTTAAATTAATATATAAAAAACAAAATGAGGTCACATCTAGTCCTGCTTATTCTAACTTTCCAAGGAAAGTAGTTTTTCACAGGTCTAGTTGTAACCTCTTCTTATTACTTTGAACGCTTATCCTTGTAACCAAGGGAAGCGGCGTACTCTTGTAATTTTTCTTTTAACATATTCCGTGCTCGGTGTAATCGAGAACGAACGGTTCCAATAGGAATATCTATAATTTTAGATATTTCCTCATAAGTAAAACCTTCAATGTCGCAAAGCAAAATGACTGTTCTGAAATCTACGGGCAAACCATTGATAGCGATTGTAATTTCATCCCCCATCATAGCTTGGTACAATTCTACTCTTAAATCCACGTAACTAGAGTATTGGTTATTATCCTCTTGGTCATGGAAAGTAATAATTTCCTCGAAGTCAACAGCCGTTGGTCGTTTTGCTTTTTTTCGATAACGATTAATAAACTCGTTTTTCAAAATTTTAAACAACCATGCTTTTGCATTGGTACCTACAATGTACTTGTCGATAAAACGATAACTCTTCAAGTAGGTTTCTTGTACAAGATCATCAGCATCAGTCTCATTGTAGGTGAGATGATATGCAAACGTCTTTAACGCATCTGCATGCGGCAAAAACTCCTCCTCGAAAATTTGATCGTGATTTCGCTTAGTCAAAATGTCGTCAGTTATTAGTAACATAAAGTTAAAAAATTATCTTTTCCTAACAAATTCTATGCGGACACATCATTTATTAAATCAAGAAAGTTAGTGAATTGACAAGCATAAATTTTACTTGAAATTTAATTATCGAACCCATTAACCATCAAACCGCTCAAAAAGTTTCCGAAATGGATTTTTTTTAGAAAAAAGTTTAATCTTTTTCTAAAAAAATAAAAAAGCCTTACAAACATTGAGTTGTAAGGCTTTTTTATTTTGAACTATTTTTCTAAACAGTCAGCAACTATTTATTATTTCTTATAATTTTCTTCAAAGAATTCTCGGTAACCATCAAGAGATTTTGCTTTTAGAATCTCTCGATAATTATGTTGAGTTACTGCAAATACTTCATAATCATTATTGCTTCCCAAAAATTTCTTTTTGTTAGACATCACGCCAGAATGATAATTTATAGCTTTGTCTTTATTTTTAAACCTACGGATAACCAAAATCGGAGTATCCGTATCTGCTCCTAAATAAATATTTGAAATTCTTAGTTTTTCTGGTTTATGAGATTCTCGATTATAATTTGACACTTTGACTTTTGCATCAGATAATTCTATTTTCGATCCTTTCAATACTACAATAATGTAATGAACTTTCTTATCCGCTAACTTAAATTTACCTTCCTTACTACCTTCTTTAGGCAACTTAGCATCGTCTTTGAGTTCTCCTAAAAGTCTTAGTATTTCTTTTGCCCTAGTTTGCTCTGGAGTGTCTGGAAATTTAGCAACAACTTCTTTTAAAGATTTTACATAATCTGTTCTACCTTTTAAATTTCCTAAACACATTGCTGACAATAAAGCAAACTTGGGTTGAAGCATATTTTTTTCACCGAATAGATCAGATGCTTTTCCAACTTTATCAAATGCTTGCTGATAATCTTCATTTACGAAATCGGAGTAGGTTTCTTTGTAGTAATTTTTCAACTTCGATTCCTCATCCTGCAAGGTCAACATATAATTAGGATCATTGAGCACTTTAGCATAAGTGGACTCTGGATACTTGGTGGTAACTTTATTTTTATAAATTTTCGCTTGTGGTAAATTCGTTAAATCTGTGTACGAAAGATATTGATAATACCAAGCATTTAATTCATTATCGTTTCCTGGAAATCTATCTTCCAGTTCACCTAAAGTTTCAACCGTTTTTTCATGATTCTGCAATCGGTCTCGATACAGCGTTCCAAGCGTAAACATTGCATCTTTAATTTCCCCTTCAACTTTCATTCTTTGAGCAGCATCTTTAGGAACATCTTTTAGCAATTGTTCCAATTCTTTATCTGTAATATCTCCTCCCTCATTAATTAAGTCATTAGTTACAAAATCATCAATTTCCCCAGCACCTCTTCGATTAGACCTTCTCCATGAATCTTCCAATTTTCTTTTACCCCATTGTCGTTCAAAGGCTTTTCTACCTTTTTTTATTCTTTTATCATCATAAGCAAACCAAGTACTTTTTTCAAAAGATCCGCTTCCTAAACGGGGTTTTCCTCCAGGTCGTTTTCCTGCATTGTTAGCTGCTGCTGCACCAGTTTTAGCGGTCTTAGCATCTTGATCTTTTTTCAATTGAGCTGCAATCTTTCTTTTTTCATCATCAGACATCAAGCTTACACGAAGTAAACTATCTTGCATTTCAATGATTTGAATATTGGCTGCTATCTCTGTCAAACTAGTCGCATATCTTTCAACATCAGGATAACGTTCATCCGTTTTAGCCATTACTTGTAATGTACTATCGTAGTAGTTTTTGGAAGAGACATAATTTTCATCTGTATAATGTAACTGTGCTAACAATAGATAAGATTCCGCTTTTTGAGCAGGGTTAGAGGTACTTTTGTTAAGCGACATTTGCAAGTTTGCAATTCCTTCTTTGGTATTATTATTTTTCAAATAAATACTTGCTAAAGCATAATGAATCTGATCTTGATACTCTTCATTTTTATCATCCTTCAACATTTTTTTCAATCTAGCAATCGCTTGTTCGGCAGTTGCTTTTCCATTTAACCAAGAGTTTTGTTCCATATTCAATTTGGAACTAAATCGCATTTCATAATCTCTACTATATTTATATGCTTTTTCATAGTAAGCATAAGCAGGTTCACCTTGTCCTAGTTTTTGATGAATTTGAGCAATGATATAAGCGTATCTTGCTTTTGATCTTTTCTTTTTAGTCAAACTAATTGCACGCTCAAGTGGCTCAATAGCTTGTTCGTATTTTTTTTGTTTAATATAAAAATCAGCTTCGACTGGCGCTAGTTCTTTTTGGATTTTATCAAAAGTAGCAGGGCTGTTTTTCAATCGGTCAATTAATCGAGCAGCATTCTCAAACTTATCTCTTTCAATATAAGTTCGAGCCAACCATAACACGCCATCTTGAAACACAGGTCTGTGTTTTAAAATATATTTCCCCGGCTTTTCCTCACCTTTCTTTTCTTCTATTTTCGGTTCCTCCTTTTTTTCTTCCTCTTTCTTGACTTCTTCTTTTTTCTCAGGTTCAGGTTCTTGGGTTTCTACTTCCTCGACTTCCTTCTTCTTTTTCTTAGAACTTGTTTTTTTACCTTTCTTTTTATTTTTCTTTCTCTCTTTTGCCTTTCTTTTACTTTCTTTAATTCTCTCTTTTCTAGCTTTTTCTCTAGCCTTCTTTTTTTCTTTTGCTGTTTTTTCTCTTTCTTTTTTCTTTGCTTCTCTTACTTTCTTTTTTTCCTTCGCTACTTTTTCTCTTTCTTTTCTTTGTTGAGCAGCCTCTTTTTTTCTTTCCTTTTTAGATTTTTTAGTTTTTTTCTTTCGCTTCTTTTTTCTTTTTTTCCCTGCATTTTTAGGGTCATACTCATCTACCATAAACTCCAATGTCTCTTGTGCAGTTTCGTAGTCTTTTTTTACAAACTGAGCTTTCCCCATCAATAAATAACAATCATCTTTCCAATGACTCGCTGGATGTAAACTGGCTACAACCCCTACCTTTTTGATGGCATTATCCAAATCTCCTGAAACTGATTGTGGATTATCCGCAGCAGAATATTTGTAGACACTCAATATTTTATTATAATTATCTTGATGTTGCTCTTCCAAACTGGCAATACTTGCCGTTAGAAGTTCATTAGCATTAAAATATCCATTGAATTTGGAAGTTACATCTTGGTAGAATTTACCTACTTTGGAGGGGTCTTCCTTACTCTTTTGCGAAGCGCAAGAAGAAATAAAAATAAATAAAACCAAAAGGGATAAAAGTGTATTGAATCTTTTCAAAGCAAAAAAATGTTTAATTTCGTTATCGAAAGAAGAATGTGAAAGTAAGCCGTTTAATTTAGAATTGTTTTTTCACATTAGAAATACTCGAAAAACCTTGTATTTGTTGCAAAAAGACAACTCCTTTAAGTATAAACAATCAGAATACAAATTTATTTTAATTTTAACAAAATTCACATAATGAGTGCCGAAAATACGGAGGAAAAAGGCTGGCAAGCATTTAAGGAAAAACTTAAAAACACTTACCGTTTGGTGGTGATGAATGATGAATCTTTTGAAGAAGTAGGTTCCTATAAACTTTCTTTGTTGAATTTGTATGTTGCTATCTCGGCTGCTATTGTTTTAGTTGCTTTTTTAGTTTTTGCTTTGATTTTTTTTACTCCAATTAAAAGACTAGTCCCTGGTTATGGAAATGCAGATGCGGGAGAATTAAGAGAAATTAATAGATCTTTAGACGAATTTGAGGAAAAATTAAAGGCGCAAGAGACATATACAAGTAGTTTTAAAAGGATGATTACAGGTGATATCGAAACTGCGGAAGATGTCAATAAGGGCGAAATTGAGGAATCTAATACTTTGGAAAGTGTAAGTCGTATTGAGGAAGATGAGATTTTAAGAAAAGAAGTCGAAGAAGAGGTCAAAGAGCAACAATTGGAAATGTCCAAATCTGTAAATTCTGTAAAAAAAGTTCCTTTGGAGCAATTATACTTTATGCCTCCTATCACAGGGGTAATTAGTGAAACTTTTATGCCTGACAAAAAACATTATGGTATTGATGTTTTAGCCCCAAAAAATACTCCTGTTAAAGCGGTTATGGATGGTTATGTAATTTCTGCTGATTGGACTTTGGAGACAGGAAATACTATTGCCATTCAACACTCCAATAGTTTGATTTCATTTTATAAGCATAATTCTGCATTGCTAAAAGAAATTGGAAACTTTGTGAAAGCTGGTGAAGCTTTAGCAATAATTGGAAATACTGGAACGCTTTCAGATGGACCGCACTTACATTTTGAGCTTTGGCATAATGGAAAACCCGTAGATCCAGCTGATTTTATCAATTTTGAATAGGTCTTAAAACTCAGGATTATTAGTAATAACTTGCTCATTCCTAAAGTTTTCAATACTTTTGTATTCCTAACCTTCTTAGTAAAAAGGAAACTATAACTTAGACCAATAGACTTGTTTTTTTTCCATTTAAAAAACACAAAAAATGGTTCCGTAACATAGGCTATGCAACAATTTTTTCTATTTCTTAAATAAAAAAAATAACTGCGCCTCTTGGTCTAATTTATTGATTCCTTTTTACTTATTTCAATATAGAATCAAAACATCAATTTAAAAAAGCCGTAATTAAAATACTGCTTTTTCTATTTATACTAACATGGCATAATTTTGCCATATATTATTCTATTGCATAAAATAACCAATATTTAAAATCATGAGTGATAAGCATAAGTTAGCAGAAACCTTTAATGAAAAAGGTGAAACAATCAGTCCTGTATTGGCTGATGGTGTAAAAAATTATTTAATTGATATTGACGGTACCGTTTGTGATGATGTTCCTAATGAGGAACCTGAAAGAATGAGTACTGTTTTACCATATCCAGATGCGTTGGAAATTTTAAACAAATGGTATGATGAAGGTCATATTATTACATTCTTTACTTCTCGAACTGAAGAGCATAGAGAGGTAACTGAAGAATGGTTAAAAAAACATCAATTCAAATATCATGGTCTTTTGATGGAAAAACCTCGTGGAGGTAATTACCATTGGATTGATAATCATATCGTAAAAGCGACTCGATTCAAGGGGAAATTTACAGACTTGATTGTTAAGACAAAAGAGATTGAAGTATTTAACCACAGTTCTGGAGAATAAAAAATATGAATTATCCCGAATTTTCGAAGTAGAAAATTCGGGATTTTTCTTTAGGAATAGAAAAGGGAATGAATGGTTTTATGGTTTCGCTTCGCTATGGTTACATGGTTTTGAAAACCATAAAACTATTTTAAAAAATCAATATTCCTTTTCAGTCCACTAAACTTTGTGCGCTTCACCGCTGACTTTCGAAAAATTTCTCGAAAAACCTCTTCCGTAATTTCTTCCCAATCTTCTTTTTTCATTTTTAATAAATCTGGATGCGGCTCAAATTTTGGTTCGTTATGTTTTTTTGAAAAACGATTCCAAGGGCAAACATCTTGACAAATATCACAACCGAACATCCAGTTTTCAAATTTATCTTTATGGGTTTCAGGAATGGCATCTTTGAGTTCTATCGTAAAATAAGAAATGCATTTACTTCCATCTAAAATATATCCTTCTGGAGAAATTGCTTCCGTAGGGCAAGCATCAATACATCGAGTACATCGCCCACAATAATCTTTCATTGGCCCATCAGGCTCTAATTCTAAATCAATAATTAGCTCCGCTAAAAAGAAAAAAGAACCTTGCTTTGGATGAATCAATAAAGTATTTTTACCTATCCAACCTACCCCACTTCGCTTTGCCCAATCTCTTTCCAACACAGGTGCAGAATCCACAAAACATCGTCCACCTACTTCGCCTATTTCTTTGTGAATGGTTTGTAATAAATCTTTCAATTTATCTTTTATGATAAAATGATAATCTTTTCCATAGGCATATTTTGCAATTTTAGGTGCGGTAGCATCTTCTTGTTCTTGCTCTGGAAAATAATTATACATCAACGTCACCACGGTCTTCGCTCCTTCCACTAATTTGGTAGGATCGATTCTTTTCTCAAAATGATTTTCCATGTATTGCATTTTTCCATGCATTCCTTGATTTAACCATTGCTCCAAATGCCTTGCTTCTTCTTCCATTTTTTCCGCCTTAGCAACTCCCACGAATTCAAAACCCAATTTATAGGCAGCTTCTTTAACCAACTGTGTTCGACGGTGAATATTCATTTTTGAAAATTATGTTTCCAAAATCAAAAGTAAATGATATTTTGCAAAAAATTGTGAATATGAGAATAGGGAGTTGGGGATTTAGTTTTTTTGCCGCAGATTAACGCTGATCTTTTATGATTATCGAATACAACAGTTAAGAAAAATCATAAAAAATCAGCGTTAATCTGCGGCAAAAAAAACTAAATTCCTAACATCATTAATTAGAAACAGTCAATGAGTTTTTCAACAAAACAATTACATCAAATTATTTTTTGGGTAGCAGGAATTTTGCTCATGGCATACGCCACCATACGAGCATATAAAATTCCAATGACTGTTGATGAAGCGACTACATTTTTAGTCTATGTTCAATTTCCACTTAAAAATGTTTTTCTCAATATTCCAGTCAACACCAATAATCATTTTTTAAATACACTTTTAATTCGAGTGAGTACAACAATTTTTGGAGATTCTGATTTGAGTGTTCGACTACCGAGTTTATTAGGATACTTAATGTATGTTATTTTCTCTTTCAAATTATTAAGTGCCATTAGTCAAAGAACTATTGTTATCATTGCCGGAATTGTATTGTTACATCTTAATCCTTATTTCGCTGATTTTTTTGGTTTGGCTCGTGGATATAGTTTGAGTTGGGGTTTTATGATGGCAAGTATGTTTTATTTATATCGCTATATTCAGGATGGGAAAAACAAATATATCACTTGGTCATTTGTTTTAGCAGGACTTTCCGTTTATAGTATTTTGATTGCTTTGAATTATTTTTTGGCTTTAATCATTGCTTTCAATTTTGTCTTCCTCAAAGAGTTTTTAACAATAGAAAAAACAACTTTTATAGCTTATTTTTTTAAAAAAAATATTCCTGCTTTAATTGCTAGTTTAATTCTTTTCGCACTTCTTGCTTATCCCATTTCTAATGTTCGAGCTAACAACGAATTCTATGGTGAACGGGGAGGTTTTTATTCAGACACTATTCTTACCGTAGTCAATCAAAGTCTTTTTGGGAAACGCTATTTTGGTTCTGATTTTCCACATATTCTAATTGGTCTTGCCATTTTTATTTACCTCGGGGTTCTTTTTTATGGAGGAAAAAAGTTTTTTGAAAAAAAATATAACAATACGTCTACAGGAAGTTTAGCATTTGGTATTTTATTCACGATTACTTGTTGGAGTACGATTGCACAATTTTATTTATTAGGGACTCCTTATCTTTCAGGAAGAACTGCTTTAATTTATATTCCGCTATTTTCTATTTTGCCCGTCTTCTTTTTTTGTTTTTTTATGGAAAAAAAATGGATTCAATTCGCACTTTGCATTATTCCTCTTTTTGCCTATTCTTTTCATTTTTCAAAATGTGCCAATACATTTACCATTCGAGAATGGTGGTTCGATACCAATACAAAAGATGTAATAACTTATTTTTTAGAAAATGAAAAACAAGATAAAAAAGTAACTATGGCAATGGCAGGATGGAATTCTCCTTCCTTTCATTTTTATGAAAAGGTGTGGAAAATTGAAGATAAAGTTGAAATGGTAAGGAGAGATAAATTAGCTAAAGATGAGTTGTACGATTATTACTATATCGAGGAAAGTTGGTATGACCAAATTAGTATTGAAAAATATGAAGTGGTTAAGAAGTTTGATTCGAGGGTATTGTTAAGGCTCAAGCCCCTGTCCCCTAAAGGGGAACGTCAAAATTAGCCTTTGTTGAATCTTTTTAATGTTGTGTTTTAAAAGAAGCATTTTATAGTTTTTAATAACCTTTCCTTAATCGTTCCCCTTTAGGGGACAGGGGCTGATTAATTCATTATCTGCAATTTCGCATACTTTAACATAATTCTTCTTTCAGGATTATCTATTCCTTTAAACATAATTGTCGCCACCCGATTATCAGGCGCACCATCCAAATTCAAAACTTTCCCTTCTCCAAATCGCAAATGCAAAACCTTCATACCAGTTTGAATTTTCCCTGGCGAATCAGGTTTAAAAGTAGCAGGATCTACCACAAATTTAGGTTTTGAAACTGTTCCTTTCTTTTTAAAATTCCCAACAACACCTGCACTTCTTCTCCCCTTTTCTTTTCCTAATCCTTCCGACATTTTCCCACCTACACTCAATGAAGTATCCAAATGTTCTACAGATATTTCACCCAAAAATCGACTAGGCTGATTGTATCGCATCTCTCCAAACTTATATCGACTCCTTGCAAATGATAGTGTCAAAAATTGTTCTGCCCGAGTAATCGCAACATAAAATAATCGACGCTCCTCATCCAAACCTTCTCTACTATCCATTGACATAAATGAGGGAAATAAATTTTCCTCCAAGCCTACCGCAAATACAGATTTAAACTCTAGTCCTTTCGCAGAGTGAACAGACATCAAAGTAACAAATTCATCATCATCCACATTGGAATCCATATCTGTCAACAATGCAATGTTTTGTAAATAGCTTGTTAGTGTTTTATCTGGCATCGTCGCTTCATCGATAATTTCGTCATTTTCAACAAAGTCTTTTACCCCATCTAACAATGCATTTACATTTTCCAACCTTCCCATTCCTTCAAGAGAATGATCCTTTTGTAAGTTGGCTAAAATCCCACTATTCTTCGCTATAGTAATCGCTACTTCGTATGCATTTCCAGTTGCCGCTTTCTTTGTAAAAACCTTAATCATTTTCACAAAAGCAGCTAGAGAAGTCCTAGCCTTTGCGCTCACTTGTACTAGTGGCAAACATTCCCACATTGTCTTTCCTGTACTCTCTGCCAATGCTGCAATTTTATCCATAGAAGATTTACCAATTCCTCGTTTAGGAAAATTGATGACCCGCTTGAGTGCTTCTTCATCTCTTTTATTCGCAGTTAATCTAAGATAACCAATCAAGTCTTTAACTTCTTTTCTTTGATAAAATGACAACCCACCAAAAACTCGATAATTAATATTATATCTTCTCAAGTATTCCTCAAAAATCCTTGACTGAGAATTGGTTCGGTATAAAATTGCGATTTCACTATTCTTTAAATGATAACGATTTTTTTGTTCCTGAATCACATCAGCTACACGTTTCCCTTCCTCGGTATCAGTCATCGCTTGGATGATTGCAATCTTTTGTCCTGCACCTTTATGCGACCAAATCTTTTTAGGAATTTGTTTTTGATTGTGTTGAATTAATTCATTCGCAGCTTGAACAATATGTTCAGTCGAACGATAATTTTGCTCCAACTTAAAAGTTTTTAAGGCTTTATAGTCTTTTCCAAAATTTAAGATATTATCAATCGTCGCTCCTCGAAAAGCATAAATACTCTGTGCATCATCTCCTACCACACAGATATTTTCCTTGCTCCCATTGTACTTTACTAATTTTTTAATAATCGAATATTGTAAAAAATTAGTATCCTGAAACTCATCTACCAAAATATATTTAAATCGATGTTGATATTTTTCTAAAACATTATCTGGATTTTGATGTAACAATCTAAATAACTGAAATAGTAAATCGTCGAAATCCATGGCTCCTGCCTTCTGACATCGCTCTACATATTTTGCATAAATCGCATGAATGTAAGGACGCTTGCTCATCTTGTCTTGAAGCTTTAATTCTTCATTACTTTTATATGCAATAGGCGTTATTAAATTACTTTTCGCAGAAGAAATCCTACTACGCACACCATTCGGAGTGTACACCTTCGGATCCAAATTCATCTCTTTGAGAATTGTTTTTATGAGACTTTTCGAATCATCCGAATCATAAATAGTAAAGCTAGATTCGTAACCTATTTTATCTGCTTCCACTCTTAATATCCTCGCAAAGATAGAGTGAAATGTTCCTGCCCAAACTCGATTTGCTTTTTCTCCAACCACCTTTTCTATTCTAGCTTTCATTTCACGAGCCGATTTATTCGTAAAGGTCAAAGCTAATATTTCCCATGGTGCGACACCTTCTTCAAGCAAATGTGCAATCCTATAAGTCAGTACTCTAGTTTTACCTGACCCTGGTCCAGCAATAACTAATACAGGGCCATCTGTATTTGTCACAGCATCCCGTTGTACATCATTTAATTCTTGCAAATATGATTTCATCAGAAATGTAATTTTATTGTTATAAGATAAGACCTTATCAAAATAAGAAATGGTAGACTAAATAGAACAAGAGTTTTAGCTCAAAAGTATTCGACAACATTAACACATATATACCTATACACATTAACACACAATTAGACCGTCCCCCTATTTCTATTTCTCCAAACTGAAAGTAATAATCGAAAAGGTAATATTACAGTTACAACAAGACTTGCTGCACCAAAAAAATTCATTTGGTTTTTGATGTAATTGGCAAATCCTATATGATCATCATAAGGTAAATTTTTAACCAAAGCATCAATTCCATTTTCATCGTAGTAAGCACTTACTCCATTTACTTGTCCAGTCAAATAAGCAAACAAAGGCAAGCAAGAAAAAAAGATAATGACCTTTAAGACTTGTCGATCTGCTAAAAATGTATGTTTCAATAAAAATAAATACCTCGCAAACGTTATAAAAACTATGATAAAAATAACGTTGGGAAATAAAAAAGGATAACTATCCACACTTTTAAGGATGGGAAATAAAACGCCAAATACTACGACTGCAGTAAAGACCCACCATAGTAATTCCATTCGTATTTGTAAAGATTGTTGTTTCTCCATAATTATATTAACAAGGTGGGCAAATTTAAGTTTTTTAAATTAGTTCTAATTCATTTCTAACGATGATTTTCATATTGACGGGCTACTACACTATTTTGCAGTTTTTGAAAACCCTTCATTTCAAGGTTAGATATTTCTTCTCCATTTACACAACTTGTC
>Ga0209187_1003310_pt1:12500-13639 | contig 13639 bp, 2 predicted proteins | sample BantaG_FD_187430 | JGI IMG/M metagenome (GOLD analysis project Ga0209187, IMG submission 187430) | Marine algal microbial communities from Bantry Bay, Ireland - BantryBay_4 metaG (SPAdes) (version 2) | ecosystem: Host-associated > Algae > Red algae > Unclassified | place: Bantry Bay... | reverse complement strand
CGAGCCGACATCGAGGTGCCAAACCTCCCCGTCGATATGAGCTCTTGGGGGAGATCAGCCTGTTATCCCCGGAGTACCTTTTATCCTTTGAGCGATGGCCCTTCCATACGGAACCACCGGATCACTAAGCCCAACTTTCGTTTCTGTTCGGCTTGTAAGCCTTTCAGTCAAGCACCCTTATGCCTTTACACTCTTTGCACGATTACCGACCGTGCTGAGGGTACCTTTGGGAGCCTCCGTTACTCTTTAGGAGGCGACCACCCCAGTCAAACTACCCACCTAACACTGTCTTCAGAAGAATTAGATTCTAATTAAATATAGGGTGGTATTTCAAGGACGACTCCACGATAACTAGCGCTACCGCTTCAAAGTCTCCCACCTATCCTACACAATATTTAATCAAAACCAATGTTAAGTTGTAGTGAAGGTTCACGGGGTCTTTCCGTCCCGTTGTGGGTAAGCGGCATCTTCACCGCTACTACAATTTCACCGAGCTCATGGCCGAGACAGTGTCCAGATCGTTACACCATTCGTGCAGGTCGGAACTTACCCGACAAGGAATTTCGCTACCTTAGGACCGTTATAGTTACGGCCGCCGTTTACCAGGGCTTCAGTCGCAAGCTTCTCCGAAGATGACATGCTTCCTTAACCTTCCGGCACCGGGCAGGTGTCAGACCCTATACTTCATTTTTCAATTTTGCAGAGTCCTGTGTTTTTGCTAAACAGTCGCCTGGACCTATTCACTGCGGCTCTGTAAACAGAGCGACCTTTCTCCCGAAGTTACAGGTCAATTTTGCCTAGTTCCTTAGCCATGAATCACTCGAGCACCTTAGGATTCTCTCCTTGACTACCTGTGTCGGTTTATGGTACGGGTTACTTAATTCGACTTTTCTAGGAAACAAATTTAAACCACTCCAATCACCCGAAGGCTCATGATACTGTCGGCCGAAGCCTTTAGCGTGCTAATCCGTCAGCTCGCGGGTTCTCTTTTATTCCGTCATCTTTTTAATTTAAGTAAGTACTGTAATATTAAACAGTTTTCCATCGACTTCCCCTTTCGGGTATGCCTTAGGTCCCGACTAACCCTGATCTGACTAACATTGATCAGGAAACCTTAGTCTATCGGCGATATGGTTTTT
>Ga0209187_1003310_pt1:0-7500 | contig 13639 bp, 2 predicted proteins | sample BantaG_FD_187430 | JGI IMG/M metagenome (GOLD analysis project Ga0209187, IMG submission 187430) | Marine algal microbial communities from Bantry Bay, Ireland - BantryBay_4 metaG (SPAdes) (version 2) | ecosystem: Host-associated > Algae > Red algae > Unclassified | place: Bantry Bay... | reverse complement strand
GATTGTAAATTAATCCTTCATTGGAATATACGGTAATGAAGTAGAACGCAGATGATAACTCATCTAAACCAATACTTACATTTCCTGAATTTTCAACTGTTTTAGAAATAACAGTTTTTCCTGTAAAATCAACTACATTGATAGTGAGGGATTCATTCGTAGGATTAACTATGTCTAAATTAACTGCATTTGTTGCAGGGTTAGGATACATACCGTTAACAGAAGTTATACTTGAACATGAAGTTTTAGCAACTACTGTATTAGTAACATTTTTAGCGCCATTTTCTAACACTTGAACCACTCTGTAGTACTGCAAAGTATTTGAACCGCTAACAGTTGTATTATAATTTGCACCTATACCTTGTAAACCATTTGCGATTACATTAGATATATTTACATAATCAACTCCATTCTTGCTTTCTTGAACAATATATTCAGTTACGCTTACTTCAGTATAAGATTTCCATGATAAGGTAACCTCACATTTATTGACATTAGAAAACAACTCACCTAAGTCGGACGAAACGCTACATACAGGTATTAGTATACCTGCTGGACTTGTACAAATGCCATCTGTTGCTACAACATATATTGGGCTTAACATGGAATCTACAGTATGATTGTAAATTGCGCCAGTACTTAACAGCATTGTTAAAGCCGAGTCTGAATAATATTGGTACGATACCGCACCACCATTTCCACCTCCATTAGCAGTATAAATTACCATGTCTCCTGGACATGCATCACCACCTGGTAAGAAAGTATTTACAGTTGGACCCATGAAATTAACACAGTTGCTAATCACATCAATAATAACAATTGTTGTATCAGTATTTCCGAAAGGATCTGTATGAACAAAACAAGCGGTATCTGCGCCAGTAAAAGTTCCGTTAGAAACATATGTAAAACAATCTGGTGGAATAATGCTTACTATAGTACCATTTGCAGTAAGGTTAGTTCCATCACAAGTAGTAAGTGTAGAGCTATTGATATCAATTAATGCACCAGGAATACAAATTAATGTTGTATCGCCAGGAAGTACTGAAACCATCATTGTATCTGGTGGAGGAACTATATTTATAATTACATAAGTAGTATCTACATTGCCCATACCATCATCAATAATGATACAAGTATTGTCAACTGAATCACCAACTACATTGGTATTTGGTAAATATGTAAAACAATCAGGCGGTAAGAATCCTAAAATAGTACCGAATGCTGTTGCATTTGAACCACTGCAAGTTGAAATATTCACTGGAGGATTTGCAAGAGAAATATTGGCACCTGGAATACAAATAACTGATGTATCGTTTGCAGCCACTGTAACTACTATGGTATCACTTATAGCTCCACATGAGTTTTCATGGCAAACCAAGATTGAATCTAAACAACCCATTCGATCATCAACAACAACCCAAGTACATGCATTTGGAGGAACTGGAATTTCAGAACCTTGCGCTAACAATGTTCTATTGATTAACCATTGGTAATCGGTTAAAGAACATAATGAACGATACTGCAATGTGTCATAATTAGTTTGGTGGTCCATTGTTAATAGAAACTGAACACCATCCCACGTCCAAGCACCTGCTGGATCATAAGCTGCAAGAGAATCGGCCAATTGAGAGAAACTAGTGAATGCGAAAGGCATCAATACTGCTCCAGTTGGAGAGTTCCAAGGCTTGTTTAATACATAATTACCGCATGTTAAATCACCTGGTTGGCTTAGACTTAAATCATAAGCTGATGTTGTATCAGAATCACAACCTGCCATTAAAGGACCTAAAACACTACCACCTACATAAATATCGTATAAATTATAGTCTAAAGGAGCAATAGGTAAACAATAAGCTCCATCAGGACCTGTTCCTAAGTATCTAGTTCCGCAGATATTAGCGGTATCTTCTGCGAAAATATCACAGATTCCAGGAATACTTATTATGAAAAAAGTTGTGTCACAGTTATTAGCTGCATCACAAAAAACAACACAAAAACTATCCATACCTGTATAACCAACATTTGGGGTATAATCGAAACACATTGTTACAGGGTTCATGTTAGAAGTCATTCCATTAGGCGTTGTTGGTGAACCACTGCACCTTGTCATGGTTGCAACTATAACATCAACTTCACCTGGTACTAAACACAAATTAGTAATAGTATTTAATGGAACATTGGCAAAAACAGTATCCGTAGTAATCATTGGACAATCAGAGATACATATATATATAGAATCTAAACATCCTGCAGAATCAATGGCAACCCAATGGCAAGCGCCTGCAGCTAAACTTAGCTCAGTTGAACGAGATACAATAACTTGGTTTAAAGCTATATTGTAATCCATTAATGTTGAAACACATCTTAGATCGAGATTAGGGTAAATCAAAGGCGAAAAGCCACCATGGTCGTCTGTACTAACAAACTGAGACCCATCCCAAGACCAATTAGCTCCTGGATTAGAATAAGCGTTTAATGAATCAGCTAATTGAGCAAAACCACCAGTAAGTGCAAAAGGCAATAAAGTTCCTTGGGGGCCTGTCCATGCTTGCCACAACAATAAATCAGAGCATGTAATGTCTGCTCCTAACAAACTCATATCATAAGCTGTAATAGTGTCTACTCCACAACCTGAAATTAAAGCTCCATAAGGAGAGCCATTAACTGTTAGGCTATTCATAAAAGCCGTGCCTGGTAGCATTGGTACACATACATCTATTAATGTGCCTGGTGCTGCGGGATCGCAAATTATTAATGTATCGCCATCAATAATGTCGCACTGAGCCCATAATTGACTGAATGATAATGTTGATAGCGTTACTAAGATTAGTAAAAATATACGTTTCATAGTGTGTATTTAGTTTGTATTATTCGATTTTATAAAGTGAGTGGTATTTCTACCAATTTCATTTAGACTACTTTGTGCAAAGATAAGTCACTTTTAATAGACAAGTAAATTTTTGTTACATATCTTCCAAAACTATATGTTGATAGTTGGCTTTCATGTGAATAAAAACGACCTCAAAATTGAGGTCGTTTGAAATTTGTGCATTTTTAAGGTTTAGTCATTGATTTTGCTAAACTTAACTTTATCGATTGGTTTGTTTACCTCATCAGTAATTTCAATAAAATACATAGCTCCTGCCAAATGTGAAACATCAATGATAAATGATGTTTTACCTACTGAAACAATTTCTGGATTTTCGTAAATGATTCTGCCCAAAACATCTATTAATCTAATGTTTAGTGTTGCATTCTCATGAGCAGTAATGTCAATAGTTACAACTGATGAAGTTGGGTTAGGATATAGATTGGTTACCGTAACACTTGCTAAACATTGATTATCAGCCACCATGGTAACTAGAAAGTTTAAATTATTGTTGACATCTTTTTCTAACAATCGATAATATACCGTTCCTGAAGGCGCATTTTCATCCACAAATTGATAATGTAGCGTGCTTGATGAATTTCCAGCTGACTTAAGAGTACCTATTTCTACAAAGTCAAATCCATTGGTGCTTCTCTCAATTATATAGCTATCGGAGTTATACTCAGAGCCAGATGACCAATTTAAGGTAACATTACAATTTAACGTACTTACGCTATAATCAATTAATTCAATTGGTGTGGTAGTGCAATCCATAGTATCTAGCAAAACACTTGTTTGAGCTGAACATCCATTTTCAGTATAAATTACCCAGTATGTGCCAGGTGCGCTAACTGATTGACCCGGAATTGGACCAGCCATTACATTAGGGAAACCACCAGCATCATTATACCATACATGTATACCAGTACCCGAACCAGAAGTTACTTGTGGATTGATTAGCTGTAAGTTGGCTGGTAAATCTTTAATACAAAATAAAGTATCAGGTATTGAGGCCAAAACGGGTTGAACTTTAGAATAAATATTAACTGCAATTGGGTCGCTTTCGCAGCTATCATCAACAGCGGTTATATATATGGTAATTGAATCACCTTCATTTACAAATTGAGGATAATCTGTTGTATCACCACTTAATAATATGGTTAAACCAGAATCTGCATAGAAATTGTAATTGGTGTTACCACCTGTTGAGCCTGGTATCTCAAATGTACCGTACAATGATACACTATCCATTCTAAAAGAACCGAATGGAGAAGAAGAGGAATATCCATATACTCTATAGCAAATTTCATCTCCATCATTAACTGTAACGGAACTGTTATTTGAATATGTACCCCATGAAGTTGAGCCCATAACATTAGTAGCAGTAGCTATTGATGATGAGAGCACAGTTTCATTTATGCCATTTATTAAATAGGTAACATCAAAACTATTTGGGCCCGAACCTGAAGCTCTTTCATAAAAGCCTAAAGAATCAATGAATAAATTGTTGCCTGCACTTGGTGTAACACAAAACTCAAAATAATCGTTGGCATCTCTTGTTATTCCGGATGTCCATGAATTTGCTGTATAACCTTGACCTATGAAGTTTCTTCCCGTGAAATAGCCTGTGTGATTAACACTATCACCTAAAATTGTAGGGTTAGCTACTCCTGCAGGACTAGATGACATGCCACTAGAGTCTGTTTCAAAATCCCAAAGGAAATTTATTGGTCCAGTGATACTAATAGGATTTAAAGTAGTATCTCCACCACCAGTTGGCGCTAAAATTACTGTTCCAGATCCACAAAGTATTATGTCTGCAATTGAATCTGGGCTTGCAAAATCTAGGCATTTTGGATTGCTAATTGATATTATGATAACCGTTGTATCAATGATGCCATTGCCAAATGCAAAACCGCACAATGTATCTACTGAATTGCCTATAATAGAACCCGCAACATAGACCAAACAACCATTTGTGTCCATTGTCCAATTACCGAAAGCCACACCGGTTAAGCAATCAACAATTAAGAAACTATCAATTGAAGATAAATCGTTGCCTGTAGGGCAAATTGTTGGTAATGTATCACCGGCAGATATTGAAGCCCGAACGGTATCTGGTGAAATTATGTTGCAGCTTATACTGTTAACCGTAATTATAACAGAACTATCGCAACTATTAACTGCAGCACCTGGCAGCAAAATATTATAGCTACCCGCTAAATAGGACTGTCCCAAAATTATTACGCTATCGTTTGCACATACTGATGTATCAATTACTCCACTTATGGCATTGGGCAATACGATAAGATCAACTACTGTACTCGAATCACAACCATCTAAAGTAAAGAAGTATAAGCCCGCGCTATCGGCATAAGAATTGTTAAAAGGTAAAAGAATTGAATCACCTTGACAGATTGTTGTTTGCAATGTATCATATTGAACCTCATCAAATCGCAAAATATATACTGTAGTATCAGCAGGAACTGTTTGATTATTGCAAATAGTATCAAAAACTGGTGGTCCATATGCACAAACTCCAATTGTTGAAGTAAAGCTAGGTAAAGTGATATTGCTTGATATTGCTAGTTGAAAACAACCACTTATGGTATCTAAGATAGCAAGTGAGTCAATAGCTGAAATTCTAAATATTCCTGTGCTGGTTATTGATATTAAATCATCAGCAGTTGGGCAAATTATAATCGTATCCGTTGCGCATGCAGAAACGTATATAGTGTCTGGAAAAGGGCAGAACAATCTGCAAACTCTATATTCAATTATGCTATCACAACTGTTGGAAGCTGGCAATGTGTCATAATAGATGCCAGGAGTATTGATGGATAAATTTCCTAAAAGTAACGTGTCTCTGTTGCATTTAGAGGTGTCAATTACAGTAATAACTGGTGTAGACAATACAATTACCGTTTCATTAATCACACTATCACATCCATTAGATGCAGAAAAAGTGTTTGTAAATGTACCTGCAGCACTAGTATACATCCCATTACTTAACAATACAGAATCACCTGAGCAAATTGTTGTGCTTGTTGAACTTGAAGTAGTCTGATTAATTGTAATATTCCACAAAACAATACTATCACATCCATTGGATGCACCGTTGGCAAACAATTGAGTTACCATTGTATCTGCCAATGACATAAACGTGCTACCATTAATTGTAATGGCATCACCACTGCAAACAACTGCATTTACTGTTGAAGACGTATCATTATTAACCATTACCGTATTGGTGATAATACTATCACAACCATTGCCAGCACCTGAAGCTATAATTGTTTCAAACATTGTATCCATTTGTGGGAAAACAAACACTCCATTCGCCAAAATTGAATCTCCTTGACAAATTGCAAGCATATTGGTAGCAGTTGCTAGTTGTAACACATTAAAATTGATTTGAATTAAGCTATCGCATCCGCTTACCCCTTTACCAAACCTCTGAAATACAGAAACATTGCCTGTTGCAGAATAATTTACAAAATTGATAGTTACTAAGGTTCCAGAGCATACGGTGGTATCGATAAATGCAGTATCAGTAGATATGATGGTTATGTTGTAAACGAAATTACTATCACAACCATTTAGGGTTGAGTAGTTTTCATTTATGCTGGTGTCTTTTGTAGCAAACAATGTTGTTGCACCTACAGTAACTGAACTTCCAAAACATGCATTTGTATTGGTTGAAACATTGTATGTTGGATTAACAGTTAAGTTTAAGGTAACAACACTGTCACAACCTGCAGCTGACATTAAAGTATCGTTAACCATAGTATCACTTGAATAAGTATTTCCTCCAAAAACATAAGTATTGTTTTGGCAAATACTTTCATTTATTGTATTGGTAATGGTAGCAGCTACTGATAGGTTCAAGGTTACAACACTATCACAGCCATTGATTGCCATTAACGTATCATTTACCATTACATCATTAGTATAAGTGATGCCATCAAAAGTATATGAATCGCCATCACATATTTGAATGTTAAGTGTTGATGTGGAAGAAGGTAACAACACAACATTTAAAGTAACTACGCTATCACAACCATTTACTGCTGGTACAGTATCGATAAAAGTAGCCGCAACACTTACAAACTGGCCGTTACCTCTTTGAACCGAATCACCTAGACAAATATTTGCATTAATTGTATTAGTTGAGTTTGATAAAACAATTACTGTAATGGTAATAATGCTGTCACAACCATTTATTGCACCGTTTTTTATTGTGTCGGTAAATGTTCCAGCTGTTGCAGTAAATGACCCATCACCTAATTGAACGGAATCACTAGAGCAAATATTAAAGATGCCCATACTTGTAGCACTAGGCAACGCAACAATATTTAATGTAACAACTGAGTCGCATCCATTTGCTGCTGCATTAACTAGTGTATCAATGTACATACCAGCCATAGTTTCAAACGATCCGTTGCCTCTTTGTGCTGAGTCTCCAACACATAAATTTGCATTAACTGTACTTAAACTATTAGGAAGCACTGTTAAGCTAAGTGTGACAACACTGTCACAACCTGCAGCTGACATTAAAGTATCGTTAACCATAGTATCACTTGAATAAGTATTTCCTCCAAAAACATAAGTATTGTTTTGGCAAATACTTT
>Ga0209187_1003309_pt1 | contig 13640 bp, 11 predicted proteins | sample BantaG_FD_187430 | JGI IMG/M metagenome (GOLD analysis project Ga0209187, IMG submission 187430) | Marine algal microbial communities from Bantry Bay, Ireland - BantryBay_4 metaG (SPAdes) (version 2) | ecosystem: Host-associated > Algae > Red algae > Unclassified | place: Bantry Bay, Ireland... | reverse complement strand
ATAAACCTCTGTGGCGAAACACAAAGCCTCCCGTCATTCCCAACTCGATTGGGAATCTAACTTAACGATGCAAGATAAACCTCTGTGGCGAAACACAAAGCCTCCCGTCATTCCCAACTCGATTGGGAATCTAACTTAACGATGCAAGATAAACCTCTGTGGCGAAACACAAAGCCTCCCGTCATTCCCAACTCGATTGGGAATCTAACTTAACGATGCAAGATAAACCTCGGATAACATCAGCTTGAAAAGAATCAATTCTTTCTAAACCGAGAATTCCTGTAATAACATTAGTAATTGACATAAATAATCCAGTAGTTAAGATTCTCTACAATTGATAATTCATAACTTTCAACTTTCAATCTTCCACTTTCAACCTTTTTAGAACGGCGAGTATCCTTTCCAATCAAGTTGTCTCCCCGCTGTCCGTTGCAATGCATTGCATTTATTGGAACGGGTTTTGGTCGTTGTGGGGACATTGCAGTCTTGTAGACGTTGCATGCAACGTCTCTACGGTACTTCGTTGCAAATTTTGACCCAATCATCCGTTCCAATAAATACAATACATTTCCTCTCGCATCGGGCGTAGTTTCGAATATTGAGCCACTCTGTCGCCATTTCTTCCTCCGCGCTTCCCTTCCACTCTCGATGACACTCACCGTCCAAATAAAAAAATATAAAATCAACTAATAAAATTCAAACAAAATCTTCAAAAAAAAAGTATTTATTATTACTTTTATCACAAAAACTAACAATTGCATTTTACTCCAGCACAAATTGAAACAATAGCTCCAAATCCCAACGCCTTTAAGGCTGGGAATAAACTATCCGCTCCTGCTAAATGGACCGAATACGGACATTCACAAAGAGCCATATGGGGCATCATAAAAGGAAGTGGAAAAAAACCTTACTACACTGAAATTGACCTCCAAGATGTCGCTTATAAATGTTCCTGCCCATCCAGACAATTCCCATGTAAACATAGTGTCGCTTTAATGTTACTTTTTGCAGGACTAAGCAACAAAGAACAGTCCGATGAGCCTGATTGGGTGACAGAATGGATTGACAAAAGAAGGAAAAAAGCAGAGCCTAAAGAAGAAAAAATACGTACACCAGAAGAGGAGAAAAAAAGCGCAAAGGCTAAAGAAAAAAGACAAGAGAACAGATCAAAATTAGTCGATGCTGGAATACAAGAACTCAACCTTTGGCTCTCCGATTTAATAAGAGCTGGACTCTTAGAATTACCCAACAAACCTCCAAAATATTACAATACAATTGCAGCGAGAATGGTCGATGCACAAGCTTCTGGCTTGGCTGGCTTGATTAAATCATTGGGACAAATAAACTTTTCCTCTACAGACGAATGGTTAGAGGAGGCAACCAGCATCATTGGAAAGTTAAATTTGCTCATGCAAAGTTGGAAAAACATCAATAATCTACCTGAAGATTGGCAAATTTCTGTCAAAAACTTGATCGGTTGGAGTCAATCGCCAAAGGATCTGTTAACTGACAAACAGGCAACTGCAATTAAAGATCATTGGATTGTTTTGGGACAAGAAAAAGAAGATCTATTCGAATTGGTCATTTTAAGAACTTGGCTTTGGGGAATCAAATCTGGTAAAAGTGCTTTGGTCATTAATTTCAGCACTCAATTTGCTCCTCTTGAAAACACCATGATCGTTGGAAGTATTTTGGATGCTGAATTTGCCTTTTTTCCTGGAAATGCTCCGCAAAGAGGCATTATTAGAAACAACACAAAACTTTTAAATTCTTTACCCAAAAATCCATCTTTCCATAACAACTTTGTTGCCTTGATTGATGAATTGCATAAAAAAGAATTAGACAATCCCTGGCTTGACAATGAAGTTTTTCTTGTTGAAAATATACGACTCATCAAACAAGGAAAAAATTGGTTTCTACTAGATGCAGACGATCATCTAATCCCAACAATTGATGAATTTAACGACCTCTCTAATATGAAGTGGATTTTAAAAACAGGAAACAAACCCGTTAACATTTCAATGGTTGTAAAAGAAAACAAGGCATTGCCTTTGGGGATTTTTTCATTAGACAACTATGAAGCACTATGAAAAAATCTTTAACAATAATGAAAGAAACTTGCCTGCTTGGAACAGAAAGACGACCATTAGAAATAGATCAACTGCCAACAGAAATAAAACAAAAAATAAGTGATAAAGGCACCGAAGAACAAAAGTTGTTAGATGCCATTACTTACATGAATTTTTACAAGTTACACGGCACTCCCCTACTTAAATCCAAAGCTGAAATAAAAGCAGAGATCATTACAGAATCACAAGAAGCACTCAAAGGTGAAGGAGTCGTTATTTTAAAAAATATTTTGGTTCAAGATTATTTTCTGAAAAATGAACTGTTAAAGAGATGGTTAGAAATTGTTGACGAAAACAATTTGCTCATTCCTCAAAATTACATTCTTGAAGTTTTAGAAGCTGGTAAGGGATTGAGAGGAAAAGACAAAAGAAGCATTATAAATTCAATTGGAAACAAAGGTCGTCATCTGCTTTCGATTTATCCAATCAAAGAATATCCTTCCAATAAAAAAACGGATGTATGGGAAGAAGGCAATGCGGATGAAAGAAAATTATACTTTAAAAAACTGAGACAGGAAAAACTGGACTTATCCAGATCATCTTTTAATGATGCTTGGTCTTCTATGAATGTAAGAGAAAAACGAAGCTATCTCGCATTGATGAACGATACTTTGGGACAGGATGATTTACCTATGCTTCAAAATATTTACGAGGCAGAATTTGAAAACATTGCTGCAAAAAAAGTATTGACTAGAGAGTGCAAAATAATGATTTGTAGCATGCTTTGCAGATTGGGACATGATAAACTATTACAAGAGATAAAAAATGGAATAACTCCTTATCTAAAAGCACCTTCAACTAACATTTTGAAAAAATTGGTTGGTGCTGGTAAATCAAGTTTAGATTTACCAAAAGCCCCTGATGATTTTTGGAATGGAGAAAAGCTAAACATGCTTTTTGGTATGGAAGAAAAGAATGGGAACATTGCCTTGTTTGATTATGATCCATTGTATTGGCTAAATGTGTTTATTGAATATCTACCTTTTAATTTTTGGTGTCAACTATTAGATCAAGACACAGAATCCACTATAAAATATTTTCTTGAAGACAAAGCTTTTCAAACCAAAGTCAAGAGTAAAAAAGTGTCGATTTTTAGACAATCTTTGATTCAAAATGCTGCTTACACCAAGAATAAAGACTTAATAACCATTCTTAGCAAAAAATTAGATGGCAGCGACCTAGAAGTCCTCATTCACCATATGAAACAAGAAGATTTTGAAAATTACATCATCAGAACAAAGTCATTCTCTAAACTGCATTTATACGACTCTCGATTTAATGCCGAAGAAGAAAAGTGGTCCTTGTCATTTTCCAAAACCATCATCTCTGAATTGGTAAAAATGTGCAATGCAGGAAATATTTATCCAAGCCAGAATTTTGGATCAACCATTTCACGTTATTTTCACCCAGAGGCAATATCAAATTTAATCAGTGGCAGCAAAAAAATAAAAGTAGAAAGGACGTTCCATTTATGGCAAGACAATGTAGTGACACCAATACAAAACAGTTTAAAAATCAGAAACCAATTACACCAATTAAAAAAGGATTTAAAACAAAAAAAATGACAAATTTATCGTCCGTAGAGACAAGGCATGCCTTGTCTAAAAACCAATTAACGAAGGACAAATTACATAATTAAATGACAAATTCAACCGTAGAGACAAGGCATGCCTTGTCTCCCTCTCGACGCAGAACCAAACAATAAATTTGTTATTAACCAATTCACGCAGAACCAAACACCGAAATTAACAACAAATATATGAGCATAATAAAACAACAAGCCGAAATACAATTCGCAGAAGAAATCGAGGAATTAAAAAAACAAGACAGCAGCGAAGTTCCAACAAATTGGAATATGTCCCCACACAATGTCGTTACCTATTTAATGGGTGGCAAACTAAAAAATGGTTTTGAAGTAAGCCCTAAATATATTGGTGACCGAAGACTAATGGAAATTGCCGTTGCAACCCTAACAACGGATCGCGCCCTACTCCTTTACGGCATTCCTGGAACAGGCAAATCTTGGGTTTCGGAACACATCGCTGCGGCAACAACAGGCGACAGTACTTTGCTCATTCAAGGTACAGCAGGAACTGGCGAAGAAGCTATGAGATACGGTTGGAATTATGCCAAACTACTTTCAGAAGGACCGTCAAAAGATGCCATTGTAGAAACTCCAATGATTAGGGGAATGCAAACTGGTAAATGCGTAAGAATTGAAGAGTTAACAAGAGTCCCTGCCGATGTTCAGGATACCTTAATTACCATTTTATCCGAAAAAATGATGCCCGTTCCAGAATTGGACATTCAATATCAAGCGGTAAAAGGTTTTAATGTCATTGCTACAGCAAACAACAGAGACAAAGGCGTAAACGAACTATCATCAGCCCTCAAAAGAAGATTCAATACCGTTATTTTACCAACGCCTAAGACGACAGAAGAAGAGGTCAATATCGTTCAAACAAGAGTAAGTTCATTGGCGAAAAGTCTTCAGCTACCAGCAAAAATTCCAGTATTAAAAGAGATCCAAAGAATCGTCAACATCTTCAGAGAATTGAGACACGGTGTTACAGATGACGGAAAAATCAAAGTAAAATCTCCTACAGGCACAATGAGCACAGCCGAGATTATCAGTGTTGTAAACAACGGTCTTTCACTCGCCGCTTACTTTGGCGACGGAACCCTAAACGCACACGACATAGCATCCAGTCTAATCGGAGCGGTCGTAAAAGATCCCGTTCAAGACGACATTGTATGGAGAGAATATTTGGAAAATGTAATGAAGACCAGAAAAGAATACAGAGACATATATAAGGCTTGTAAAGAAGTTTAAAAAATGTGAGAATGCAGGAATGCGTGAATGCAAGAATAAAAAAGTATAACATTCAGGCATTAAAACATTCTCGCATTCTCGCATTCAAGCATTCTCGCATTCATTAAAAAATTAAAGCATTGAAACATTACACCATTCTAGGAATAAGACATCACGGCGTAGGCTCAGGGCTAATGGTCCAAAAACGACTGGAAGAACTCCAGCCCGATATGGTCATGATTGAAGGTCCACCAGAAATTGATTCCGTATTGAGTTTCATTGGAAACCCAGGTTTGGTTCCACCTGTATCCATCATGATTTATGATGAAAAAGACAGCACACGTAGCTCATTTTATCCTTATGCAGCATATTCTCCTGAGTGGATTGCAGCAAAATACGCCAATAAAAATAACATTCCTTTGAGGTCTATTGATCTTCCTGCAAAAATTAGTCTTACGACTAATTTTAGAAAAGATGAAAAGCCTATTCTTAAAGACAAAGACATAGACGAAGAAGGAAACCCAAAGCCTTTAGAGGCTCCAAGATTTAAAGATGCAATGTCTTACCTTGCAGAAGTAGCAGGCTATAAAGACAGCGAAAAATGGTGGGATCAACAATTTGAATTAGCAAAAGAAGACGATGCAAAAGAGCATTTTGAGGCGGTCATGCTCGCTATGGAATCTTTGCGAGAATTCGATCTTCCTTCAAGTCTTGATGCTGAAAATATTTACAGAGAAGCCTACATGAGAATGCTCATTAGGACTGCTCAGAATGAAATGTATGAAAACATTGTGGTGATTTGTGGAGCTTGGCACGCGCCTGCATTGCGAGACATTGATGATAAAACTAAGGAGGATACCAAGCTTATTAAAAAAATGCCAAAGCCAAGAAACAAGATCGCTGCAAGTTGGATTCCCTGGACTAATGGCAGGCTCTCTATGTACAGTGGTTATGGTGCTGGAATCAGCAGCCCTGGATGGTATGAACACCTTTCGTCAAAAAGAGAAAACACAGAAATAGCATGGCTGACTCGCATCGCTGAACTTTTTAGAAAAGAAGGGCAGGATATGTCTTCAGCGCATGTAATTGAAAGTTATAAATTAGCCATTTCGCTTTGTCAACTTAGAAATAAATCTACGATAAGTCTTGATGAATTAAATGAATCTGTCCTTACAGTTATGTGTATGGGAGATGGGATTTTATTAGAATTGGTCAAGAAAGAAATGATTGTTGGGGAAAAGATTGGCGAAGTTCCAGAAGACATTCCCAAAGTGCCTTTACAGGAAGATTTTGAAAAAACCATAAAAACACTTCGCTTAGAATTAACTGCTGAACCCAAAACGAAAAAACTTGATTTAAGAAAAGAACATGCAGTAAAACAAAGCGCACTTTTTCATCGCTTAAACCTGTTAAACATTCCGTGGGCAAATCCTAAATTTGCAAGGAAAGATGGCACATTTAAAGAAGTTTGGGAATTACATTGGTCGCCAGAAATGATGATCGCTTTGATTGACAATGCCTATTTAGGAAATACGTTGGAATTGGCGGCAAGAAAAAAAGTAGAGATCATTTGCGAAAAAGAAAGCAAAATCTCGGATGTGGTGAAACTCCTCAATAAAGCCCTACCCGCTGATCTCAATCAATGTGTAGACAAATTATTGAATAAAATTGATGAACTTTCAAGTATCTCATCCGACATTCAGGACATTATGTTTACACTGCCAAAACTTATTGAGGTTAAGCGATATGGTGATGTGAGAAAATCCGATTTCACGGTCTTAGATACGATTATCACAAGACTTTTGACTAAAATTTTCATCAATCTTCCAATGGCGAGTTATGGTTTGGATGATGACAATTCCAACAAACTTTTTGAACTCATTTCAAGATTGCAAAGTGCCTTAAAAATAAATGATGAGGAAGAAGTTTTAAATGACTGGTACGATTCTCTGACGAAAGTGATGAACCAAGATGGCACTCATCACATCATTAGAGGCTGCGTTTGTAGACTCCTTTTAGATGCCGATAGATTGACAGAAGAAGAATCTACCAAAAAAATAAGTTTCGCACTATCTTCCGCCAATCAACCAAATGATGTGGCGAGTTGGGTGGAAGGTTTTTTGCGAGGAAGTGGAATGATATTAATCTACGACAATCGCTTGTGGAACCTGCTTTATGAATGGGTCGAAACTTTAGACAAAGAACAATTTTTAAACCTACTTCCTTATTTGAGAAGAGCATTTTCTAAATTTGAGTACGGCGAAAGAAGGCAAATAGGCGCAAAAGCCAAAAAAGGACTATCCAATGAGGTCGTCATAGAAATAAATGAAGATGATTTTGACAAAGAAAAAGCTTTACCAATTCTCGATACAATTAGCTACTTAATGGGCAACAAATGAAAGAAGAAAATTTAGATCAAATCACGAAATGGCGGATGATTCTCGGAGGAGATGAAGCCGATGGAACAGATGCAAGTTTGTCTGCCGAACTTTCACAATTGGATGATGTACTTTCTGCTCTTTATGAGTATGAAAATACTGGCAAATTTAATTATGGTAATGGCAGTAAAGGCGGTGGAAATCAAGGCTCTAGTCCTTCCGTTTCGAGATGGTTGGGAGACATCAGAAAATATTTTCCCCAATCTGTCGTGGAAGTCATGCAGAATGATGCGATGAAACATCCAACACTCAAGGAAAAAATGATTTTCGAGCCTGAAATTTTAGAGAAAGCAACGCCAGATGTGCAACTTGTAGCAACCTTGATGGAACTTAAAAAATTGATTCCTTCTAAAACAAAAGATACTGCTAGAAAAGTGGTTCAAAAAGTAGTAGACCAGCTCTTAAAAAAGTTAGAACAAAAAACGATAGCCTCTATCAGTGGAGCCATCGACAAATCTCAGCGACGGAGAAGACCGAGACAAAACGAAATCAATTGGCATGCGACCATTATCAAAAATTTAAAACATTATCAACCAGAATTTAAAACCATAATTCCAGAGACACTTTTGGGTTATGGACGTAAATCCAAAAAATCTCTCAAAGACATCATTCTGTGTTTAGACCAAAGTGGTTCAATGGGGCAGTCTGTCGTTTATTCTGGCATTTTCGGTTCCGTGATGGCCTCCCTACCCAATGTAAAAACAAAAATGGTCGTCTTCGACACAGCCGTCGCCGACTTAACAGAAGATTTACAAGATCCCGTTGACCTCCTATTTGGCGTACAATTGGGCGGAGGAACAGACATAAACAAAGCACTCGCCTACTGCCAAGATATTGTCGAAAAACCAGACGATACCATCCTCGTTTTAATCACCGATATTTACGAAGGAGGCAACCCTAAACAAATGCACGAAAGAGCCAAAGCATTAGTAGACAGCGGCGTAACCGTCATCTGCCTACTCGCCCTAGATGATCGCGGAAAACCCAGCTACGACAAAGACCATGCCGCTCGTTTCACAAGCATAGGAATCCCCGTTTTCGCCTGCACGCCCGACAAATTCCCAGACCTAATGGCAGCCGCAATCAAAAAACAAGACATCAATACTTGGGCGAGTAATGAGGGGATTGCTTTGAAGTGATGTTACGTTTAAAAAAAACGTCATTCTCGTGTGCGAGTCCAACAGCATTTTCAAAGCAAAACAAACAAGTCCGTCATTCACGGCACAACTCAACACAACCCGACACAACCCAGCAAGTCCCGTCATCCCCGAATTTTCAAGGCGTAGCCACAGAAAATATCGGGGATCTCCCCCCTCAATGTTTAAAACCAACCTTCATAGATACGTGTGTGGTTAACTGCAAAAATTCACACGGTTCAATATTATATTTCTTCCCCGTAGCCTGAGGTTCTATCCAACCAAACCTTATAAATCCCATAAATAGCAAAAGTTACCTAAAATAAACAAAGTTGTTCAGAACTACTCGAAGGCGGACGGAACATATCATTTCCAATCCCATAGTCTCCCCGCTGTCCATTTCAATGCATTTAGGCGTGCGTCTACAAGATTGAGCAACCGCAAGGATTGCCCCTACGCACGCCTAAATACATTTCCACTCGCATCGGGCGTATTTTCGCAAATTTAGCTGCGCTGTCGTAGAATTCGTCCTCCGCGCTTCCCTTGCATTTAAATGTATTAATTACAAAAAAACTACAACTATAATTGGCGCATTTAGAGAACGGTGCGCTGCACCTCTGATTCAACCTTATCATTCTATTTGCTACCAATAGAACGGTGCTCTGCACCTATAGTTCTGACTTATAATTTCATTTACTACTTATAAGTTCAATTAATTACTCAAGTTAATCCAAGAACAACAACTCAAAAGATTATGACCAAACTAAAGGTGCAGAGCACCGTCCTCTAGGTAGCCCAATAGATCATAACCAATGCAAAAAGGTGCAGAGCACCGTTCTCTTGTGGTTTACCTGCAATCACAATTGCCGCATTTAGAAAACATTGCGCTACACCTCTAGTTCACTCCTATCATTTCATTTGTTTTTACTATCTTGCAAACTTATATTTAGCCCTCAATTAAAAAAACCAAGCGTAATGACAGAAGCTAAAAAGAATAGAATTCTAAAGAAAATAGAAAATTAAAAAAAAGCTCTAAGACAAGAGAAAGCAATGTTTGGAGATTATCATGACGGTCGGGGATATAGATATGGAATTGCAGAGTTATACTTTGAATTAAATGACTACAAAAAAACAAGTCGTTATTTGAACTGGTTCAAGAAAAACTTTCCTGATGATGTAAGGTATTCATTTTTTGAACTAGGTGAAGCGGTTACAAAATTTGAATTAAAAAAGAAGAAAGAAGCAAAAATAGCTGTTATAAATTTAATTGAAAACAATACCTACCTGGTTGATTTAATCTTGGGGATAAATATTGAGAACCAAAAAAAATATGAATGGACGGAATCAGAAAGTTTGCAATGGGCAAAAACTAATTTGTCAGGACATCAAAAATTGATAACAGAAAACTTCTTGGCTTGGCTACTTGAATTTAGAAATGAGGAAGCATTTGCAAGTTGGTATCATAAATTTATCTCTATTAAAAAACAACTCGTGGGTTTAGAGGTTTCTAAAGAAAGAACAGCCTTATTAGATGCTGCAAGAAAATGTATTAAAGATTGGCAAAAGGAAATCTAAGTTAGTAGTATGGACATTTTGTAATTTAATGGGTATCCGTTTTTTATTTATATTTTACTTTCGATAAGGTCAAAGCGATTTTTTTTGTTAACTTTGTTTTGAGTAAATTTAAGTAGACATTAACAAAAAGATATGAATTCTACAAGTAAAATTTTTGAAGACCATGAAGCTGGCTTGGAAGTCAAAGCATTATTTGATAATATTAAAAATGATTTACAAGCACCATTTGTGCCTAATTTCTTTACTGTTTGGGGAGATGCCCCAGAAGCCTTAAAAGGTATCTTTCCTGCCATGAAGCATATTCTTGTTAGTGGTCATTTAAACAGACAATTAAAAGAAATGATTATTCTTGCTATTTCTTCAAAAAACGATTGCGAATATTGTGTGGCTGCACATCAAGCTTTTGCTAGTATGATGGGCGTAAGTATGGAAGATATTCAATCGCTCAAAAGTCAGTATACGACTTCGCAAAACGATCCCAAAATGACAGCAGCTATTAACTATGCCCTTAAACTGGCTAAAGATGCTAATTCAGGAACATTGGAAGATATTAACCAGTTAAAATCGGTAGGTTATTCAAAAGTAGAGATATTGGAGATTATTGCGATGTCTGGAATGTCTGTCTTTTATAACCATCTGGCAAATGCTACCCAAATTAATATCGATCAAGCTTTTATGGCTTAGTAAATTGAAAATAATAAGTTGAGCCAATTTAACTGAATTGTCGCGAATTGGCGGACCGAATTATCAAATCAGACAGTTATTAATTCTCGGTCCCTTAACAATTTTTTCCCATAGTGCCAAATATCTATTAATTAAACGACTACTTGATGAGGTTTAACGAGGAATAAAAGCTTCAGACAATAATCGAATCAAAGTTCTAATATTGCGCACTGTTGCTTCCGTACTCCACACTCGAAGCAAGTACCCTTACTCAAAATGAACACTCAACCCAAAACCAAAACCCCTACCCTGTCCACTAATACCAGAAGCAAATTTTCTATAATGTTGATCTAAAATATTATCTATAGATAAATGCAGCCTTAGATTGTCTTTAAATACATAATTAATTCGTGCATTTAGCAAGGCGTAAGCTGGCGTTCCGATTTCGGTTGCTTCTTCGTCTTTGTCTTCCCTGAATGGCGAATATTCGTCAATGCTTTTTTTTGCGTTATAGGACAAATTTCCTGTTAGGATTAAATCTTTTATTGGCTTAAATGTAATTTCGGTTCTTCCGTATACTGGCGGAATGTGTCCAAGTGGAGCATCGTTGGACAAATCTCTGCCGCGAGTGTAACTTATTTGACTGGTTAAATTTAGTTTAGAGGTAATTTTAAAATCAACATTAACTGATCCTCCAAAAATGATGGCTTCTTCTGCATTTGTGTTTGTATAAATTTCATTCAAATCTCCTTCAAACAAAATGGAGTCTTGATCTTCAAAAGGTGTTTTTTGTCGTCTGATCAAATTATTATAAAGAGAAGTAAACGCATCCACACTCCATTCTACAATATCTGACTTACTGCTGTATTGCATATCAAAATTGTAGGTGTACTCTGGCTTTACATCTGGATTGGGCAAAACGACAATTCCGTTTTGTGGGCTAAATATTTTTGAAACATCATCCAAGTTCGGTGCTCGGAATCCTGATGAAAGTGTTGTGCTAAACATATTGGAATTTTTGGTCCAAACCAATCCACCTGTATAATTGAATGCCGCTTTTTTGTAAGCAATTTTATCAAAAGGCAAATTGATGAGGTCGTTTGGTTGGTAGTTTGCTTCTAAACTTAGATAAGTTCCTCTAAGCCCAAAATTGACCGCCCAATTTGTCGTCAACCTCCGTCGCCATTTTCCGTAGGCTGCCGCAGAAAATGTAAAGTTATCGCCAGATGGATACCGTGTTAAAATATCAGCATTCGTCTCATTCGAAAAAATGTTGTTTTCGTAAGCAGTAGATTGAACAAAATTATAATTGGATTCAATGCCATAATAAAAATTGTTTTTGTTCAATTTCTTGTTCGCACTAAAATTTGAAGACCAAACCTCCACTTTCTCAATTTGGTGCGTTCGCCATCCTCGTTGATACCTTCTTTTGATCCGACTTTCTTCGATTTGTTGGAAAGCTATTGTTGCTGAAATATAATCGGCAAACTTATTATTTTTCCAGCTTTTCAAACTCAAAGAATACAATCCTCTTTTTTGTGGACCATAATGCCATTCCGCCCATTTTAAAGCACCATCTTGATAATCATTCAAACGGTCATTTCGGTGAATTTTGGAAGAGATCGAACCTTGAACATTTACATAAAGTACTTCTTTGGGATTTAGCTGAAAAGCCACTTTTCCAAAATAATCCAATTGCTGATAATTGGTATCGTGAATGCGATGGACCTCTTTGTTTTGAATGATGGTATCTAAACTATTCTCCGTTTCGACATGTTCCTTTTGATAACCCCAGTCAGGAAAATCTTTGGTTGATTTTTTACCTATTCGCAAATCGCCAAAACGATTCACTGAAAGCCCAGCAATTGCCGCAACTTTTTGATTGCCTACAGAAATGTTTCCATGATAACTTTGCCCACGATTGGCAGAAGAAAATTTGCTAGACAAAACACCTTTTGCTTTCCACTTTTTTTGATTGCTAAATGTTGGGTTTTTCGTTCTAAACAGCATCACTCCGCCCAAAGCATCGCTGCCATATAAAACGGAGCCTGGACCATAAATCAAACTGACAGATTGCAATGCAAGCGGATCAATTGTTAATATGTTCTGTAAGTGTCCTCCACGATAAATGGCATTGTTCATCCGAACATCATCCACCAAAATCAAAAGCTTATTTGCCTCCACACCTCGAATGACTGGGCTGCCTCCTCCAGCTTGACTTCTCTGCACATAAACTCCTGAATTTGACTCCAGCAAATCTGCCGAATTTTGCGGAGCAATTACTTCAATCTGCCTTTGATCAATCTCTTCTATTCTCTTACTAATGTTTTCCTTACGATCATAAATGGTAGCAGGAATGAGCACTTCCACAGTGGGCAGCTCAACATTTCTTTTTTCAAGTAAAATTTTAAAATTAAGAGCTTCTATCTCTTTGTATAACAAAGTTCTTTTAACAAAACTTTGATGCTGAAAGACAAATATTTCATTTTCTTGAAAAACTGGAAAGTCAACAAAACCGTCTTCAAGTGTTTGTTCAACGAAAGTCTGTGATTCATTGAATATCAATACATTAGATATACTTACTTCATCCTTTAAATCAACTACTAATAATCTTTGCTGAGCGATCATTTCAGAAGCTCCTCCGAATTGGATTATTAAAAGGAAAATCAAAAACAAACTGTACTTCATAGATGTTTACTGAGTGATGAGTGATGAGTGATGAGTTATGAGTTATGAATTATGAATTATGAATTATGAATTTAGTTATGCCCAATATTACTTGACAAAGATTGAGTTTATATAAACTCATTTTAATCAGTAAATTTGGATATGAAAAATCAAAAGACTTTCAATACACAAAGTAACGTAAAACCTCGTAAAGAGAAGC
>Ga0209187_1003307_pt1 | contig 13643 bp, 7 predicted proteins | sample BantaG_FD_187430 | JGI IMG/M metagenome (GOLD analysis project Ga0209187, IMG submission 187430) | Marine algal microbial communities from Bantry Bay, Ireland - BantryBay_4 metaG (SPAdes) (version 2) | ecosystem: Host-associated > Algae > Red algae > Unclassified | place: Bantry Bay, Ireland... | reverse complement strand
CACCATTCTACATACTTTTAGAAGTCTTAGCTGAATAAAACAGGGGGGTCAGCTTCGAGCATTAGGGGGGTCAATACTTCCGTCAACTGGGGGGTCAATACTAGGTCAATAGACACTATCTAATATATAGGAGATTCTTACGCATGGACGTCAAAGGTCGACATCATTTATGACGCAAATATCATCAGCCAAAATTATCGGATTACATGGCTAGCGGTTGGGGCGCGCGTAATGTACAGACTGATTTTAGAGCAACTTAAAATAAGAACAACGGAGAAAGGTGCAGACGATATTTCAATATCTTAATTAGATCAAATTGGTAATGAATCTGGTTCGAACAATCAAATTAAAGCATCATTTTTACAATATCAATAAGCACCCTTAGAATTGGATTTGAAAGTTGAAGAGATGTGAACCTGATTCAAAACCCACTTTGTATCTTAGTTAGAACATTGTCAACTATCTATCATGCCCAATCAAAACCAACTCAAGTATTTTATATTCATTAGGCTTGATTACAGTAAGGATGTTAAAGTAGAGTCTATGTAAATTAAATGGAATAAATATTTGTTTTATGTCACTACTCAGTCGGCAATAGTTGAAGGTGTGTAAAACATATTGCATATTGCACTAAGCAGCCTTTATACAGTTTTTAACAATTCTCCAAGCTCCACTTTTCTATAGCATCTAAGATTAGCCATTGCATTTACTGCTTTGATCGTCCATTTTTGCCCTGAAAGTTTCATTCTTTGTTGTAATACATTTCTGCGAGCAGCTTCAATAGATCCCGAACCAGTCAGAAGGCCTCGATCTATAAAAGTTTTATACATCATTCTTTACGAGTGGTCAGTGAAGTATTTAATGGTTTTGTCTTTTACCTCTTTGCATAACTCGTTTTTTAACCGTAGCTTCTTAATCTCTAATATAACTTGTTCGACTGAATTCTGAAGTAGTTTTTCAGTTTTATCCTTTACCCAAGCTTTTCGTTTGTCATCATCTTTAAATTGTTGATTTGAAAAAATGACTAGCTTTTCTTTCGCGTGATAAAAATCTAAAATTTCTGTAGCTCCAGAATAAAATGGGTGCAAAAATTTATGGCGCTACAACGAATGGCCCTAGCTGTAAAGTCGGCGGTGAAGTTAAGAATGCTGTTATTTTTGGACATTCTAATAAATCTCATGATGGCTATTTGGGGAATGCTGTTATCGGAGAGTGGTGTAATATTGGAGCTGATACAAATGCATCAAATTTAAAAAACGATTATAGCGAAGTTAAACTCTGGGATTACGCTAGTGAAAATTTTCGACAAACAGGAACACAATTTTGTGGACTGGTTATGGGAGATCATTGTAAGACGGGTATCAATACAATGTTTAATACTGGAACAAGTGTTGGTGTTTCATGTAATAAATTTGGTGCGGGTTATCAAAAGAATTTTATTCCTTCGTTTTCATGGGGTGGACCCACAAATTATAAGACGTATAAATTAGAAAAAGCGATCGATGTTGCTACGCTTGTTTGGAGTCGACGCCAAAAAGAATTCACTTCTGAAGACATAACATTGTTTGAAGCAATATATCAGGATTCGGCAAACTAAGGAAGTCATGAAAATTCCGCTTTGGAAACGATGTCTCAGTTATTTCACGGATGTTCATCTTGAAAGTCATTCATCCTCTTTTAATCCGGCCTTACATCTTCTATTGGTCAGAGGACGCTTACAGCTATGTACAGACAACTCGATCTACTCTTTCGAAGATCAATACGATAATTTCTATAAGGTATTTGCAAGAATGATTGCAGTCGGATGGCGATACGAATCTATACTTATCCTTGGCTTTGCGATGGGCAGCATACCAAAAATGCTAGAGCATAACTTTAAACTAAATCTGGAGTATACAGGCGTTGAGATTGATGATGTAATCATAGATCTAGTGAGTGATTATGTTGTTTCAGAATTAAAGTCTTCAATTAAATTAATTCATACAGATACATCTATTTATATAGATAGCAATGTGCAAACATTTGATCTAATTTGTATTGATCTATTCATTGATGATATTATTCCAGATCAATTTAAAGCAGTGATATTCTTACAATCCCTTAAGCAAACTTTAAATCCTGGCAGTGTGTTGTATAATATGCTAGGCGATTATCAATCAGATAAGACGACCGCGGAGCTGTATCATCAGGAGGTTTTTTCTAAAGTGTTTCCCGAGTCAGCTTTATATCATACCGGGACGAATTATATTTTGATGAGTGATAGTGGGGTGATTTAGGTGTTTTCAATGATTTTCTAAATAAATTTGTCACGATTTTTACGAAAAATCGCGCCAAATTTCAACTCGTTTTATTAACCGCCCCGTGATGAATCACGGGGCTACAATCATGTCACTCCTATGATTTTTTAAATTGTTAAGTTTTCTATTTTTTTTAGAAAATCTTTTTTCTTAAATCTGGAGATTGGGATTCCTTTTTTGTTAATCATATAGACAATACCGCCATCATCATTGGAAACACTTTTCACATATCGAAGATTAATTAAATAAGATTTGTAAATTCTAAAGAAATTAAAGCTCGTTAGTTTTTCCTCGAAATATTTTAAATTTTTTGTGAATGTCTGATTGTCTCCATTCACGAAAAACAAAGTTGTATAATTCCCGCTGGATTCGCAATAAAGGATATTCGAAACGTCTACGATGTGGATACCCTTAAGGTCAGTCAATGATAATTTTGAGTCATTGTATTTTTCTTGATGAATTTTTCTAAGTTTTTTAAACGGAGAAACGTTACTCAGCTTATCCACTTTGGATGCTGTTATCTTTTTGACAACTTTTCTTAAATCCAAATAATTGACGGGCTTCAATAAGTAATCAATAGCATGTAAATCGTAACTTTTGAGCGCAAACTCCGAATAAGCAGTAACCATAATGACATCGTGATTGATAACATCTTCATCGTCAAGAATGTCAAAGATTGTTGATGTACCAATCTGAATATCCAAAAACAAAACTTGTGCAGCTACAGTTCTTAGAATTTCCTGTATTGATTCTTTATCCCAAGCTTCTCCAACTATCTTTAATTCGGGACAAAATTTTTCAATCAACAAACGTAAGCTTTTACGATTATTCTGCTCATCATCCACAATAATGCAACTATAGGGTTCCATTAGGCAATTTTAATTCATAAAAGGTAAGATTATTTCTACTCTTGTTCCTAATGCATTTCCAGAATTATCTTTTAAATCTATAATATGTAAATCTGATTGAGAGTAACCTAGTTTCTTTAATATTTCAATCCTTGATGAGGTGTTTTTGCTAGCAGTTGATAAATGTTGTCTCTTACCAGTTTTGACTGCAGATACTTCTCTTCCCACGCCATTATCAGTAATAGAGCACTTGAGAAAATTATCTAGTTCGTGGAATTCAAAATTAATGATGCCTGTTCGATTGGAGTTTGATAAGCCGTGGTGTATGGCATTTTCTAAATGTGGTTGTAGAATCATAGCTGGTATCAGCGGGTTTTTATTCGTCACTTTCTCACTTGCAATTACATTTAATTCAATGTCATGATCAAAGCGCGCAGCCTCAAGATAAAAATATGATTGTAACATATCAATTTCTTCATTGATCTTCACAACAACACTTTCAGAATTATAAAGGATTCGTCTTAATAAATTTGAAAGTCTGCCAAGGTAATCCAATGCTTTCTCAGAATTACTTTCAAGGATAAACAATTGCAATGTTGAGAATGTATTGAATAAAAAATGAGGATTCATACTCACTTGCAAAGACTGTAGTTTGGCAAGATTGATTTCATTGTTTAGTGAATGAAATTTTATTTTATTTTGCTGACTTCGATAAACGAATACTATTCCTGCAATAATGAAAAGGAACAATAAGCTTAATAGAACCCAACTCAATTTTTTTAAGGTGCTAGAAATGTTAAAATTTTCTTCTTCAAGAGAATCAATCTGAAATTCTTTTTCCTTCAAGATCTTAGCATTCTCATAATTAGCTAATTCCTTTTGTATTTCTTCTGTATGAATTAATTCTGATATGGAGGCTTCTTCTTTTAAAAGTTTGAGACTTTTATTATACTGCTTTTTCTTTTCATATAAGGCAGATAGGTCCTTTAGACAGGATCTGATTGTTTTATTACTACCGATTTCTCGTGCCAACTCCAGAGAGTTGAGTAAGTATCTTTCTGCAGGATTTAATTTGCCAAGACTTGATTTTACATATCCTATTGTATGATTCAATTCGGCTCTTATCTGGGTTTCTGCTTCATTTAAAAATTTATTTTTTACGAATTCTTGCTCAATAATATGTTCAGCTTCTTCAAAATCACCAAGAGATGCTTGAGAGAAAGCGACATTATTGATAACATATGGACATAGCCAGATGTCTTGCAGGGTATCACAAAGGGACAATACAGATTGTGAATAAAATAAAACTGAATCATATTGGCTCTCAAATGTGGAGCTCATATTGATGGAATATTCCAACTTGTCATAGTCACTTTGATCTTTTGCTTTAGCTGCCAAAATAAATTGCTCTCTGGCTTTCTCAATTTCACCTATTTGATAAAAATTGTAGCCATAGTTCGTGTAGGCAGTAAACCACAAATCCTCACTACCTCCTTGATTCAAATATTCGATACCTTTTTTGCCAGCTTGAATAGAGGAGATATAGTCATCATTAAATTCGTGATATAAACTTTCAAGACTGAATTTGAAAACGTAGCAGCGATTATTTTTTGATTGAAAGCAGTGATCTTCTAATAAATTCAGATAAATTAAGGTTGTATCAACATCATTAAGATCCAGTAAATAAGATTGGGTGAGTTTCATAAGGCAAATCATTCTGACTGAATCAGAGACTTGTTCTTCATTTTCATAAATAATCAAATTCTCCCAAATTCTTATGGCTTCTTTAATCTCACCTTTTTTGATGAGCTCATTTGCATTGTTTAGTTGCTCAATTTGATTACCCTGTGTGTAGCCTGATGAAGCACAGACCCAGAAGAGGATAATGGAAACGATTATTTTCTTAATCATAAAATCAGTTATTTCAGTAGATTTGCTTTTTGAGATAAACTTGACACATCATTCAGTATCCTTATCCAAATACAAAAGTATAATTTATAAAGGTCTTAAGAATACACACATAATTTGAAGGTTTATTCATCATAAGTTTTTATTAGCTCCTCTAATGTTTAAAGGATTCACTTCATACGAAGGTTTACGCACTTGATACAGTCATTGTGCACTTTATACAAAAATCATAATGTTTATTAAATTTTACCCTATGTTTTGGACGTTAGAATTTAATTAGATTAATTTTGTCTACTAAGTTTGTTTAATTATATGCATATCCGACTCTTAAAATTGGGTCCAGTCTATAAATCTTATCTTATGGAGCCAGCAAGATTATTGATTGTTTTTACATTAGTCGTCTTATTGAATACCTCATCTTCAAGTCAGATTTCTGTGTTTTTTACTGGGGTCGAAGATTTGCATTACTTCAATAGATCTGGTCAAGTTCAGATGGTAGAAGACAACTTTTGCGCAATTATAAACTTTGAAAATCCAGTGACATCTACTGAGATTTCTGGTTTGATCAATGAATTCCCTGCATTTGAAATCTTAAGTGGAGGGTTAGGAGTAACTATCTTCTCGAATGAATCATTAGTGTCTTTCTTTGCCAATATCAATCAGTTTATATCGGATTATAATTTAGGGGGATTGGATGTGGAATCGATTGTTCCTGGCTATCTGATTGATGGTACGCCCGTATTTGTAAACGATGAAATCGTTATTAGTATCAAAGACAATATTGGCTTAAACGGCCTAACTCCAAAAATATCCCGATTTGGTGGGAGGATAACGGATACCTTAACAAATGACATGCTTATTATTTCTATCGATTCTACTGAGGGACAATTGGAGCTAATTCAGGAATTACATGATTTAGATTATATAGAATGGGGCCAACCAAATTTTCATGTGCAGATTCAATCTATGGCTATAGATCCCTTATTCGAGGATCAGTTTCAGCTTCATAACGTTGGTCAACAAATTGGCAATGGTTTGATTCAGCCTGATATTGATATCAATGCATTAGAAGCATGGAACATAACTAAAGGTAATCCCAATATAAAAGTCGCTATCATGGATGATGGTCTGGAGTTACATGAAGATTTGTCAAACGTTATATCAGGATTCAATCCTAAAACTGCTGGTAATGCTACTCCAGAATATGATGATGCCTATCATGGCCAAGCATGTGCAGGTCTAATAGCTGCTGATCATAATGACATTGGAATGAGAGGTGTTGCGCCAGATGTATCTATTGCAGGGATAAATATTTTTTCAAATGGAATCACTGTAGCACAGATTGCAGAAGGTTTTTTATGGGCAAGAGACAATGATATTGACATCATTTCAAATTCTTGGGGATTTCTGCAAGCGGATTCATTGGGGCAGTTTATTAATCCAGTTTGTAATCAAGATCTCCATCCCGTCGTCACTGATGCTATTAACGAAGCTGCTGTTAACGGTAGATCTGGCAAAGGATGTATTATCGTTTTTTCATCAGGTAATTCGTATTCATCATCTGCAGATGAATATTGTGTTACATATCCTGCAAACCTGGAGAATGTCATCAGTGTTGGAGCCATAAATCCTGCAACTGCTATTAGATCTACATATAGCTGTTATGGAACTAATCTAGATGTTTGTGCCCCGAGTAGTTCTTTGCTAGATTTTCAAATCGTGACACTTGACAGGATGAATGAACTTGGTAATTCTCAGACAAATTATAAATTAGATTTTGGCGGGACATCTGCTGCTGCACCTTTAGTTTCGGGAGTTGCTGCACTGATGCTAAGTATTAATGATACCTTATCGAGAGAACAAGTAGTGCATATCATAGAAGAAACCTGTACCGATGTAGGGCCTCAAGGATTTGATGTGGAGCATGGTTATGGAATGGTTAATGCATATCATGCTGTCTTGCAAGCCTTGCCAGGTACTGAAGAATATCTATTCAGCTCTGATTGTCTTGGGCATGCATTACAAGATGAAAATTTTGAAGAGTCGCCGATTGATCCCAATGCTGAATTATTAACCTCACTCACCTTGCGTAATGGTCAGCTAGAATCTTATTGGTATAACATGGCAAATACGAATTACGAATTTGTAACAAGCTCGTTTGATGCAAGTCCTTATTCTAATCTCAAATTAAGTTTTGAATTTATTTCAATTCAGTTCTCAGGAGATGATTTCATAGAACTTCAATTATCCACTAATAATGGTATTGATTTCCATACAGTGAACAAATTTAGCTTTTCTCAAGATTTTGAAAATAATAAAGTATTTGATTATGCAACAACACTCGAAGGCGAATTCGGTTCGGAATCCTTAGTGCGAATAATTGCATCCACTCAATCCGGATCTTCAATTTTTATAGATAATATCTTCATTGGCAATTGTACTAATTGACTTCTTCTCATTTAAATCAATATTTCGCACAACTATAAATCATGGTTATATAATTCTAAAAATATCGATAAAATACATAGATACGATTGTTATCTAATATTAAAATTATGCAGACAAAATTTAATACCTTATTGCTAAACATCTTACTTATATTCCTAAGCTCTAATTATCTGTCCTTTGCAAATACTGATCCCCCAAGCTGGACGAAGTCATGTGAAACGTTAACTAGCGTTTCAGTTGATGCATCAGTTATTAAGGTAGAGACAAGTCATTCTGTCATTTCAAGTGCCTTATATGTATTTGAAAGTAAGACCTATGAACTATTAGGAATTACCGACGAAGCTACATTTTCTAATGTAGAATCTGGAAGTTATACATTCGAAGTAAAAGATGAAACAGACGTTTGTGTAGACAGAAGTAAGCTGCTCATAAGTCATTCGAATGCTCAAAATAATGGGAACTGCTATGTTGAACTGGGCGAGGATAAGGATTTGTGCAATGGAAGTATAGTCATTAGTTCTTCTATTTCAGGCTTTAATGATGGTCAAGCATCCCATAAGTCCTATCATCTGAACTTGGATAAATGGAATCATGAAGGTACCGATAACTATTGTGGATCATATGCATCCATATATCCTCACAGTAGCTATAGTGCTGTGCAAAACTTCAACAAAGTGAATTTTAATGATCCAGTTGGATATAATGGGGAGAATTTGGTGCAAATTAAAGCTAAGATTGCTATAAACTCATGTTCGAATTATGGCGATTTGAATACTCATTTTCCAGTAAAGTTGAATGGTGTTCAGATCGGAACATATAACCCAGTTGAGGTTAATTGTTATCATGCTTATCAGAATAATTGCGAAAGCAATTATTACTCAGAAGTAACATGGAATGTAAACCCTGCAGCAGTTAATTATCATTATGGAGGTTCAAATACTTTGGATCTAGGTATTTATGTTGCTCATGGTGTAAATGCAGTATGTATTTATCAAGTAGATTTAGAGATCGTATCTGAAACTCCAGCTTGTTCAGTTCATTACGAATGGTCTACTGGTGCTACCACATCGTCAATTAATGTGACTACTCCTGGAACATACCAAGTCACTGTGACTGATTGTTCTGGCTGTAGTGACACAGATTACATTACAATTTCAGAATGTCAGGATTGTACTATTTCACTTGGCAATGATCAGGACTTATGTGCAGGAGGTGTGAATCTAAGTCCCAATATATCTGGATTTGGTGCAGGACAAGATGTGAATCAAACGTTTCACCTGAGATTGGATCAATGGAATGGAGAAGGTAATGATTCTTATTGTGGTAATTATTCTTCAATTTATCCTAATACAAGCAACCACTATGTACAGAACTTCAACAATGTAAATTTTGTGGATCCAGTTGGCCATAATGGAGGAGACTTGGTCACAATTAGGGCAAAAATTGCAATTAATTCATGTTCTAATTATGGCGATTTAAATAACTATTTCCCAGTGAAATTAAATGGCGTACAAATTGGTACTTATAATCCAAAAGAGATCAGTTGCTATTACTACTACCAAAATAATTGTGCAGCTAATTATTATCATGAGGCGGTATGGACTGTTGATCCTGCAGCAGTTAATTATAATTATGGAGGCGTCAATAATTTAGATCTTGGTATTTATGTTGCTCATGGGGTAGACGCTGTTTGTATATACTATGTGGACTTAGACCTCATCAGTGAGTCGGGAGGTAATTGTTCACCACAGTATGATTGGTCAAATGGTGCAACCACATCAACAATCAACGTGACAACTCCTGGAACTTATCAAGTGACAGTGACGGATTGTTCTGGCTGTAGTGCCACAGATGAAGTGATATTCTCAGGGTGTGGTAATGCTGATTGTACTGCTGATTTAGGGGAGGATCAAGAGTTATGTCAAGGGGTAGTAACATTAAGTCCATCCTTAACAGGCTTAGAGGAAAGTGATGGTTTAACCGAGTCTTACCATCTGAGATTGGATGAATGGAATGGAGAAGGTAACGATGAATATTGTGGTGATTATTATTCAATATATCCTCATACCAGTAATAGTCATGTCCAGAATTTTAATAATGTAAGTTTTTCAGACCCTGTTGGAAATAATGCGGGAGGACTCGTACAGATAAAGGCAAAAATAGCCGTAAACTCATGCTCTAACAATGGTGATAAGAATAATCATTTTCCTGTAAAGTTAAATGGAGTCCAGATAGGAACATACAATCCGATTGAGGTGAGTTGCTATTGGTATTATCAAAACAATTGTGCTGACAATTATTATACTGAAGTCATATGGAGTATAGATCCAGCGGCCGTCAACTATGATTACGGAGGAGTAAATACCTTGGATCTTGGTCTATATATAGAAAATGGAGTAAGTACAATTTGTATTTACTATATGGATATAGAACTGGTCACCGAATCACCATCATGTTCACTTGAGTATGCTTGGTCTACAGGTGATACGACATCCACAATCGATGTCTTCACAGCAGGTACTTATGAAGTAACTGTATCTGATGATTCTGCTTGTAGCGCAACAGATGTTATAGTTGTTTCTGACTGTTCTATAGATTGTACTGTTGATCTTGGCCCAGATCTAGATTTTTGTTCTGCACCTGAATTCTGTGCAGCAGGAAACCTGACGGGTCTTAATCCATCGAACGATGCTGTTAACGAAGTTAATAATGGTGATGTGACGATAGGCAATGCCACATTATCAATTAATCAGTCCTTTAACGGGACAAGTGTATTAGATGAAAATGAAATTACATCATCCCAGACGACTGGTGCGCTTGGTATTAGTTCTGGTGTGACACATCAGAGTATTTCAGATGCATATGGAGGAGTCGCTAATGCCATGGTTAACCAGTATAATTTTGATGAGCCTGTTTGTAATCTGGAGATTGAAATTTGGGATATAGATAGAAATGATGAAATGGTAATGACAGCTAGTGGTCCTAATGGTCCTGTCACATACACAGTTACTCAATCTGGTGGATCAGTTTTAATCAATGGAGATACGTTTACTTCATTAGCGGGAGATGCTAACTATCCTGGTGACGGTTTAGCCACCTTAGGCATGTTTACTGTGGTGTTTGATGATTGTATTACACAAATCGAGATTTTGTACTATGATGTAGCAAATAATCAAGGGACTGGTGGATCATATACCATAGTTTTAAATCAAGGTTGTACAACCGTTCAAGCTGGTGATGTTGTCACTCTCCAACCAGCATTCGATGGACCAGCATTTTGTACAGATCCGTTGACTTACCTATGGTCGAATGGGTCGACTGATCCTAGTATTCAAGTATCGGAGCCTGGCTCATATAGTGTGACTGTAACAGATTGTGCCGGATGTAGTGCAAGTGATACGCTGATTATTTCTGCTGAGCCTGATGCAGGTACACTAACTTTAGATGGTACTAGTCCAGTAGAAGTATGTGAAGGCGAGATGGCTATGATCAGTGCAACACCGGATGGTAATGCTGATGTACCTCAAGGATTTGAGTTGTTATATGTATTAACTGAGGGTTCTGGATTAGTTATAATAAATGCTAATGCAACCCCTGAATTTAATGTTCCAGCGCCTGGTGAATACACCATACATACTCTTGTATACGATCCAAATACATTGGATTTAAATATCGTCGAATTTGGTTCAACTACTGGCTTTGACGTCAATGGGTTATTGCTTCAGGGAGGAGGAGATATTTGTGCAAGTTTGGACGTATCTGGGGCACCAGTGGTTGTGGAAACATTACCACTAGGAGATGCTGGTTTAATTGTGGAAGGATTAGCAGATGGTTGTCTGCCTCCAGGTGGAACAGTTGTCAGGAATGCGATGATTACTGGTCAAGTTATTCCAGAAGGAGATAGTCTGGTCATTATATTAGTTGATCTAAATGGAAATATTATTAGCGTAAATGACGCACCAGAATTTATAATTTCAGAAGCTGGTCTTTATACTATGCATCCTGTAGTTTACACTCCAATAGCATGTGATGTTTATTCACTTTCAACTGTTGATGAATTGTTTACATGTAATTGTATAGCAGTCAATCTAGAGGGAGTGCTCATATCAGTAGCGGAATGTTGCGATGCTAATTCAGGTGGGTTCATTGATCCAGTTATAGGCTGTGTCAATCTTGGTGCAGGCATAACGACTACATTTACAGCTGTTCTAATAGGTGCAAATATTCCAGCCGGATTGAAAAGCTTATTTCTCTTGACTTCGGGTCCATCGAATACGATTGTGGATACAAGTTCAGTATCTCAATTTGTGATTTCAAGCGCAGGTGACTACAGACTGCATTCATTTGTCTATAATCCAGCAACGCTTGATTTAGGCTCCGTAGTGATTGGGACTGATCCGATTATTACTATCAATCAAGAAATCAATAGCCAAGGTGCGTGTGCAAGTATAGATTTACTTGGAATTCCCGCTACTGTGGTGGAATGTAATAACCTTGCTGATTGCCCTGAAGACCTTTATGTTCCAGGACAAGGTACTCCTATAGATTCAGGAGTGTACGAATCATCAAGAAACATTAGCTCTGACGGTATGATTATGAATGGTATAGTGACATACTCTGCTGGTGAATGTGTTGATTTGATGTCAGGATTCGAAGTTATGAGTGGTCAGGAATTTGATGCATTAATTGAAGGCTGTACTCCGAATGAGTAGAAGGTAGGTTAATCTCAAATCCTTAAAATTATTTTTCTCTGTGTTTAAAGGTCCAGAATCATCATTTTTTGGACCTTTTTTTGGAGATTAAGTGTAAGCTTAGATTAGCAAATGCAACAATAATGAAACGATAATGACATGCAATACATCAGAATATTATGTTTCGGGATAAATGTGTTTCTTAGAAAAGACAGCATCTATGCAAATACAATTTAATCATTAAAATATGCGATCAAGAACTGATAGTAAATTCACATAAAAAGGTAATACAATACTTCATAGAATATGAAGATAGAATGCAATACGTACTTAGATCAGAATTTACTAATGGGCTCAGGTCTAAAAGAAGCATATAGAAGCTTCATTCTGCAACGAATGAAGTTATCTGGACAAACTTGTTGACATAAAATATATAACTATCCGTTTGTGTATATAACAAAATGCACCTTATTGACAAATAAGCTGCTGCCAATATGACTCTAGTCAACAGCATCCAAGTTTGCTTTTGTTAAAGCACTTCAAAGTAGCGACTGCATTAGCCCCCTTTAATTTCTTAAGTTGAATTCAGAGGTGCAATTCCAAGATAATATTAGTTATGATTAAGAGAATAGCAGATACAATACTCAATAATTGAAGATGTTTTCTTCAATCGCAATCGATGATCGGTAACACAGCACTTTGTACATTAATAAAGTCACTTCATCCTTTAAATAGGGCACATCTTACAGTGTGGATAATCACCTCCTGTTTAGAATATAGTTTTGTTTAAAGGTTCAACTCTACAGTCTGTGTGTCTGTGAAATTCGATCATGATTAAACATGATCACAGCTAATTATTTTTTAAACCTTCACATAAATTATTTATGAAAATTTGCATAACCTCAAAGCTAAAATTCTTGGACTTTTTACAAGAAATTTTACCTTTCTTAAATCAATCTTTTCTAATCTTAATCTTCTTAATTCCATTGCTTCCTTATCAGGCAAATGGCGAAACTTGCAGTATTCCCAATGCAACTCATCATGTAACAGAAGCAGATTGTGGCCAACACAATGGGAGAATAGATTTAAATGCATATGGTGGTGGAGCCAATCATCATTATTATGCAATGGCAGGAGGTCAATGGGATGGACCTTATGATACATACTACTTTAGTAATTTGGATGCTGGTGCATATACTGTATATGTATCATCGAATCCACATGAAGCACATTGTCAAAGAACCTTCCATATCACCGTACCAGAAGGAAATTGTGCTCCTTCGTGTACAGCACCGGAATCAACCGCACATGTGACCAATGCAGATTGTGGTCAACACAATGGTAGAATAGATTTAAATGCATATGGTGGTGGAGCTAATCATCATTATTATGCAATGGCAGGAGGTAATTGGGATGGTCCTCATGATACATACTACTTTAGTAATTTGGAT
>Ga0209187_1003306_pt1 | contig 13651 bp, 14 predicted proteins | sample BantaG_FD_187430 | JGI IMG/M metagenome (GOLD analysis project Ga0209187, IMG submission 187430) | Marine algal microbial communities from Bantry Bay, Ireland - BantryBay_4 metaG (SPAdes) (version 2) | ecosystem: Host-associated > Algae > Red algae > Unclassified | place: Bantry Bay, Ireland... | reverse complement strand
AGGAGACTCGGCGGGGGCAATAAACGTAAAAAAATGGGTTGGAACGATGAAAATCTCATCCAACTCATAAAAAAATTCATAGAATCAATGAATAACACATCATAAATATTTTCTTGCGTTCACCCTAGAATTTGAACTTGTCCACGATAACTATCGTGATGAATTTGTACTTCCTCTTCCCTTAGTATCAGGAACAAAATAAATGTATATTCTCGACTTATTCTTTTTGCTTTATACTTCACCAAATTTTTCTTAAATACAGTGAGTATTCGCGTCAAATTTGGTTCGTCTAAAGAAAAAATAACGACGCGAAGAATGTACATTTATTTAATTCCTGATACTTACTTCCCTGAATGTGCTTTCCACGCGCTCATATCGTCGATATTTTCTTGAAAATAAAGGATTTGATTGGTCATATCAAAAGCGCAAAGATTACCGTAGCCGGGAATGTATGTGCCATAGCAGCCGGCGTCAATATTGAGCAATTTTTGTTGAGAAAATACTGTAAATGAAGCCTCGATTTGTGCCTTTGTATTTGGCGTATGTCCATAAACTACGCATCGTTTGTCGAGCCAATTTCTATTGACATTCGGTTCCCAGTTGCGACTCCACATCATACCGGAAGGGTCTTTTAGCGGGTCTGTCACCATAAAGTTTAGTCCCGCATGTACCAAAATATAATTATCTATTTCGATGAAATATTCCAAATCATTCATAAATTTCACGTACTCCTCTGGTATTTCCCCTGGGTGCAAAACATCGAAACTATCCAGCGTCATGCGTCCGCCATAGCGCAGCCAATCAGGAAACCGCCCCTTTCCATTGATACATTCTAAGAAAATAGCTTCATGATTTCCCTTCAAACACCGGACTTTATGACCTTTAGCCTGTAGCTCGAAGATAGCGTCAAATACTTGTCGCGAACCGGGTCCTCTATCCACATAGTCGCCCAATAAGTAAAGTTCGTCCTCTGCTGTTAATTGTACGACATCGCGCAGCAATTTTTTAAAAGTTAAATGACAACCGTGAACATCTGTTATAGCAATTTTTCGCATGAATTCGTTGATTCGTTGATTAGCAAGCCGTTGATTTGTTTATTTCGTATCTTTGCCCTAAATTTCAAGCAAATACAATTATCAATGTCTCGCAAAGTTAACGACTTCTTCGTTAAAAATTGTCAACGAAGAAGTCCTATTCATTTATTTTTGAAAAATAAGTATCAGGAATTAAATAAATATACATTCTTCGCGTTGTTATTTTTTCTTTAGACGAACCAAATTTGACGCGAATACACTCTGTATTTAAGGAAAATTTGGTGAAGTAGACTTTATTCTAAAATAGTTTGGATGAAAGAGGAAATAAAGATTTTGTTCCTGATACTAAGTGTATTTTAATGTAGTATTTTGTGCCTTGTCGCTTAATAACGCACTTTAATATTAATCATATGAAAAAACTATTGGTTACAATTTATTTTTTGGCAAATATCTTTACCATCGCAATTGCTCAAAATATTTCCGGTACATGGGAAGGCACTATTACGCAAGAACAAGGTGGTATTCTGGGAGAATACACCTTCAAAATATTTATGCAAGTAGATGAAAAAGGCGATGTTAAAGGGAGTGCCTATGTGAAAGCCGGCGAATTGGATATATATGCCATAATGGGATTTACAGGCAAATTTGACGGCGAATACATTGATATTGAAGAGGAAGAAATACTTCGTGAAAAACGAGTAGATGATATTTTTTGGTGCTTAAAAAACTATAGACTTCAGCTTATCCTTGGTGGTAAGCTACGATTCGAAGGCAAATGGGGCGGTTACACCAGAGCAGGTGCTTGCATTCCCGGCAAAATCTACCTCACTAAAGCCGCACCGAGAGTGTAAGAAGTAAAGAGTGGGAGAGTTGAGAGTGAAGAGTGAAGAGTTCTCAGCAAGAGAAAAACTCTTTACTCTCAACTCTTACACTTTTACTCTTACACTCTTTGCTCTCCCACGCTCAACTCACAAAATTATGGATAAAAAAAGAGTAAATATTCTTTCAGAAAAAAATCCTACGCCACGACAGTTAGGAGTTTATATGGCGATGATACTATCTGTAGTCATACTAATAGCGATGTCAATGATTCACCTGATTTCCGACGGGCAATTTCGCTGGTGGCATATCGGATTGATAACAGTATTAATATTCGGAGTGGCTTACGGCATCAATATTATCGCGCTCGAACGCTTCATTTATCGTCGTGTAAAGCTGATTTACAAGACCATACATAATATGAAAGCACCCAAAGGCTCAAAAGTAAAAAAAATGAATATGGACCTTCATCTGATAGATGAAGTAGAGGAGGAAGTCACCAATTGGGCAAAAGAACGCGACAAAGAAATCGAAAACCTCAAAAAACTCGAAGCCTATCGCCGCGATTTCCTCGGCAATGTATCGCACGAACTCAAAACACCCATTTTCAATGTACAAGGCTACATCGAAACGCTAATTGAGAGTAAATTGGAAGATGAAACCATCAATATGCCTTACCTCAAACGCGCTGCCAAAAATGTAGAACGCCTATCGACCATCACCCAAGACCTCGACATGATTGCCCAACTCGAATCAGAGGATTTGCACCTTGATATTCAGCATTTTGACATACACGAACTGGCACGGGAAATATTTGATGAGATGAGCATCACCGCTCGCGAAAAACACATCGGATTTAGTTTTAAACAGGGTTGTGATAAGGCATTTATTGTAGAAGGAGACCGCGAACGCATCCGCCAAGTATTCGTCAACCTCATCACCAACTCCGTCAAATATGGCAAAGTAGAAGGCAATACAAAAGTCGGTTTTTATGAAATGGACGACAAACACCTCCTCATCGAAATCTCTGATGATGGCTATGGCATCGAAGAAAAACACTTGCCGCGCCTCTTTGAGCGTTTTTATCGCATAGATAAAAGTCGTTCGCGTGAACAAGGCGGTTCAGGACTCGGTTTAGCTATTGTAAAGCACATCGTTGAAGCACACAAACAAACCGTAACAGTACGCAGTACCCTCAATGTAGGTTCTACCTTTGGCTTCACACTTCAGAAAGTGTAGGTAATAATGCTACAATGCGATAATGTTAGAATGCTACAATGCTACAATGATTTTTAATAAGGGAAGAAAAAGAACAATTCAGACGGGTAGATTATTTTTTTCGTTTTCCCTAAGTGAATGAAAAACCACAAAACCACTGTAATACTAAAACACCACGACACTATACAAATGAAAGTTAGTAATTTATTTATCAAAACGGAGAAAAAACAGCCTTTACAGGCACGCGAAAGCCTTCAATTTGTTGCGGCGAGCGGCATCAAGGGCGATAGGAATGCACACGGGGCAAGTCCGCGTCAAGTACTCGTGACCCGAGTGGAAGATTTTGAGCCATTTAATATCAAGCCGGGAGAATTACGAGAAAATGTAATCACTAAAGGTTTGTCATTAGAGCAATTTCAGCCCGGAACATTGCTTACAATAGGCGATGTCAAAATTCGCCTGACCTATCAATGCGAACCCTGCCCCACAGTCGCGCATTTGGTAGACGATTTGAAAAAATTGAACGATAAACGTGGTATACTTGGCGTCATCATTTCGGGTGGCGAGGTGAAAGTTGGAGACAAAATTGAAGTGAAAATCAGGGCGTTTCCGGCTATCGAAGAAAATAATTTTGACCTGTTCCAACACTTTGTCGCGCACATTCCCGAAGGGAAAATTGTCACCTATCAAGATGCGATAAAAGGCATGGGCGGCTATTCCGCACACCTCAAAGTTATTCCCAGTTTTATCGACAAATTAAGCGATACACACCCTGTACATCGCATCGTCAATACAAAAGGAGAAGTCATCGAACACGTTGACAATCAGACAGAAAAATTGGCAAAAGAAGGCGTGAAAGTAGAAAATGGAAAGGTCAATCTTGCGGATTATCACTGGTCAGAACCAGGCTTGCACTTGGTGTGAAACCGGAGGCATTACGCTACGATCAAAAATCAATTAAGTCCCTGTCCTCGTTTTCGTTCTTCCTCGCGAGTGCGTTCTTCTTCACGCATGGCGATATTCAAAATATTTTTGATAAAACGCGCCATAGAAAGGAAAGCAAAATAACCAAAAGTGAGAATAATATAAATCCACGCATACGAATCTGCTTCCATCAAAGAAATGCCAGAAAGCAACATCGCAAGCAGCGATAAAGCCACCATTAGCACGAAAAACAACGGAATCGCATGTTTCCAATAACTGTCTATATTTTCAGATGACACACTAATCATGGCATTGAACATCGCGTATAACAACACGCATGAAGCAGCTGTCAGCCAATAAAAATTGGGCGAGACATTCAAGCCGTCCGAAAAACTGAGCAATCCGCCGATCAGCATAATCACCACACCTAAACTCGCCGCAAACATCGCCTGCTGCATCGGACGCCCAACACGGACTAAAATACTTTCTTGCTCATTCGGATAACGCATATATTCTGACTAATTTTGAATGTTGAATGAGGGGTTTTGAATAGAACAAAATGTACAATTTTATAACATTCAATAGGAAATGATTTTTTTTAGAAATTGTTTAAAAAAACAACAAGATAGTGCATATTTCGGAATTGAACTTGTACTTGACTCTTGAACTTAAACTTAAACTTGTTTAGTTAAGTTAGGGAAGAGGAAGAAAATAATCTACCCCAAATGAAGAAGTTATTTTTTTTCTTTCACTTAGTGAAACATATAAGAAAAAGAACAATTCAGACGGGTAGATTATTTTTTCGTCTTTCCTTACCTTTAAAATTTTGATAAAGAGCCGATAAATCGCTATTTTTGCATAAAATGAGCGATAAAAACACAAAACAACACAAGGACTTTGACCGCATTTTTAGAGAAAATGCTGTACAAGTGTTCTTGCCTTTGATTGAGATGCAATTGGGCTTTAAAATTAAGTCGTTCAAAGCCTTGCCGACCACATTACCCAAAACAAGCGACAGGGATGTAGATGCTTTATATCAGATTGAAAATGAGGAAGGTAAGAAGGAGATTTTGCACATAGAATTTCAATCGAAAAGCGATTCGACGATGTTAGAACGTACTGCGGAGTATCACGGAATGATTTACCGCATACACAAATTACCGATTCGGCACGTCGTTATTTTTCTTGGAAAAGGCAAAACAAACATGAAAACGCAACTACCCGAAAATGAAATTTTTCGTGGTTTTGATTTGATAAATTTGCATGAATTGGACGCCGATAAACTATTGAGTTCGCAAGTACCGGAGGTGATTTTATTGGCTTTATTAGCTGATTTTAAAAAAGAACGTGCCGAAGCTGTCCTGCGTTTATTGGTCAAAAACCTTAAAATATTCTCAAAATCGCAAAATGATTTGAAAAAATACCTCAATCAATTGCTAATGCTTTCTAAACTGCGTAAATTGGAAATCATTACAGGTAAAATGATAAAAGATATGCCAATTATTTACAACGAAAAAGAACATTACCTTTATCAACAAGGAATGTTGGAAGGGCTTGAAAAGTCCGAAAAACTTATTGAGCAAGAACGCGAGAAAGCCAAACGTATCAATGAAGAAGTTAGATTGAATACGATAATGGGCATCAAGCAATTATTAGAATTGGGTAATTTAAATGTCGAACAAATTGCCTCAATCATGAGTGTTGATGTAGGATTTATTGAGCAAATTCAAAGTGGAGAAATTTCATCATAATAAAAAAGATAATCATGCCATTTGAATATGATAAAAGAGACCACGTTCTCTATCAATTAGGAGTAGAGGAAACACTCGAAAGAATTCAGCAAGATATGTTAGAAATTAAAGAAAAAGCTGAAAAAGTCTTACGTGAGTACGAGGAACTAAAGAATGGACGTTTAGAGGTGGAGCGTATGTGGCGTAAGAAGAAAGAACGACAGAGAAGAAGAGAATTGTACTCAATGGAAGAACTGAAATCCGAAGAAGATTTTATCAAAAAATTATTAAAGACGTCGGAACATAGCGTTTATGATATTTGCTACATAGCTCAAGTTCCTACAGAACGTGTAGAGGAAATCAAGTGCAGTATAGATGCTCAAATTCCCCAAATACCAACCCATCACTAATCCCCAATTACCAGTCACCAAAATAGAATGTACGAAGAACAACATAACGAACCCACAAACACCGAATCTGTATGGGCGCCCAGAAAAGCCAAGCACAAGAAAATCACTCGTCGATTGTGGGTCGTCTTTGCTTTGGGGCTGATAGGGACGACATTACTTTTTTTAGTGTTATCCAGCGATTTGCCTTCTTTTGAAGAACTCGAAAACCCAAAAAGCAAACTCGCTTCGCAGATACTCTCTGCCGACGGGGTCATGTTGGGGCGATACTTTACCGAGAATCGCATCAATATCAGCTATCAGGAATTGCCGCCCTATCTTGAAGAAGCCCTCGTAGCTACCGAAGATGAACGCTACCGCGAACATTCGGGCATCGACGGCAGAGCATTGGGGCGTGTAGTCGTGAAAAATGTCTTGTTGCAACAACGCAGCGCAGGTGGAGGCAGTACCCTCACACAGCAATTGGCAAAACTCCTCGTCGGGCGACCCGAATTTACGGGCAATCCCTTCAAAAAAATCTGGCGTATCGGCACTACCAAACTTAAAGAATGGCTCACCGCCGTAAAGCTCGAACGCAGCTACACCAAAGAGGAAATCATGATGATGTACCTCAATCAATTCAATTTTATTTATGGTGCTTATGGCATCAAATCTGCTGCTGAAATCTACTTTGGAAAAGAACCCAAAGACCTCAATATCGAAGAATCTGCCATGCTCATTGGTATGTTGAAAAACCCTGCTTTATACAACCCTAAACGCTTTCCAGACAAAGCACTCCTACGCCGAGAAGTAGTTCTAAAACAGATGGTTAGGAATGATTTATTGACCGAAGAAGGTTACGATACACTCCGCTCCAAGCCGCTTGATTTGTCCAACTTTAAGCGTGTAGACCACAATGAAGGCGCAGCACCACACTTCCGCGAATTTCTCCGCAGCGACCTCAAAAAATTACTCAAAGAATATCCAAAACCTGACGGCTCACATTACGATATTTACAGAGATGGTTTGACTGTAAAAACGACCATCGACTCGCGTATGCAGGCACACGCAGAGGTCGCCGCACGCAAGCAATTAGCCAAAGTACAAGAGCAACTATTCAAGCATTGGAAAGGCATGGATCCGTGGACATACAAGGGCAATCCTAATGATATAGACCGACAAGCTACCGACAACGAAATTGCTATACGTAAAAACGCCCTCCAAAAACTTGTCTATCAAACCGACCGATATACTTCCAAACGCCCCACACACCTCAAAAAAACCATCGAACTCGAACTTCGTGATGTAGATGTTCAGCGTTTGCTGCAAGCAGAAAAAGATAAAGACCTCATTGCCCGTTGGAAAAAAACGAAATTTATTGGTAGCAAACTCGCCGATAAATATCGCTCCGTACTTCGTAGCGATGATTGGGCAGTCGTGAAAAACGAATGGGAAAAATTCCAACAACTCATTGAAGATGAGTTTGATAAGGAAACAGAAATGACCGTTTTTTCCTACAATGCCGCTGGCGAAACCGACACCATCATGTCTCCGATAGACTCCTTGCGTTACCATCGAATGCACTTGCAAGTCGGTTCCATCGCACTCGATCCCAAGACCGGACACATCAAGGCGTGGGTAGGCGGTTCTGACCACAAATACTTCAAATTTGACCATGCCAACAACGAAGTACAACGACAAGTTGGCTCTACGATTAAGCCATTTCTCTATACTTTATCCATTGATTTGCGTGGATATTCCCCTTGCTATCGGGTCATGGATGCGCCAATTACGCTCGAAGCCGGTACATTCGGCGGACTCACACAAGACTGGACACCCAGAAACTCCGGCGAGTTCACCAACCAACCCATCACCCTACAAACTGCCCTTCAAAAATCAAAAAATTCCGTTTCTGCCTTCCTCATGAAAGACTTGGGCAGCGTCGGACCTTTCCGCGATTTCCTCGGCAATGTCGGCATCAACCTTGAGCGTGTGCCGCCTTATCCATCCATTTGCTTGGGTACGCCCAACCTTTCTGTTTTTGAAATGACGGGCGCGTACTCCGCATTTGCCAACGAAGGCGTGTTCACCAAACCCGTTTATATCACGAGTATTGAGGACAAAAACGGCAACATTATTTACGAATCTGTCATCGAACAAAAGCAAGTCATCAGCGAACAAGCCAATTATGTGATGCTTGGAATGTTGAAAAATGTAATCGGAGGCAGACTCGGACTCGAAAGCGAAGTCGGCGGCAAAACCGGAACGACCAACTCTCACGCCGACGCTTGGTTCGTAGGCGTCACGCCCAACCTTGTGATGGGTACATGGGTCGGTGGCGACGACCGCTGGGTACGTTTCCGCGAAATCACTTACGGACAAGGCGCGTACCTCGCACGTCCGATTTTCGGTGATTTTATGAAGCGCATAGAGCAAGACGCAGACATTGATTTTGACACCCAAGTCCGCTTTACCATCCCCGAACAAGAGCTTGAAATCGAAGTCGATTGCTGGAAATACGCCCAAAACAACCTCATGCCCGGCATGACCGCCGAAGACATGGAAATGCTCGGCGACAGCGTTGTCGGCTTACCCGAAGGACATCCCGCCTACCAAGGCGAAGGACTCTATCCACCCGGCGGCTTGCCCGGTCAAGTGCTGCCCGGACAAGCGCCTGTTAATAATGCGGATGAAGAGGATGAAGGGTTTTAGATTGATGCGCGAATATTTCTGTTCGCTGTAAAATAATTATAAGGTCTTTTTGCGCTTGGCGTGGGGAGACCTTTTTTCGTAGAAAAAATATTTTTATTTGGATAATTTTGATGTATTGTGTATTTTTGTAGTGCTAATAACTTCAGAGGTATTATTCTATATTTTCTAATTTCATAACAAACAAAAGACAAAATTCATGCAATATCTATTTAGAAATTGGTACTCCACCTTAGAAAGAGAATGTGAGAAAAGTTCAAGTTTAAAGATAATTTCACCATTTGTATCGAATTATTTTTTCCATAAAATTAAATCAAAATTCAGCTTAGAAAATATCGAATTAGTCACCAGATTTAATCTAAAAGATTTTGCAAATGGTGTTTCCAATCTTGATGCTTTGAAGTTATTAAATGACAACAAAGCTAAAATTTTTGGAGTGAGAGATATTCATTCTAAAGTTTATATCTTCGATGATGATAGAGCAATCGTTTCATCAGCTAATGTTACGCAAAATGGACTACATAAAAACTTTGAATGTGGAGTATTAATAAACGGAAAAAATGAAGTCAAAGAACTTCTTTCCTATTTTAACAAGTTAAAAAATATAGGAATAAAAAACCAATTTGATTCATCTAAATATAAATTGTGGAAAGGTAAAATAAAGGAATGTGAAGTAGTGAATTCACCCAAAATCAGTTTGGAGGATTTTGGCTCAGTTAATTTTAATGGTGTTGACAGTTCCAGAAACTATTATATCAAAATCTTTGGAACATCAGATAATAGAAAGCCATTGTCATTTACGGTGCGAGAAGAAGTGGATAGGTCCCTTTGCCATTATGCTTGCGGTTTTAGTATGAGCAAGAGACCTGTGCAAATAAATGATAATGATGTAATCTATTTAGCACGAATTACAACGGAACCAGACGATTACGCAATTTTTGGTAAAGGTTTAGCAATAAAACATGTTAACGGGAGGGATAGCGCAACTCTAAATGAGATTAACGAGAGAGGGTGGAAGAAGAAGTGGCCTCTTTACCTAAGACTCAAAGATGTTGAATTAATAGATGGAACACTTGGAGATTGTACTTTAATGAATTGTCTAATAGACGAACTTGACTATTTGTCGTTTGTATCCACAGTGAGAAGATATAAAAATGGTGAAAGAGATATTAAGCCCAAAAGATCTTTATCACAGCAGCCCTACGTTAAATTATCATTACAAGGTGCTAAATGGGTTGAAAAAAGATTCCAATGTGATAAATTAGATTTAGGACTAATTGATGCTGAATTTTTAGATAAACTACCAAGACCAGACATCGAAGTGAAATAAAAGTCACTCCTCACCCCCCTCCATCAATTTTGGGATATTCAGCACCACATTTTACAACCCTGACAATCTACCTTTTATGCGTTTAGGGTCTTGTGCTGAGTGCACTATATATGCGACTTCAATAGTTTTATCCGCTTCATTTATATTAAAAATGATAAGGTATTTCCATTTTAAAGCACGGCGATATACGATGTTTTTTTCATGGTTTTCGTGATAAACCATACAACGAGTTGGCATGAAACTCAAGTCCTCAATAGCATCGAATATACCTGCTTCCACGTAGTCCGCAGTCTGTTCAGAGACATTTTCAATGAGATATTGAACGATATTGCGGAGCTGTAATTTTGCCTCTTTACCGATGCTTATGCTGTAGTTTTCTTCCGCCATGTCAGGGATTCCTTTTTTAATTCTTCTAAAGTAACATATTCGCCAGCTCGTATGGCATCTATTCTGCGGTCAAGTTCTACCACGAATTCCTCCACAGAGTCAAACTCTGGTTTGGCTTCTGTATCATAAGGGATAAGTGACATATCTCCCTCGTGGCTTGCAGTATGCGTTTTAAGCAAAGTATGTATAGCTTCCACAAAATTATCCTCTACCTGTTCGAGCAGCAAAGGAATTTCCGCTTTCATTTCTACGGTATTCATATCTGACTGATTTTTATTGTGATTCGATAAAGTAAAGATAGCGATTTTGACGGACTTTTACAATACCGCATATCGAAAGAGCTTAGTCAAAAGGAAAAATAAAATGAACCACTAATCCCGATAACTATACGGAATTAGTGGTTTAATTTATTTTACTTACGAAACAAGCTCCAAGCGAACCGCCACACCGCCACCAGATTTCAAAGTAACCTTAATTTTACTACTTCCATCGACCTCATATTTTTTCATTTGATAATCCTCTGCATCTCGATTGGCATTCACGCCATCTGTGAAAAAGGTCGCTTGATAACTGCCTTCATCGAGAAAAGAAAGGTCGAGTATAATATCGCGTTCCGACCAATCGGTCATTGCGCCAATATACCAATCTGTGCCTTTTTTGCGGGCTATGGCGACGTATTCGCCGATTTTGCCATCAAGGGCGTGGGTATCGTCCCAAGTCGTCGGTACATCCGCGAGAAAAGCAAGAATGTCGGGATATTTTTCGTAAGCCGTTGGCGCATCGCACAACATCTGCATAGGTGCGTAATAGACCACAAACATAGCGAGTTGATGACAGCGTGTACCATGACTCATCGGCTTGCTGAAATTGGTCTGAAAATTCCCTTTCGTAGAGTTGCGTAACGAACCGGGCGTATAATCCATCGGTCCGGCGAGCATACGAGTATACACGAGGTCAACATTATGGGCGGGCGTTTCTTCTACATCAAATTTATTATATTCATTACCCCTAACTCCTTCATAATTAATGACATTGGGATAAGTACGATGCAAACCGACGGGTTTGCTGCATCCGTGATAATTGACCAATAACTTTCTTTTGGCACATTCGATAGCCAGTTTTTCTTGAAAATGAATCGCTACTTGGTCGTCGCGGTCAATAAAATCAACCTTGATGCCCACTGCGCCCCATTCCACAAATTGGTCGAGTGCCATTTCCATCTGACGATGGATCACATGCCACACGCACCACAGCAAGATTTCGACTTTACGTGCCTTCGCATAGGCAATCAAATGCGGCAGATCTATCGCCGGATTGGGCAGTAATAAGTCCATTTGCGATGACCAGCCTTCATCCAAAATAATGTATTCTAATTTATTTTTTGCCGCAAAATCAATAAAATATTCATAAGTCGCATTATTGACACCCGTCTCGAAATCCACGCCTGTTAAGTTGCAATCATTGAACCAATCCCAAGCTACTTTTCCTGGTCGTACCCAATCTGTCTGAATAGCTTTCGGGCGTGAGAGTTTGAATACCAAATCGTTGTCTACCAATTGTTTATCTTCATTTGCAATGACCATCATACGCCACGGAAAATCGTGTTTGCCTTCCGTTTTAGCGAGATAATCTGCTCTCTCTGTTACACGCAAATTAAACAAACCGATGCCATCGCGTTGGGCTTTGGTTGGATATTTTGGGAATAATCCGCTAAGTTCGGGGCGGTTATTCGTTGCAAATCGTTTGAGGTACATGCCCGGATAATCGTATAAATCCGCTTCGGAAATTACCAATTTGACCGCACCTTGATTGACGAGCAAAGGCAAGCTGATAAATTCGGCTTCGACGACTTGCGTAACTTTATATTTGGTGTATAGTTTTTCATAAGAAGTCTGAAAGTCGCCCACAACGTGCGCGAATAAATCTACATCTTTCGGAAAATTATAGGCGACTTCTTCGTCCGCTATTTTTATTTTCTCAGAAAAATTTGTCCGAAAACGATACGCCACACCATCATTATAAGCTCGAAAAACGACACTATAATTGCCCGACATTTCCAGCGTCAATTCATTATATTGTTCTACGATTTCACTACGAATGCCCCACACCGTTTTGATGGTATCGTCAACGGATTTTTCCTGATGTGATTTGATATGCGGTACATCACCAAGTACCGTACCATCGTGCAGAGTCATTGACAAAGGTGAAAATCGCAGGATATTTTCTTTTTTATAATTAATTGAATACGACAATTTATCGGTCAATCTGACTTCGATACGAATGTCCTCATTCGGCGAGGAGACAGTGAAATGGCGAGTATCATTTTTCATTAAAAAATAAATTAAATTAAGTATCTACACAAAAGAATCAGGCTAATATTTTATTTTCAGCAACAAGAAAAGAATTATTCATTAAATAATTCTCACATAAACGCAAAAAAATATTGAAAATCATTACCAATCTATTACATTTGTTTCTAATTTTTCAATAAATGCACATGCACTACGGGTGGATGAAGGACAAATTTATAATTCATTTCCAATGGAACATATTGCACTGGACGATATAAGAATGCACCGTAATTTGACGAATTTGGAGGATATGTTTGTCTCACTACTTAAGCACCGATAGGTATAGTTCATTCGATGAGGGCGAGTGTAAAAATTATGAGGAAGTTGAGTTGAGCCTGACCGACCTTTCGGCAATGGCACGAAAAAATGACGTACCAAAATAACGTGGCGGAAGACAGAGGTTATTTTAAAATATTATTAATAAATATTTGTAACCACCGTAGCGTAATGCGTCTCGCTTGCGCCGCACGTAACGTAGAGAAAATTCATGAATTTTCTCTACGTTACGTGCATCATACGCGAGGGCGCAAGCCGGAGGCGTTACGCTATGGTTACATTAAGAAAAAATAAACCCTCAAAACTGCCCGAAAAAAGAACAAGTCGAGAATATACATTTATTTTGTTCCTGATACTAAGTACACTGTTTCACAAATTTATTTACTTTTTTGAGTATTTCTTTTAAAATGACTCTTCACCAAAAAATCCTTAAATACAGTGAGTATTCGCGTCATTTTTGATTCGATTCATTTCAAAATAAACGTCA
>Ga0209187_1003305_pt1 | contig 13651 bp, 10 predicted proteins | sample BantaG_FD_187430 | JGI IMG/M metagenome (GOLD analysis project Ga0209187, IMG submission 187430) | Marine algal microbial communities from Bantry Bay, Ireland - BantryBay_4 metaG (SPAdes) (version 2) | ecosystem: Host-associated > Algae > Red algae > Unclassified | place: Bantry Bay, Ireland... | reverse complement strand
CTATTACCTGCCGCAAAAACGTGTAGCACTTCCGGATAATCTCTCATTTGAATATCTAATGTTTGGCTACTGTAATTATAACTTCCGTTCAAGTCACAATTAAAACTTGTACCGTAGGAATTATTGGTCAGAATCATATTGTGATCGGCATAATAATCCGGCATATACAAGGTAATCAAACTGGTTTTTTGAATCACCAATTCGGCCTCAGAAGCCATACCTCTGTGACGTGGATTTAGTGTACCCGAGCCTGCCACAATACCAGCAACGTGATCACCGTGGTCGCCAAAAGAAGCGTAGCTACCATTTGCGTAGTTGATGATACGACCTTCAAAGTCCAGGTGGTTTCCCAGTTCTCCTCCATCTCCGATACCCATTGTCACTCCCGCTCCATTCAAATCTTTACCACTTGCGGAATTGACAAAATTTACTTGCTGCAATGCGCGTACTTCATGGTTGAGCATATCAACCGGAGGCGTTACAACATCTATGAAAGTAATAGAAGGCTCATCTGCAATTGCAGTTACTTTATCTGCATCAACCAAACCTGTAATCGTAGCACCTTCACAGTGTCGGTCTTCTAAAATTTCAACACCATACGAAGTCAATAATTTTTTATTAGCTGACAGATTACTATTTTCTGAAAAGCTGAAGGCTAGTTCTACTTTATCTCCTTTGACACAATAGTCCGGATAATTTTTCGCTGCTAATGAACGAGCAATTTTCTGTTCGCCTTTTTGAACACCGTATGCTACGATACCCAATTCCTTAGCATCAGCTAATGAAAGGTCAGCAGGAAAACTCGCCAAATAAGTATTATCGGAAAGATATGAATGCAGTTTAACGCCTGTGTCTTCTAACTTCTTTGAAGTTACTCTGGATGGTAGTTGATCAAATTTAATTTGTAATAAGTAAGCATTATTGTGCTTCCTTAATTGCTGCTTTTGATCTGATTCAAAAAATGTAGGAAGCTCTAACAGTTCCATTTTGCGAATATCACTCCCGCTTGCATCCTGACCGATTACCAATGGTGTATTGATAAAAAAGGTTGCAAGAAGGGCTAGTGTGTAACAAAGCCTTCTCATAGTGGTAAAATGTTTAAATACTTAAATACTAAATGTGCAAAAGGGGGAACCTAACTTGGGGGAGCTGGGTGTTTCGAGGCGAGTAATTCAATAGTTGTTTTGTTGTTTTGATATAGACAATTAATATGCCGAAAACATATGTGTTTTAATACCAAAGTCTAACCTACTAGTGATCAGCATGCTTATGGAAAATATATAATTTTAGTTGCAACTGTTCAGTGGCTTAATTGGTGCATTCGGAATGGATTTAGAAAAAGCCCATTATTTGTGACGTGCAAATCATGGGCTTAGATGATAAAATTGTGTCTGCTATTTACAGGAAGATGGGAGACCGAGGAGTTGTCCGTCGAGATCGGTGGGCCTGGGTGTGGTATAAGAGGACGCATATTTCTTTTCTCAATAAGCCTGTCTAGCTAGCCAGATAGAGTCACTGGTCCCGACGGACCTGCGGCCGGGGGCTCAATGAGCTGCTGGATCCTGGTCCTGCGGATATCGGGCAAATGCTTACATTTAGAAGGGACTTTGCAAATCAGGGTTATTGACAAACTCCATATCCGTAAAGGTTTTCATAAAGGCGATCAAATTCGCTTTTTCTGTATCCGTTAATGTAAACGGTAATTGCAATGGAGATATATTATCGGCTGGATGACCACCTGATTGATAATGATCAATTACTTCTTCCAATGTCTGAAAACGACCATCGTGCATATAAGGCGCGGTGAGTTCAATATTTTTTAAAGTCGGAATTCTAAACCGACCATTATCCAATAAATTTCCGGTAACAGCTCCATGCCCTTTATCTTCAAAGTCTTCCAGACTATTCACCATATCGAGTCCATTATTCTCATAAAGATTGTTGGTCAAAAGCGCACCATTATGACAATGTGAACAACCTGGATGATTGACACTTTGGGATTCAACAAAGAAAAGGTCACGCCCAAGATTTTCTTCATCTGAATATTGATTATTGCCTACCTGACTTTCTACCAGATCAAACTTTGACTGACCGCTGCTGACCATGATTCGCTCGAAAGAAGCTAATGCTTTTGCGGCAAGCTCTTTTGTCATTTCGTCTTTGGAACTTATCCCAAATGCTTTTCTAAACATTACCGGATAGTCCGCATGCACCTTTAACTTTTCAATTACGTTTGTCCAGGTATTGTGTAGCTCAATAGGATCTTCCACTGGCAATAGCGCCTGCTCTTCCAAGGTTTGGGAGCGTCCATCCCAGAACAAACCATTGTTGAAATAGCCTACGTTTAAGAGCGACATAGAACTTCTGGCACCTGCAATTCCGTCAATACCTGTACTCACATCTAAGTTATCTGTAAAACTACCTGCCGGAAGATGACAAGTACTACAAGACATCGTACTATCCAAAGAAAGGATCGGGTCGTAAAACAAATGACGTCCCAACTGCACGCCATCTACGGTAAGCGGATTATCCGAAGGTATTTCCATCGTCGGCATATTACTAGAGGTAACTATCACATATGGCTGTGGGTCGTATGGGGTATCTGTCAAAACACTTTCATCGACTGAATCCGGACCGTCATCCGGACTACAACAAGCAGCAATTATTACGACCAGGAATAGGAAAAGATAGCTTATATTTTTCATATTTATTTTCATTTAAATGACCTGCACAAGATAGGGCCAAGTCATTGAAGTTGTTTGAAGTTATTCTCTATGACTACACATAAGTCATTGATCCCGTGGATCTTCAGCTATTTTACTTCCCGTAGCTTGCTCCTACGCCAGATCCTAAACTTTAAACAGCTTCATTGAATAGAAGACGCCTTTCGATTAATCGACCTAAATTTAAGGTGCAAAAAGCAGAATTTCTATAAATTGGATGCATTGAATATTAAAACGCCTGCTGGCTTACTTTTGTTGAGTGGTTTTTTAGAAAAGTGGGAAGTGGGAAGCTCACTCGGCCGGGGAAGCTTTCGGGTTGACTCTATGACATGTTGTGATAGGAGCCAATTTAACTACTCACAAAGCTCATCGATCCCGACGGACCTATCGGCCGGGGGCTCCATGATCTGTTGGATCTAAGGCCCTCAACCTTAGGGATCGGTGAGCCTCTAGCAATTCAATACGGACGACCAAAGTCTGGGGTTTGCACAAACGCAGTATCCGTCAAGGTATGCAAAAAGGAGATGATTTGTTGTTTTTCCAAGGCCGTCAGGTTGAGCGGGCGGATGAGCGGATGAACCGTTGGAGAAGGATGCCCCCCACGGTCATAATGCTCCAGAACTTCTTCTAAAGTTTCAAAACGGCCGTCGTGCATATAAGGCGCAGTGAGGGCGATGTTGCGAATTCCCGGAATTCTGAATTTGCCATTGTCGTAGATATCCTTTGTCGTTCGGCCGCGACCTTTATCTTCAAAGCCTGTAATTTCGCTGATTTCATCCAGGCCGTTATTGGCATACTCCAGCGTGGTAAAAAGCGGTGCATTGTGGCAATTTCCACATTCGGCATCTTTGACATCTGCTGTAATATCAAAAAATAAATCTTCGCCCATTGCTTCGTCTGGAGTAAAGGTGGCCAATCCTTTTTTAACCAGATCAAATTTTGAAGTGCCACTGCTAATCAGCGTTCGTTCAAATTGAGCAATGGCTTTAACAACCAACTCCTTACGGATTGAATCCCGATGGCTAATCCCAAATGCCTGTCGGAAAAGGATAGGGTAACGGCTATGCTTCTTTAGCTTCTCGATGACCACTGGCCAGGCCTCCTGCATCTCTAATGGATCTTCAACTGGAATCAGGGCTTGCTCTTCTAAGGTCTCCGAACGTCCATCCCAAAACAAACCACTGAGGTGGTATCCAATATTAAGTAAAGACATACTGCTTCGATTACCCGGTGTTTGATTGACCCCTAAACTAAGCGATTTGTTGTCTGTAAAACTACCCGCTAAATGATGACAGGAGCTACAGGAAATGGTACTGTCTGAGGATAGAATCGGATCGTAAAACAAGTGGCGACCAAGCGCTACACCTGCTTTGGTGGTTGGATTATCTTCAGGGATTTCCATCTTTGGAAATGGAAGGTCGGTCGTGATATTTAAGGGTGTTGGATTGTAAGGATTATTGGTTAAATCATCGGTTGCTGGCTGCTCACTTGTGCATGCGAGTAGGGAGAGCAGGAAGATGTAAGGGATGATTTTTTTCATGTTTGTTACCTAATGCTGTGGAACGGGTTGGATGCTAGATGTTGGATGTTAGTCACGACTCGCTGAAGCTGGCGTGACTAACATCCAACATCCACCACCATTTCATTTTTGACGATACAACGACATTATTATTTATTGATTCAAATAAACCAGCCCACATTAAGGCATAAAAAATGGGTTTTCAGCAGAAGCTAAAAACCCATTCCATACAGACCATTCGTTCGTGTCTGGCAATTATCTAGAAATCTAACGTAATTGAGTTCGCTAGATTTTCCATAATTTTCTTGGCTACTTCAAGGTTGTCTTCTGAGTGGGTGCCTCTAAATGTTTCCAAATCAAGAAAGCCATCATTATTGGTATCGTGATCAGGGTTACTAGTTTGGAACACCTGGTTTAAATCGAGGTTTAAATCAATTGTAAAATTAACATCTTCCGTCAACGCTATATCTTTTGGAATGACAACTTCCTGATACACTGCATCTGTCCCTGTGTGGTACGAAAGGCCTTCTCCTGCAGCTCCACCTAAAATGATATCCCCATCGTTATTCAAGTCGGCAGCTGCTTCAATTTTAGTAAAAATATAACTCGTCCAACCTTCCCAGTAATGACTGTTTTTGTTGAGGACATGAGTAGAACCATAGTCTTCCGGCTTGGTGCGGTTGAGATCAGCAGGTACCCCAATTCCAATCTTCATTCCTGCGTAAGTACCAGTAGGAACTTTGTCAATCGAAATGGTATAACCCTGAGCGACATCGTTGGGATCAGTATAAGACAAGCTGACAAAATCAATTTCTTTTAACTCAATTTCCGAAGAGTTAGGTGAGATTTCTTTCATCAATGTGATATTGGATACGAAGAAATCCATTTGGATAAATTTGATATCTTTTTCATCAGCATCACCATAGACATATTCTTTTTGCATCTGTGCTGGTTCTGCCCCGTAGTTGGCTTTAAATACCAAATCGATAGTTGTACTTGGCTCAATTATCACCTCATCGTCCGATACACAAGAAATCGCGAGGGTTATGATTAAAGCTGAAAACAACAATAAATAATTTTTCATTTGAACTAGATTTTCTTTGTTAAACAAATTAAAGTAAAAAATGTTTGTCTCTTTGAGGAGTAATTTAAGCAAAAGTAAGCGCTTATTCATCAATAATAAAGGTGTTTGATAAATTATTTACAAACGCTCCTTTGATGGATTCAGGGGTATCTGTGGCAAAATTTATGCCCATAAACAGCTCTGAATACTTCAATTTAATTGGAATTACGACATTAGTTCCCCGAACCAGATCACTACTCCAGTTAAAACGCATTTCTATCCGATTACTGTTGCCTACGATCCGATAAATCGTGGTATCATTTGCAAGTGTGTCGGATACAATACCAATTTTTGCAAAAATATATCCCGAGTCACGGCTCTGAAACATACTATCGGAATCAATTGCCAGCGGATGCCCTACAGTAACAGAGACCGGGTCGACTGCATTGGCCATAGCATGCAAGCCCACTGAGAAAACCACACTATCTACAGAAAGATCGGTATTTCGAAAGATACCAATAGTCCCCGTTTTAGTAAATGTGGAAACCAATGCAAAATTATCATCAATCGTTTTTTCTTCATTCCCGCCTGCCGTATATAGTTCCACCTCAAGGCTATCCCTTGGTGCATACGCTACATCACTACTAAAGAGTTTGAAATCTGAGAGATAGTAGCGAATGCCTGTAATCTGGAAAGGCATACCATTTGGGCTCAGGTAGGTGGTATCAAAACGTATCAGTGTGTCCAACCAATTATGTTCGATACTATAGGTGAGCGAGGGGTAAGTACAGCAATCATCACAAGATCTATCCGCAGACGCATCCCAGTTCACCGCTGTAATATCCATACAACCTTCTATCTTATCTTTGCAACTAAACTGAAGCAATAACATCACAACTACGAAAACTGCGGTGAAGTATTTAGTTCCAGTCTGCCTACTTTGACTTTTCATGATCTTTCATCAATTTTTTTACAAATTGCTTTACCTGTGATGAAAACTCTTTATTGAGAATCCAGTGGTAATAAGGCTTGTCTTTTGTCAAAACTTCAACGACAGATTGTCCGGTATATTTTCCAAAGTTGAAAACGACGACACCATTTGCATCGTATTTTAGTCTTTGAGTGGCGTCAATGGTTTTCAAATCATTGGTAAAGTCATAGATCGCCTGCATGTCGTTTTTGATGGGTTCCTTGATGACTTCTCCGTCATCGGTGGTCAGGTCAACGCCTTCATACATTTTGAGTTGTCCTTTAAATACATTGATGGTCGCGCGAACATCTGCCAGTGCGTCGTGTGCGTTTTCCATTGGCTCGCCATGGTAGTAGCGATGTGCAGCAGACAGCGTTCGGGGTTCCATTTTGTAAAAAATGCGTTGTGCATCCAGGAGCCTTCTTTTGCTCACATCGAATTCCATTCCTATCCTAGCAAATTCTTCCATCAGCATCGGTACATCAAAGCGATTGGAGTTGTAACCACAGAGGTCAGAGGCTCCGATGAAATCAAATATTTGTTGAGCGACTTGTTGGAAAGTAGGTTTATTAGCTAATTTAGCGGGGGTAATTCCGTGAACGCCCATGGCTTCCTCCGAAATTGGAATCCCCGGATTGATGAGCATTTCTAATTCCTCAGGTTCGCGACCATCTTTAAAATATTTGATGATGGCAATTTGAACGATGCGATCTCTGATGACATTTAGTCCGGTAGATTCAATATCAAAAAAACAAAGATCTTTGTCGAGGTTGAGTTTCATGTGTGGTTATTTTAAAATTTGTAGGTAGCTTTTATTAGCTGAATGGTAAAGGTACTTAAGGCGAGGTGGAATAAGGAATTTTAGGTAGGTTTTGTGTTGAGGGGTCGGGTGTCGGGACGGGTTGAGCTTTGATGCCGTTTTTTGTAAGTAGACTTCGGCGCTATTAGCAGGTTTTACATGTCGCAGGTTTTTACATCAAAACCTCCGCCCCTTCCGTCTTCCTAACCTGCATTTCCCCAGCCTCATCGCTATAAATAAAAACGGCCTTAATCTTATCATTCGAATTGGCGTAAGCAAAAGCCGCATCCAGGCCCATCACCATGAAGGCAGTGGCGTAGGCATCAGCCGTCATGCAATCTTTGGCCATGACCGAAGCGCTGAGGAGGCGGTTTCGTTGTGGGTAGCCGGTAAATGGATTGATGGTGTGGAAGTACTTGATGCCGTCTACTTCGTAAACGTTTCGGTAGTTACCAGAAGTAGCGATCGCTTCATCTTCTAATTGGATCCGGAACATAAAACCAGAGGCCGATGCATTTTCCTGCGGTTTATTAATTCCGGTAATCCAGTTGACACCAGCGGGGTTTTTGCCTTTTGTTCTTAGCTCTCCGCCAATTTCAACGAAGTAGTCTTCGACTCCTCTAGCACTTAATAGTTTGCAAACCTGGTCAACTCCATAGCCCTTTGCATGAGCGGAAAAATCGAGTTGAACCTGAGGATTATCTTTTGACAAAAAGAGTGATTCTTCTATGGCCACTACCCTATTCATTCCGACCAGTTTGAGGATTGATTTTATTTTCAAACTATCGACATTTTTAACAGCATTTTTGTCAGCGTACCCGAAGCCCCAGTAATTGACCAGTGGCATGACGGTGGGATCGAAATTACCAGCAGTCGATTTATGCATGGCTAAAGCGGAATTATAGTTAGCCAAAAAATGAGCATGTTTTGACTCGTCCAGAGCCACTCCTTTTTCAGAGCGGTTGAACTGCGAAATAATGGCGTCTTTTTCGTAAGTCGAAACTTCTTTATTAATTGTCACCAGCAATGAGTCAATGGATCTTTTAAATTGCTGTTTTGATTCAGCAGAATAAGTAAGGTGGTAGGTCGTGCCCATTGTTTTGCCAGCGATTTTGCTGTAGACTTTAGTAGTAGATTTATCAGGGCTTTGGGTGGCGGTATCACTACCACACGCCATCATCAATAAGGCCAAACAAAGAAAAAAGAATCTGTTCATATTTGTCGTTTTTCAAAGAGGAAGCAAGGTAGGATTAATCCTTTAAAATTTGTAATATTGCGCTTTTGAAAGCAATCAGGCCGCTGCGCTGTCAGAGAAGTTGTTTAAAACTAGAAAACATGAAATATCGTCGACTAAACATAGAAGAATTAAAAGAGTTGAAAACAGCATTTATTCGCTTTTTGGCGGCAAATGGCATTTCAGGTGATGAGTGGGAAAAGATAAAAGAAAGTGACCTTAAGCGCACCGACGAATTGCTCGACGTATTCAGCGATACTGCTATTCATGAGACGCTAACCAAAATTGAATATTTACAGATTATCCAGCCCAAAGAAATTAAAACCTTCCATTGTCTTGCTGAACAAATAAAGCTCATTGGTCTTATCGTTGATGGAGAAAATAACATTGATTTTACTAAAATGGAATCTCCCCAAATGATGGCACAGCAGATTGCAGCCTCTTCAGCCCAACTCAAAATGTACTCCGCCGAAAAAGCGTATCAGCCCGAACGTGAGATGGAACTGTTTATAATGATGGAAGGAGGGTGTAAAATTACGGATGGGGAAATCTACTCGCTTTTGGAGCAACTCGGATAAACACACGAACAAACCAAATGAATGTCGCTGGCTTTGGCCAAACCTCTTATTTCATTGGCCTTACAAATTTTTCTGATTTTTGAATAGCTTGTTAACGCAGATCGCTGGCGCAATTTTTTTGATGGGGTTCGGCCTCCGTGCTCCTACGCTGAAGCTTCGGCGAAAGCGTTCGGACAAAGCCTATGGCGGCGAACGATCTGGCGGATTGAGCGGATTTACACAGATTTTTTCTGCCATCCTAAAAACAAACACGTTAGATGCAAATCCGTCCTCATCCGTTCAATTCGCCAGATCTGTGTCCCGTCGCGTTAGGGGGCTCATTCAAATTTTCTCACCTCTACGTCACCTCCCAAAAAAACTACTTCTGACGTCCACAATACCAATCTTCTATTTTTATAGGTATTCTATCGAAAAAAACACAACAAAAAGACGCTCTTTTCTATTTTTACATTTGAATATGAAAAAGCTTTTATCCATACTATTCTGCGCCCTAATTCTAATCTTTTCTACGAAGGATATTAGAACCTATGTTGCATTCAAGCTGAATCAGGACTTTATAACCAACAATTGGTGTGTCAATATCAACAAACCTGCTACTGATTGCTCTGGAAAATGCTTTCTGAAAAAGGAATGGAAAGAAAACCAGGAAGATAAAAACGACAATAGCCAACTTCCTCAACTCGAGGAAAACATTAAAAATTATTACTACGCTGAGCTGAAGTTACTTCAGCTAAAAGATAATGACCAAATAGCAAATAACAATTTTCGACACTACTACTTAGTCGATCAATTATTTTATCCCAAATTGCTGGACCCACCGAAAACACGCTTCATTTCTTAAACCACTTTATTAAAATTATTCAAGCATTGCCAAGAGCAGTGCTCATTCAAAAATATTTAAACTTAATTTATAATGAAAAAGTTTTTTTTCTTGTCCGTTCTATTATTATGTGGCCTAACAGTCTTCACTTCTTGCGATAAAGATGACGATGAAGGTGACGATACCACTCCAGAATACAGCATCATGATCATGCAACCAAGTACCGACGATAAGATGGCTGGTGACAGCATCCATATTCATGTTGAATTTTCAGAGGCGAATAGTAAAACGATTCACCACGCTAAAGTCAGAATCTACAATAAGGCTGACAATACGGAAATTTACAGCGGCCCAAGCGAAGCGCACGTACATGAGGAGTCTGGTGCATATGGCTACCACGATGATTTCATTTTAAATGTTGACGCACATACTGACTGGATTTTGGAAGCGAAAGTATGGGGACATGAGGCTGGTGCAGCTGAGGTGGTGGAGACGATTGAGTTTCATGTGCATCCGATGTAAGTCGTATGAAGTCAAAATCGAAGTCAAAGTCAAAGTCTTCCCGTTAACGCGAACGTGGGAATTTTCTTAGACAAGATTTTATATAAAGACGGCAGGGCAGATTTTTCTGCGTTGCCGTTTTTTGTTTTTGGAGGTTTGTATCCAAATTTTTCCAATCCTGCAAGATGCTCATTGTCCTTCATTCAACTACTTTTTTCGCAGGAGCCCCAACTATCGTTTTGATCAACGGAGATCAGGGAGCTCTCGGATTCACTTTCCTCAAGACAACAAACGGCGCGAGTAATTATTTAAAATTTACTTCCGTGTCGTCTCTACAGAGGATTCCCTTTCCCTACCCCATCCTTAGCCGCAATATCAGCCTTCTCTTCATAAGCAGGCTGCAAAGACTCCTCATAAGAATTCAAAGCCCGATAAACGACGCTGTGAACTTTGGAACGCACCTTATACTTCTTCAGCTTATTATTCCTGGGACTGGGATGAATGCGATTTGTTAGAAAAATAAAGGTTAAATTACTTTCTGGGTCTACCCAAACACAGGCCCCCGTATAGCCTTTGTGGCCATACGTTTTTGAGGAAGCAAGTTCTGAACAAGTACCTGTCCCTTTTTTTGTTTTGATTTCAAAGCCAAGGGCACGTCGGCGTCCGTATCGCGATTTGGTAAAATCTTTAATCGTAGCGGCATCTAATAATTGTTCGCCTCCATAACTTCCTTCATTCTCCAGCAACTGAAAGAGGATCGCCAAATCATTTGCGTTGGAAAATAAACCTGCGTTTCCTCCTACCCCACCCATCAGGACCGCTGACTCATCGTGTACATAGCCACGTAGCACCTGACTACGCCACTTTTCATCATTAGCCGTCGGAACGATAATTGATTTGGGAAAACGTTTAAGTGGGTTATAGCCAATAGTCCGCAGATTAAGCGGGCGATAGAACTGTCGACTCAAATAAACATCCATTGGCTGCTTTGCTGTATTTTCAACCGCTTGCTTGATCAAATTAAAGTTGACATCACTGTACAAATAACGACCTCTTTTCTTTACTTTCAAATTGTGAATTTCCAGCTCTAATTCTTTCGCAAATTTTTTATTGAAATAAAAATCATCGCCAACCGGAATTGTGTAATTACCTTGTTTCGAACTACAAAAATATTGATTGCAATCATTAATCACCTCATCCCGATTATTCAAATACTTTGCAATCGGCATATAGGATTGGAGGCCTGAGCGATGGGTCAGCAACTCCCGAAGTGACACTCGACGAACTCTCGGCTTTTTGGTGCCCACCAGATAATCGGCAATACTATTATTTAGTTTTAAACGACCACTTTCATAAAGTTTCATACTCGCTAAAGTCGTTCCGGCCACTTTTGAAACAGAAGCCAGGTCATACAGGTCGGTAAAACGCACCTCTTGTTTCTTAGCATAAGTATGATAGCCAAATGACTTCTCATAAAACACTTTTCCGTCCTTGACCACCATGACCTGACAGCCCGGCATGGCTTTCTGCCTGATCGCTTTTTCGATGATGGCATCTATTTCTGAGAGCGCCTTTTTATCAATTCCGACTTCCTGTGGCATGGTGTATTTCAGGCGACTGATGGCTGTTATATTTTGTGTACCTAGTGGCAGGTGATCGGCTACTGCTATCGGCAAGGTCCCTTTTGCCGCCGTTGCTCCAAAAAGTAATTGTGCCGCCAGAGCCTCTGTTGTGGGATTTCGTTCGAAGAGTTGAATACTGGAAAGGCTGGTATCAAAATGTTTGAGGTTTATAGGATTTCCAAAATTAACCAGTACCACTTTTGACACTAAAGTCAATTCATTGACTGAACGAATAAAAGCTTCATCTCTATCCGCATCCAGATCAATTTGGTCCAGCAACAAAACCACTGTTGACGTTTTCAGATGTCGCTCACTCAAAGGTTCGAGGATAAAGGAATCCCGATAAACGGTATAATTGAAGGGACTGTAATTGGCGTATTTAGAGAAGTAATATTTAAAATCGAGAAAAGGGTTTTCATTGATTTCAACAATCTTAAAATACTGACGATCTATATTTTTAAAAGGCAATAGTTCGTTCGAATTTGCTGTCAACACCATAGCGGCCTCCTGCAAACGATATGCATAATACTCATAATCATCATTCAGCATTAAGTCCATCGCATAATTTTCATTGACTACTGGTTTGGTTTTGTCCATGCCTAACCATGTTTTCGCCATTAAAACCTTCCTTACTTTTTCTTCGAGTTTATACCTGGAGAAATCATCTGCATCTATCAAAGCCAGAACTTCCTGAATATATCTTTGCGGCAAGCTATCAATCAAAAATAAATCTGCACCAGCATAAAGCAAATCACTCAATGACTGCTCTGCCGTTACATCAGCGACGACGAGACCATCAAAGGCGATGTTTTTCTGCAAGTAGGTTCGTAAAAAGTTTTGTGGATAAAAACGAAACGGATCAATTTTATAAATATCATTGTCGACCATCAATCCCGATAAACCATTGGCCGTAAGGTTATGATACCTTTGTAAAACGCTATCCTGTACTTTTGAATTATTTTCATTCAGGTAATGTAAATCTTTGAACGCGTTACCAATAGCCAGCACCCCTGCGCTCTGAATTTTTTTCAGGGTGATAGCAGAACGGTAAATCAATTTTTCATAATCTTGTTCGTAAGTTTCATAGTTGTAAGTCACTGCTTTGGAATCATGGATCGACAAAGAAGGTGCAAAACAAAAGTTCACCCCCAGCGCCTGACATTGCTGCACATACAAATCCAACAAATGCAGTTGAACAGAATCAGAATTGATCGCACCTATGGTAGCTGGCTTTGGAAAAGAAATTACATTACTAAACTGATTGTTGAGCGCAGTCAGTTCTTTTGTTCCATTAAAGAGCGCAATACGACTTGACTTTTGTGCCAACTCCAACAATTCCAAATAAGACCCAACAGGCAGATCAGACATAACCATTCCACCAATCATCCCCGTTTCTGACCAGATTAATAAGGAGTCTAAAAAACCAATATATGCTCCCTCATTTGACACGATAGGATTTACCCCGTCAAAGGAGGCATCCAATATCAGTAACTGACCAATTTTTTCTGCTGTAGTCATGTTCAACAACATCGAATCCGCCCAATCCGATTGCACCTGCATAAAAGGCGCATCGATTGAATCATAGCGCACCTCACTCCTGTGGCAGGAGTTGAGGAAAATAATGATTGTAAAAATTACGAATAGTTGACGGAACATAGGGATTTCTTGTGTTAAAGGCAGGTGTTGGGGTTAGCATTACATTTTAAGACGTAATGCCTTTACGGATACGGGATAGCTGGGCGCTTGTTTCGTGGACATAAGGAATTTAAATTTTGAATTTGAGCTTTTTGAATAGCTTTCTAACGCGTAATACGCGATCGAC
>Ga0209187_1003301_pt1 | contig 13668 bp, 13 predicted proteins | sample BantaG_FD_187430 | JGI IMG/M metagenome (GOLD analysis project Ga0209187, IMG submission 187430) | Marine algal microbial communities from Bantry Bay, Ireland - BantryBay_4 metaG (SPAdes) (version 2) | ecosystem: Host-associated > Algae > Red algae > Unclassified | place: Bantry Bay, Ireland... | reverse complement strand
TTGCTTGTTTATACATTATTTTTAGTAATTTTTCTTTGATAGATGACGCGGTTTCTTTAATAGTTACAGAGGCTTTCAACCCCAAGGCGATTGGTGTTGGTGGTTTCATAGGAGTACTTTTGGTAGGTTTCAAAAGAGCTGCTTTTTCTAACGAAGCGGGTGCCGGTTCGGCATCAATAGCACACTCTGCAGTAAGAACGAAATATTCAGCAAGTGAAGGCCTAGTTGCTTTGCTAGAGCCTTTTATCGATACGGTTCTTATCTGTACAATGACGGCTCTTGTAATTGTAATTTTCAATTTTGGCGGTTTCTTTGAGTATGGAGTTGATGTAAGTACCGACGGTAGTGGAGCCGTAATGATAGGAAATGAGGTGGTACAGGGTGCTGGTATAACGGCAAAAGCCTTTGCCGAATACATTCCGTTTTCGAATATATTTTTGACAATAGCCGTGGTGCTATTTGCGGTATCGACTATGATATCATGGTCCTACTACGGGCTTCAATCATGGAAATTCTTATTTGGAAGAGGTAAAGCAGCAGATTTAACATACAAGCTTTTGTTCTTGATCTTCGTTGTAATCGGTGCAGCGGCAAGTATGGGTTCTATTTGGGCATTTTCAGATGCTATGATCTTTGCAATGGTATTTCCAAATATGATTGGACTGTTCTTCCTTTACCCTGTTGTTAAAAAGCAATTGAATCGTTACCTTGATGCTATTAAGTTAAAGGCAGATGCTATAGACGATTAGCCTTAATTATTTTGATGAAAAATCTTAAATCCCACTTCAAGTTCAATAAACAGGAACGAAGTGGGATTTTTTTTTTGCTCCTAATTGTAGTAGTACTTCAAGTTGGGTATTTCATCTATACTTCTTTTTCAAAGGATGAAAATGATACCCTCACATTTGATTCAGAAACACAGGCTCAGATTGACGCATTAAAGTTAAGAGCGCTAGAAAAGGATTCCATCAAAATATACCCTTTTAATCCAAACTTTATAACCGATTATAAAGGCTACACCTTGGGTATGTCGCTCGAAGAAATTGATAGACTTCATGCCTTTCGCAAACAGGATAAATTTGCCAATTCCCCAGAAGATTTTCAAAAAGTAACGCAAATTTCTGATTCACTATTACGGGCGATTTCTCCATATTTCAAGTTCCCCAAATGGACTCAGAAAGGGAGTAAGCAGTATTCAGTAAGCAGTAATCGGTATAAGTCTGATGGTAAAAGCTCCACTCCTTCGGTGGGGTTAGGGGAGGTCTTTTCAAATGGGGATGTATCTTCCAAAGACCTAAATACTGCTACGGCCGAAGACCTCAAAAGCATTAGTGGTATTGGTGACAAGCTTTCGGCAAGGATAATCAAGTTTAGAGATCGATTGGGAGGGTTCTTAGTTGATGATCAGTTGTATGATGTGTATGGTTTAGAGCCAGTTGTTGTAAGAAGAACATTAGCCGAATTTAGAGTAATAGATGCACCTAAAGTTGAGAAAATAAATGTAACTTGGGCATCGTATAATGAACTGCGTAATGTATTGTATATCAATGATAAGTTTGCAAAATCGATTATTGAACATCGTAATCATAACACTATCAGGTCATTATCTGATTTAAAGAAGCTTGAAGGGTTTCCCGAAGGGAAATATGAAAGTTTAAAGTTATATTTGTCCCTCTAAAAAAAATGTTATGCAAAGTATGTACTTCACTGAAGAACATCAATTATTTCGAGCCAGTCTCCAAGATTTTTTAAAGAAAGAAGTTGTCCCACATATTGATAAATGGGAAGAGACGGGAACCATTGAACGATTTATTTGGGAAAAGTTCGGTGAGATGGGCTATTTTGGTTTGGCTACCGCTGAAAATGATGGTGGTTTGGGGCTAGACCTTTTCTACACGGTCATCTTTTTAGAGGAGCTTCAAAAAATAGATTCTGGAGGTTTTGCTGCTGCAATGTGGGCACATGCTTATTTGGCAATGACCCACTTGAATAAGAATGGCAATGCAGCTCAGAAAAAGGAATTTTTGACGCCCAGTGTTAATGGTGAAAAAATAGGATGCTTAGGGGTTTCTGAACCTTTTGGCGGAAGTGATGTAGCGGGTATGCGCACTACTGCGACCAAGAAGGGAGATACCTACGTTGTTAACGGGTCAAAAACCTTTATAACCAATGGTGTTTATGGCGACTATATAATCTTAGCGGCCAAGACCGACCCTTCGGCTGGGAACAAGGGAATCAGTATTCTTATTGTTGATCTAAAGAGCGACGGTGTTTCTGCAAACAAGTTGAATAAATTAGGTTGGCGTGCATCTGACACCGCAGAACTTGCTTTTGATAATGTTGTGGTGCCAGCGGCGAATCTAATGGGGGAAGAAGGAAAAGGTTTTACCTATATTATGGAGGCCTTTGCTTTAGAGCGTTTGATAATGGGAATCAACGCACATGCAAGGGCAGAGTATGCGTTGGAGTATGCCATGCAGTACATGTCTGAGCGAGAAACATTTGGCAGGCCAATTAATCAATATCAAGCCCTACGACACCGTTTAGTAGATTTACATGCCGATATGGATATGTGCAAGCAATACAACTATCATGTAATCTACAAGATGGATAGAGGTGAGTATGTAGTCCGCGAAGCAACTATTTCAAAATTAAGGTCTACAAAAATGGCCGATGATGTGGCCTACGATTGCCTGCAGTTTCTGGGAGGTTACGGTTATATTGAAGATTACCCTATGGCCAGGTTACTGCGCGATAGTAGATTAGGCCCTATAGGTGGTGGTACTTCAGAAATTTTGCGAGAAATTATCGCGAAAATAATAATCGATAAGAAAGAGTATCGTTCTCCGTCTAAAAAATAAATAATAAACTTTGGTTGTCTATAGATATTAAGTTGTTATCTTTGCAGCCCTAATCACTAAAGAAAGGAGGTTGTAGCCCATGTTAATTATACCAATAAAAGAAGGAGAAAACATCGATAGAGCTTTAAAGCGCTTCAAACGAAAGTTCGATAAGACAGGTACAATGCGATCATTGCGAAAGCGACAAGCATTTTCAAAACCTTCAGTAGAACGTAGAGCGCAGATTCAAAAAGCACAATACATTCAAGGACTCAGAGATAGAGAGGAAATTTAATTGTTTCTTTTTTGTTTCAAGATATAATCCTTTTCACCATTTTGGTGAAAAGGATTTTTTGTTTGTGAAACTTCTTAGAGAAAAATCGTTCCTACAAAATATCAAAGACATTAATCTTAAGGAGCAACTTAAAACTTTAGTAACTTTATGCTATGACTATCGAATCTTTTCTTTCTTACCTATCCCTTGAAAAGAATTATTCTGACCATACGGTACTTGCCTATAAATCCGATATCGAATCTTTTGCTAGGTTTTGTTCTAAAGAATTTCAAACCGATCAAATAGAAACTATTGGGTACAGCCTAATTCGCAGCTGGATCGTAGCTTTGGTCGATAATGGTATCGGTAATCGGTCTATCAATAGAAAAATAGCATCATTAAAAGCATATTACAAATTTTTGCTTCGGATAGAGGAAATTCAAGTAAATCCATTATCGAAACATAAACCATTAAAAACAGCTAAAAAAATAGAGATTCCTTTTTCGGAAAAAGAAATGAATGCGGTCTTGTCTCAAATTTCTTATGAGAATGGTTTTGAAGGCGTTCGCGATAAGTTGATTATTGAACTCTTGTATGCTACCGGAATAAGAAGAGCAGAACTTATAAACCTGAAAATGGACGCGATTGATTTGCATTCAAAGACAATCAAGGTCTTGGGTAAACGAAATAAGGAGCGGTTGTTGCCGCTTTTATCCTCCTCTGAAATTCTCTTCCAAGACTATTTTGCCGAACGAGCACTCTTACCAAACATACGCGATGAACGGTATGTTTTTTTGTTGAAATCGGGGTATAAAATTTACGAAACCCTTGTTTACAGGGCAGTAAATAAGTATCTTAGTGAAGTGTCGTCTAAGGTTAAAAAAAGCCCGCATATTCTGCGGCATACCTTTGCAACACATTTGCTCAACCAGGGCGCGGATTTAAATTCGGTCAAAGAACTTTTGGGACACTCTAGCTTGGCTTCTACGCAAATTTACACCCATAATAGTATTGCTGAATTAAAGAAGGTGCATGATGCTTCGCATCCCAGAAGTCGAGATTGATCTTTTATACAAGTTAGTTAACCTAAAATTAAAACTATGAAAGTAAACACACAGTCGGTTAATTTTAATGCAGATGTTGAATTGATCTCTTTTCTTCAGAATAGGGTAAATAAGCTAGAATTGTTTTATGACAAGGTAATAAGTTCAGAGGTGTTTTTAAAGGTTCAAAAAACAAGTGTGAAAGAGAATAAAATGGTAGAGATAAAAGTGAATGTGCCCCGCGATAAATTTATAGTTAAAAAACAGTGTAAATCTTTTGAAGAAGCAATAGATTCTGCGTGTGCCGTATTGGAGAGAAAGCTCATTAAAAGAAAGGAAAAACAGCGATTTTACGTCTAATGAAAATTTCTAATAAATAGTTTTGATTAAACAAATAAATATATACATTTGCAGTCCGTTAGAAATAGCGGACTTTTTTATGCGTAAAAAAGTTAAAAAGCCGATGTAGCTCAGCTGGCTAGAGCAGCTGATTTGTAATCAGCAGGTCGTGGGTTCGAGTCCCTCTATCGGCTCAAAATGATGAAAGAAAGTTCGTGTAAAGTATTGTTTCGTTAGAAGCAAATTTGAAAAAGATTTTTAGTAGTCCAAAGTTCATTAAAATATTGATATACCAAATTGGGGAGATACTCAAGCGGCCAACGAGGGCAGACTGTAAATCTGCTGACTACGTCTTCGCAGGTTCGAATCCTGCTCTCCCCACATTTAAATAAATTTTGTCCTCAGATGCTAAAGGCAAAACTTAAATTGCGAGAGTAGCTCAGTTGGTAGAGCGTCAGCCTTCCAAGCTGAATGTCGCCGGTTCGAACCCGGTCTCTCGCTCAAAACAGAGTTACCGTTTGTGGTTTAATTACGCTCAAGAAAACTTGAAACCTTAAACCCTGAAATCGAAACCTCAAAAAGCCGGCGTAGCTCAGGGGTAGAGCGTTTCCTTGGTAAGGAAGAGGTCACGAGTTCAAATCTCGTCGTTGGCTCAAAGAAAACATTAATTGTACACACTAATATAAACTAAGATTAAAATTTATTAAACATGGCAAAGGAAACTTTTGATCGTTCCAAACCGCACTTGAATATTGGTACTATTGGACACGTAGATCACGGAAAAACAACATTAACCGCAGCAATCACGAAAGTGCTATCTGATGCAGGTTTATCAGAAGCAAAATCATTCGACCAGATTGACAATGCACCAGAAGAAAAAGAAAGAGGTATTACAATTAATACGTCGCATGTTGAATATGCAACAGCAAATCGTCACTATGCACATGTTGACTGTCCAGGTCACGCGGATTATGTGAAGAACATGGTAACGGGTGCTGCTCAGATGGATGGTGCTATTCTTGTTGTAGCTGCTACTGATGGTCCAATGCCACAAACTCGTGAGCACATTCTTTTAGGACGTCAAGTTGGTATCCCTAGAATTGTTGTTTTCATGAACAAAGTTGACATGGTTGATGATGAGGAGCTTTTAGAATTGGTTGAAATGGAAGTAAGAGAATTACTTTCTTTCTACGAGTATGATGGTGATAACGGACCTGTAATCGCTGGTTCTGCTTTAGGAGCACTTAACGGTGAGCAAAAATGGGTTGATACAGTAATGAAATTGATGGAAGAAGTTGATGCTTGGATCGAACTTCCAAAAAGAGATGTTGAAAAAGATTTTTTAATGCCTGTTGAAGATGTATTTACGATTACTGGTCGTGGTACTGTTGCAACTGGTCGTATCGAAACTGGAGTTGCCAATACAGGTGATGCAGTCGATATTATTGGTATGGGTGCTGAGAAATTAGCTTCTACAGTAACTGGTGTTGAGATGTTCCGTAAGATTTTGGATAGAGGTGAAGCTGGTGATAACGTTGGTATCTTGTTAAGAGGTATTGAAAAGGCTCAAATTAGCCGTGGAATGGTAATCTGTAAGCCAGGTTCTGTTAAGCCACATGCTAAATTTGAAGCTGAGGTTTACATTCTTAAAAAAGAAGAAGGTGGTCGTCACACACCATTTCACAATAACTATCGTCCACAATTTTACGTAAGAACCACTGACGTAACAGGAACTATCAACTTGCCTAGCGGAGTTGAAATGGTAATGCCTGGTGATAACCTTACCATTACTGTTGAGTTGCTTTCGCCTATCGCCTTGAGTGATGGACTTCGTTTTGCTATCCGTGAGGGTGGTAGAACTGTAGGAGCTGGTCAGGTTACAAAGATTTTAGACTAAGAGTAATATTGATATTTCATCAAGAGGTGTCCCGAGTTTTTTCGGGATACCTTTCGATGTAAATACAAACGGGTGTAGCTCAGTTGGTAGAGCACTGGTCTCCAAAACCAGGTGTCGGGAGTTCGAGTCTCTCCTCCCGTGCTTGATAAATTAAAGAATTGACATATCATGTTGACTTATATTAAAGAATCTATTGAAGAGTTGAAAAACAACGTTTCGTTACCTACAAAGGCTGAATCTTCGAATCTTATGGTTATTGTTGCCGTATTTTCGATTTTATTCGCTTTGGCTACGTGGGGTGTTGACTCCGCTCTTAGTAAAGTGATTCGTTTATATTTCGACAACATCTTAAACTAAAACTAAAAACAGTATGTCAGAGGTATTGGATAAGAAGTGGTATGTAGTTAGAGCGGTCAGTGGTCAGGAGAATAAAATCAAAGGCTACATTGAAAGCGAAGTAGAACGTCATGGTTTTGCAGATTATTTGGAAGAAGTTTTAGTGCCCACGGAAAAGGTAGTTCAAATAAGAAAAGGAAAAAAAGTGAACAAAGAACGCGTTTACTTTCCTGGATATATTATGGTTAAGGCTAATTTAGCCGGTGAGATGATTCACATTATTAGGTCAATTACCAATGTAATTGGTTTCTTGGGTGAAACAAAGGGTGGGGATCCTGTGCCTTTACGAAAAGCAGAGGTTAATAGGATGCTAGGTAAGGTTGATGAGTTGGCTGTAAATACTGACAGTATTGCTATTCCTTTTGTTTTTGGGGAAACCGTAAAAGTAATCGACGGTCCTTTTAATGGATTTAATGGTACTGTTGAAAAAATTAACGAGGAAAAACGTAAACTTGAGGTAATGGTAAAGATTTTCGGAAGAAAAACACCATTAGAACTCAGTTACATGCAAGTAGAAAAAGTATAGTAATAAGTGTTACATAAATAAAGTTGTGTTGCTTCCAATTAGCATAGCTTCAATTTAAAATTAAACAATGGCAAAAGAAGTAGGTAAAGTAGTTAAGCTACAAGTTAGGGGAGGTGCAGCGAATCCATCGCCACCGGTCGGACCCGCCTTAGGTGCTGCCGGCGTTAACATCATGGAGTTCTGTAAGCAATTTAACGCTAGAACCCAAGACAAACCAGGTAAAGTGTTACCTGTTGTTATCACCGTATATAAAGACAAGTCCTTCGACTTTGTCATAAAAACACCACCAGCGGCAGTTCAATTGATGGAAGCAGCTAAGATTAAAAAAGGATCTGGCGAACCTAACCGAGTAAAACTAGGTAGTGTATCTTGGGATCAAGTAAAAGCTATCGCCGAAGATAAAATGGTCGACTTAAATGCGTTTACTATTGAATCGGCAATGAGCATGGTCGCAGGAACAGCGCGTTCAATGGGTATGAAAGTAGCCGGAAAACGTCCTTTTTAAAATCTTAAAAGCAATTAAATGGCAAAATTAACAAAGAAGCAAAAAGAGGCGCACGCCAAAATAGAGAGAGACAAGCTCTATTCTGTCGATGAGGCTTCTGCTCTAGTAAAAGAGATAACCAATTCAAAATTTGACGCGTCTGTAGATTTGGCTGTACGTTTGGGTGTTGATCCCAAAAAAGCCAACCAGATGGTTCGAGGGGTAGTAACCCTGCCGCACGGTACCGGTAAAGACGTTAAGGTTTTGGCGCTGGTTACCCCCGATAAAGAAGGTGAAGCTACAGAAGCTGGTGCCGATTTCGTAGGGTTAGATGAGTATTTGGCTAAAATCAAAGGCGGTTGGACCGATGTTGATGTAATCATCACCATGCCAAGCGTAATGGGTAAATTAGGTCCTTTAGGCCGAGTTTTAGGCCCACGAGGTTTAATGCCAAATCCGAAGACAGGAACCGTTACTATGGATATCGCAAAAGCGGTATCTGAGGTCAAGGCGGGTAAAATAGATTTCAAAGTAGATAAGACAGGTATTGTTCATGCGGCAATCGGAAAGGTTTCCTTTACACCCGAAAAAATCGCTGACAATGCTAAAGAGCTTTTAGATACCTTGAATAAATTGAAGCCAGCGGCATCAAAAGGTATTTACATGAAGAGTATTTTCATGTCAAGTACAATGAGCCCCAGTCTTCAATTAGACCCGAAAACAGTTTAATGAACTGGTAGTTCAAAATTTTTAGTATGACAAGAGAAGAAAAAGCAAACGTAATACAGGATTTAACTACACAGTTAGGAGATAGTGCCACTATTTATTTGGCCGATATCTCCGGGTTGGACGCAGGCGCAACATCAGCTCTGAGAAGAGCGTGTTTCAAAGCGAACATTAAACTGGCAGTGGTAAAGAACACATTGCTTTCAAAAGCAATGGAAGCCTCGGAAAAGGAGTTTGGCGAATTGCCTGAAGTACTTAAAGGGAATACTTCCTTAATGTTTTCAGAAGTAGCCAACGCTCCCGCGAAAGTGATTAAAAATTTTCGTAAGAAATCTGATAAGCCTTTGTTAAAAGGGGCATTTATTGAGGAAGCAATTTATATCGGCGATAATCAACTAGACACATTGGTTAGCATCAAGTCTAAAGAAGAGATGATCGGTGAGATAATTGGATTGCTACAATCACCAGCTAAAAATGTCATTTCTGGATTAAAGTCCGGTGGTGGTAAATTGGCAGGCATCCTTAAGACATTATCAGAACGCTAAATAGTACGCACTAAACAACAATTATATTTAAAATTTTATTAAACGATAGAAAAATGGCAGAGTTAAAAGATTTCGCAGAACAGTTGGTAAATTTAACCGTAAAAGAGGTTAATGAATTAGCTGATATATTAAAAGATGAGTATGGTATCGAGCCCGCAGCAGCAGCTGTAGCAGTTGCCGCCGGTGGTGGTGGTGATGCTGGTGAAGCCGCTGAAGAAAAATCAGAATTCGATGTAATTTTGACAGCAGCAGGGGGTTCTAAATTAGCAGTTGTTAAATTGGTTAAAGAATTGACTGGTTTAGGATTAAAAGATGCTAAAGACATCGTTGATAGCGCACCAAAAGCAGTAAAGGAAGGTGTTGCTAAAGATGAAGCAGAAGGTATCAAAAAATCTTTGGAAGAAGCAGGAGCAGAGGTTGAGCTTAAATAGGGTCAACGACACTTGCACTTGGTTTTAGGTCTTTCCTCGCTTCTGGCGGGGCTAGACCTAAACCATTTTATAAACTTGGGTAAACGTAGAGCGCATTCAAGTCATCAAAACAGTATATTGAGGTATATACGACCCAACTACTATTCACGATCAAAATTTTATCCATAGATGTTAAAGCAACAGACTGAAAGAATAAATTTTGCATCCGCTAAGAACACTCCGGAATACCCGGATTTCTTGGACATTCAGATTAAATCGTTTCAAGACTTTTTTCAACTTGAAACAAAATCTGACGAAAGGGGCAACGAAGGATTGTACAACACCTTTATGGAAAACTTCCCGATAACGGACACACGAAATCAGTTCGTTCTGGAGTTTCTCGATTATTTCATAGATCCACCGAGATATTCTATCCAAGAATGTATCGAACGTGGTCTTACCTATAGCGTTCCATTAAAAGCAAGGTTGAAATTGTATTGTACCGATGAGGAGCATGAAGATTTCGAAACCATTGTACAAGATGTATATTTAGGAACTATACCTTACATGACACCCAGCGGTACTTTCGTGATAAACGGAGCCGAGCGTGTTGTAGTATCACAGTTACACCGTTCTCCTGGTGTTTTCTTTGGTCAATCTTTCCATGCCAATGGTACTAAGCTGTATTCGGCTAGGGTGATACCATTCAAAGGCTCATGGATTGAATTCGCTACCGATATCAATGGCGTAATGTATGCCTATATCGATAGAAAGAAAAAATTACCTGTAACAACGCTCTTCAGAGCTATCGGCTTTGAAAGAGATAAGGATATTCTTGAGATTTTCGACCTATCGGAAGAAATCAAGGTTTCTAATGCGGGGCTTAAAAAAGTAATGGGCCGTAAATTGGCCGCACGTGTCTTGAATACTTGGCATGAAGATTTTGTAGATGAAGATACCGGTGAAGTTGTTTCTATTGAGCGAAACGAAATCGTGTTAGATCGTGATACGGTTTTGGATAAAGAGCACATTCAGGAAATTATGGATGCTGACGTGAAGACTATCCTTTTGCACAAAGAGAACAACGCGCAGAGCGATTATGCTATTATTCATAATACACTTCAAAAAGATCCTACCAACTCTGAAAAGGAAGCGGTAGAACATATTTATAGACAACTTCGTAATGCCGAGCCGCCCGATGAGGAGACTGCTCGAGGTATTATCGATAAATTGTTCTTTTCTGATCAACGGTACAACCTAGGTGAGGTTGGGCGTTACAGAATGAATAAAAAATTACAATTGGATATCGGAATGGACAAGCAGGTCTTGACCAAAGAAGATATCATTACCATTATCAAGTATTTAATCGAGTTGATCAACTCTAAAGCAGAGATTGATGATATTGATCACCTGTCTAACAGACGTGTGCGCACGGTAGGGGAGCAGTTGTCTTCTCAGTTTGGTGTAGGTCTTGCTCGTATGGCAAGAACAATACGAGAGCGTATGAACGTTCGTGATAATGAGGTCTTTACCCCTATCGATTTGATTAATGCCAAGACATTGTCTTCGGTAATTAATTCATTCTTTGGTACAAACCAATTGTCCCAGTTTATGGATCAAACGAATCCGTTGGCAGAGATTACGCACAAAAGAAGATTATCAGCATTAGGGCCAGGTGGACTTTCAAGAGAAAGAGCTGGTTTCGAGGTTCGTGATGTGCACTACACGCACTACGGTAGACTTTGTCCGATCGAAACGCCGGAAGGACCGAACATTGGTTTGATTTCTTCTTTGGCCGTTTTCGCCAAAGTAAACCCAATGGGCTTCTTAGAAACGCCATACCGTAAAGTAGAGAACGGAAAAGTAAATACCAAAGAATTCGGATACTTGAGTGCAGAGGAAGAGGAGGGCATGAAAATCGCCCAAGCGAACATTCCACTTAAGGATAATGGTACTATCGATTCTGAAAAGGTAATTGCGAGAGAAGAAGGAGATTTTCCGGTAGTTGATCCAAAAGAAATCAACTATACGGATGTTGCTCCAAATCAAATCGCGTCTATTTCCGCATCATTGATTCCTTTTCTGGAACATGATGATGCAAACCGTGCTTTGATGGGCTCTAACATGATGCGCCAAGCCGTTCCGCTACTAAGACCACAATCACCGATTGTAGGTACAGGGTTAGAACGTCAAGTAGCTTCAGATTCAAGAGTTCTCATCAATGCAGAAAGCGATGGTGTTATAGAATACGTTGACGCTCAAAAGGTTACTGTAAAATATACCAGAACTGAGGAACAACGTTTAATCAGTTTCGAAGAAGACTCTAAGTCTTATAACTTGGTGAAGTTTAGAAAAACAAACCAAGGTACAAGTATCAACTTAAAGCCAATCGTAAAGAAAGGCGATAAGGTTAAGAAAGGACAGGTACTATGTGAAGGGTATGCTACCGAAAAAGGCGAATTGGCCTTGGGTAGAAACCTGACTGTAGCATTCATGCCTTGGAAAGGGTATAACTTCGAGGATGCAATCGTTATTTCTGAAAAAGTAGTAAGAGAGGATATTTTTACTTCAATTCACGTAGATGAGTATTCCTTAGAAGTAAGAGATACCAAGTTAGGTGCAGAGGAACTGACGCACGATATTCCCAATGTTTCTGAAGAGGCCACAAAAGACCTTGATGAAAACGGAATGATTCGTATCGGTGCTGAAGTAAAACCTGGCGATATCTTAATTGGTAAGATTACTCCGAAAGGAGAGTCAGACCCTACACCAGAAGAAAAACTGCTTCGTGCAATCTTTGGTGATAAAGCAGGTGATGTAAAAGATGCTTCTTTGAAAGCTTCTCCATCGCTTAGAGGTGTCGTTATCGATAAGAAATTGTTCTCTCGTTCTATTAAGGATAAGCGCAAGCGTTCTGAGGATAAAGAGGCAATCAATAGTTTAGAATTGGAATACGAAGTGAAATTCCAAGAGTTGAAAGACGTTCTAATCGGAAAATTGTTCAGTCTTATAAATGGAAAAACTTCTCAAGGTGTTATAAATGATCTTGGTGAAGAAGTACTGCCGAAAGGTAAGAAGTACACCATGAAAATGTTGAACTCTGTTGACGATTTTGCACACTTAGTTGGTGGAAGTTGGACAACCGATAAAGGAACAAATGCTTCAGTCGCTGATTTATTGCACAACTATAAGATAAAGCTTAATGACCTTCAAGGTAACTTGAGAAGAGATAAGTTTACAATTTCTGTTGGGGATGAATTACCAGCGGGTATTATGAAGTTGGCCAAGGTCTACGTTGCTAAGAAACGAAAGTTGAAGGTAGGTGATAAAATGGCAGGCCGTCACGGAAATAAAGGTATTGTTTCCAGAATTGTTCGTCAGGAAGACATGCCATTCTTAGAAGATGGTACACCAGTTGATATCGTGTTGAACCCACTTGGGGTACCATCGCGTATGAACATCGGTCAGATTTATGAAACTGTATTAGGTTGGGCAGGTTTGAAATTAGGTAAAAAGTATGCTACTCCGATTTTTGATGGAGCTACTTTGGATCAAATAAATACCTACACAGATGAAGCAGGTATTCCAAGATTCGGCCACACCTATCTATATGATGGCGGAACAGGGCAGCGTTTTGATCAGCCGGCCACAGTTGGTGTGATTTATATGCTGAAATTGGGTCACATGGTAGATGACAAGATGCACGCAAGGTCTATAGGGCCGTACTCGTTGATTACGCAACAACCATTGGGTGGTAAAGCCCAATTCGGTGGTCAGCGTTTCGGGGAGATGGAAGTTTGGGCACTTGAAGCATATGGCGCATCGGCTACGCTGAGAGAAATATTGACTGTTAAGTCTGATGATGTGGTTGGTAGAGCAAAAACCTACGAATCGATAGTTAAGGGCGAGACCATGCCAGAACCTGGTTTACCAGAATCTTTTAATGTATTGATGCACGAACTGAAAGGTTTGGGTCTCGATATCAGATTGGAAGAATAATTGACTACAGTTGTTGAAGCTTGAATCTAGTAAGATTTAGTTTTTAGGAGACAAGAGACAAGAGACAAGAGACAAGAGACAAGAGACAAGAGTATTTTTAATTTGTAATTTATTGTAGTCTTGATTTTTGTTTCTTCAATCTTATTTTAAGGACTGTAGTAAAATTTTATGAATACAATAACATAGTAG
>Ga0209187_1003300_pt1 | contig 13670 bp, 10 predicted proteins | sample BantaG_FD_187430 | JGI IMG/M metagenome (GOLD analysis project Ga0209187, IMG submission 187430) | Marine algal microbial communities from Bantry Bay, Ireland - BantryBay_4 metaG (SPAdes) (version 2) | ecosystem: Host-associated > Algae > Red algae > Unclassified | place: Bantry Bay, Ireland... | reverse complement strand
CACCTAATTGCATACCAAAATCAAATGTGCTGAATGCATCTTTATTATCAAATGCAGCAAATTCTATATCACTGTTATCAATATATTTGTAATCTGCACTTAATAGATAGGCAGCATATCCGCCACCGTATACACTTAATGGTGTGTTGAACAAATTAATACCAATCGATAATGGTAATTCGATATAGCTGAGATTAGCATTGACTCCTGTATCGTCACTTAGGCTATATGATGCTCCTTTATGCGACCAGAGCAATTCTGTCTGGTATATCATAGCTCCCTTCTGTGTTCGGTTGATCAGGCCGATATGGTAGCCCGATTTATTATTGACTTCCTGTATCTGGTCTTTGTCTACTGCCATATTAGATAACTGGTAGGCACCTTTTATTCCTATTTGCTGCTGAGCCGAAAGAGAAGTGATCATTAAAGCGAATGTGAATGTAAGTGTGATGATGTGTTTCATAATTTATATTTTATTTGGTTGATGGATAATGTATCTGGTACCGCCATAGATCATATGAATCAAATAGATACCAATAGCTGTGATTACTTTTTAAAATTTGATGGTCTTATCTGTTGCACTAATTAGTTAGCCTGGGGGATCATTGAAGATTCTCTATTGGCTTTAAATTTTTTAGATTTTTTACTGACCCACTCGCCTATATCGTCTACCATGCGGTAGGCTACTGGTACTATAATCATCGTTAGAATCATGGAGCTGGTAAGTCCTCCTATCAGGACCCAAGCCAATCCATTCTTCCATTCTGATCCCGCACCAGTAGCTACCGCTATCGGTATCATCGCGATGACCATAGCAATGGTCGTCATGAGTATCGGTCTAAATCTTTGTAATGTACCTTCTACGACTGCTGTCTTTCGGTCGGTACCTTCTGCTTTCAACTGATTGATAAAGTCTACGATGAGAATTGCATTTTTCACCACTAAGCCGACAAGCATGATCAAGCCTAACATACCGAAGATGGACATATTTTGCATAGAGAGAGCTAAGGCTAACAATGCACCAATCAACGCGACAGGAATAGAAAACATCACCACGAAAGGGTATATATAGCTATCGTATAATGCGACCATAATTAAGTATACCAAAAGGATAGAGGTCAGCAATGCGAAAATCAAACTTCCAAAGGCTTCGGCTTGGCTTTCTAAGTCTCCACCTTGAGATACGGTGATGCCTGCTGGAATATCCATGGCATCTATTTTAGCCTGAATATCTGCTCCAAGGGAAGCGATATCACGGCCTATGGCTTGACTCTGTATCGTTAAAGAAGATATTTTATCCTTACGCTCTAATCTGGATGGGCCACTACCTTCTGTGATTAAAGCAAATTGACCAAGTTTAATGAGCTGACCTTTATTATTAAGAAATGTAAGAGATTCGATGTCTTGCTTATTCTTGCGATCAAAGGCATCTAACTGAACACGGATATCGTAGTCATATTCTCCATCTTGAAATTTAGAATCAGTATTCCCAGTAAAGGCATTCTGCATCGTGATGCCTACTGCATCAAGCGTCAAGCCTAAGTCTGCTAACTTATCTCGATCTATGTCCACGTTGATCTCGGGGTTACCGCCCTCTACCGTAGATTTGACTTCTGCCGTACCTGGCACAGCCTTCACTTCGGTAACAAGTGTAGAACCAAATTCTATCAGCTCATCGACATCAGTGCCCTGCACTAATAACTGAATAGGTGCAGCTGTGCCACCACCGACCATGCTAACGGCTGCTGCGGTAAACTTGACACCAGGAATGGTTTCAGATAAGTCCGCCTTAACTTGTCTGGCATATTGATCTGACGTCAGGAGTCTATTTTCAGCACCGACGAGCTTGACACTAATCTCAGAGAGATACGCTGTTGCTGAAGTACTTGTCCCGCCACTGCTTTGCCCTACAGTCGAGAACACAGTTTCTACCTCATCCATATTCAGCAGATAATTTTCTACATTCTGGCTGATGCTATTATTTTGTTCTATCGGTGTATCCTTAGGTAGCTCCATTGTAATGATAAATTCTCCATTATCACCATTTGCAGCAAACTCAGCACCGATGTATCCATTAGTCATTAAAGTGAATGATGCGAATACCATCCCGAAAATAACCACCATTGTCACCACCTTAAACCTGAGTGTAACAAGAAGGACTGACTTAAGCATAGATTCTATACTCTTGATGAATTTTTCAAAGACAATGAGCGGCCAATGCATCACATTTTTCTTATTTAAATGTGTCAGCTTAGTAAATTTAGATGCTAACCAAGGTGTCAAAGTAAATGAGACAATTAAACTGATGATGGTAGCGGCAACGACAACCAGTGAAAACTGACGTAGTAGATCTGCCACAATTCCAGAGACTAATCCAATGGGTAGAAATACAACAACGATAACCAATGTAATCGAGAAGACAGAGAGACCTATTTCTTTCCAAGAGCCTTTAGCGGCTTCTTCTGCGGTCGCTCCTTTCTCCATTCGGGCATGAATGTTCTCAAGCACCACAATACTATCATCTACTAATATGCCTATGACCAGTGAAAGCGCTAAGAGCGTCATCAGATTCAGAGTGAATCCAGCCAAGCTCATAAATGCAAAAGTGGTAACCACTGATACCGGAATGGCGATCATAACGATCAGCGCATTTCTGAAGTTATGGAGGAAGAATAACATAATGAGAGCCACCAGAAATACTGCAAGGATCAGGTCATCGATAACGTGCTGAGCAGCTTCTAAGGTGAATACAGAACTATCATTAGCAATTTCAAACTTAAGATTAGAACTCGCATATTCTGCTTCAAGCTTTGTAAGTTTTTCCCTTACTTTTTCACTTACAGCTACCGTATTACCATCACCTTGCTTAGAGATCGTGATGCCTAAGGAAGGATTGCCATTGATGCGTGATATTGTCTGAGTCTCTTTCTTCGTATCATATACTTCTGCGACATCTTTGAGTAAGACTTGAGAACCTTGACCATTATCAGTCAGCACTAAGTCTCGTAGCTGATCTAATCCTTTAATCTTACCCGATAGTCTGACCAGTATATCACTATCTTGATCCTTGACGCTACCTGTCGGAAAATTTAAGTTAGATTGAGAGATGGCTTGAGATATCTGCAGGATAGAGAGATTGAAATATTTCAATTTATCTCCATCAACATTAATGTTGATTTCTCGGTCAGCACCACCGATAATATTGACTTGTGCGACGCCTTCTATTCTAGATAATTCTGGTTGTATCAGATCCGTAAATAGCTTAGTGAACTTAACATCTTCCATAGTGGAAGTGGCACCAAGACTCATGATTGGCATTTCATCTAAAGAGAACTTATAGATCGCAGGATCTTGGGCATCATCTGGTAACTGTGATGCAATGGCATTCAATTTTCTCTGTGCTTCCTGAATGGTCTGATCTACATCAGTACCATATTTTAGCTCTACGATGACATTAGAAAAGCTTTCCATTGAGATGGCGGATGTTCCCTCTAAGTTTTCAATAGAAGACATTGCATTTTCTATCACCTTAGTGACAGATGCTTCTACTTCAGATGGTGTCGCACCTGGGTAGGGCGTAGCTATAGTCAGCACGGGTGATGAGATATCTGGAAGTAACTCATAAGTCAAACTTTGGTATCCATACAGGCCAAAGAAGACAAGAATGCTAAAGAGTACGACGACCAGTGTCGGCCTATTAACTGATAATTCTGTAATTGTCATGGTATTATTAATTTTTGGCTAATGAATCAGATGTTGAAATCACATTTACTTCCTTGCCACTGTCCAAGTTGAGCTGACCAGTTGTGATGATCTGGTCACCTGCTTGAAGACCACTTAGGATAATGACATTCTCCTCAATTGATTCTCCGACTTCGATGTTGACGAGCTTAGCTTTTGCGTCTTCTACGATATATACTTGAGGTTGCTTAAGGCTACCGACAACACTCTTTCTTGGGATCGCAAGTGCAGATTTACTTTCTTGACCTATGGGAATTTGGGCTGTGCCATACATGCCTGCTTTTAGTGGCATGCTTTTACTATTAGTTAATTCAATAGAGACATCATATTTTCGTGCTGCATCTGCCTGGACAGCTATATTCTTAATTTTGCCATTAAATGTATTGTCAGGGTATACTTCAGTCATGATTTTCACACGCTGACCTCTTTTTATTTTTACGATATCTTTCTCATCCAGTTTGATGATCATATTTAATTTACTGATATCTACGACTGAAGCGATCTCAGTGCCTGGATTAGCAAAGCTTCCAGACTCAAGTTTGATTTCCTTAACAATGCCGCTCATGGGTGACTTAGCTGTCGTATACTTCAGTTGTTGTTCAATGGCCGTGATGCTGCTTTGTTGATTTTGCATACCTAGCTTAATTTCTTCATACTGAGTCTGGCTGATGGCCCCGACATCGAGTAGATTTTTATACCGCTCTACATCCTTTTTTGCTTTTTCTAATGAAGCTTTAGCCGTCATTAACTGTGACTGTATTGCAGTATCATCTATGGTGGCCACTGCTTGACCTTGTGATATGTACTGGCCTTCTTCTATCATCAGATTGGTGAGCCTACCTTGTGATTCTGCGATAATGGTCAGCTCCTTGCGGGCTTCGAATGTTCCGACTACCGATAGTTCATTATTAAGATCTATGCTTTGCACAAGAGCTGTCATGACAGGTATTTTTGCGATGACTGTTTCTTGGACAGCAGCCTTCTCATCAATAATCTCTTTATTCGACTGAAGCTTAGTGAAGCCCAGAAAAGCAAGAACTCCGATGATGGCTATTGGTATGATTACTCTTAAAAATTTCATGTTTTATAATTTGCTATTGATTGATGTTGATTAATTGTGCTAACTGTCCACTTGACTTGACATGTTCTAATTCAGCAAGCTTAAAGTTGATAAGTGCTGTTAGATATTGTGATTGTGCTTCTTTTAATCCTGTCTCTGCATTGAGCAATTCAGTCAAAGGTGCGACACCTTCCTGGTATGACATCTTAGTGATCTCATAGACCTCGTTCGCAAGGTCCATATTATCTAACTGGTTGCTGATGAGTATATCATTTTGCCGAATATTAGTTACGGCATTATTGTATTCTAAGTTGATGGCGTTTTCAAGCTGGAGTAGATCAAGATCCATTTGCTCTCTTGCGATTTTGTTTTCTTCCAGTTTTCGCTTAGTTGCAAATCCATCGAAAATATTGATACTCGCGTTGATTCCCCAAATACCATTTCTGAAGCCTGAATAGTTATCAGACTTAAAGTTGAGCTTGTTCGCTTGGCCAGTGTAGCTGTACTGTGCGTATGCGGATAAGGTAGGGTACTTAGCAGCCTTAATCACTTCGTCATCATACTCTGCTAATATTTTCTGATTTTTGAGAAGGCGGTAATTTATGTTTTCATTAAGGAGTAATTCATCAGCCAATGGATACCTAACTTCATTATCTAATTCTTCCGTGAGGATGATGGTCTGGTCTTGATTAATAGATAAATAGAATCGTAAGTAATTCGTCAACTGCTCTAATGAGATATCTACATTAGATATTTCTGTGATCAAATTATTCCTATTGACTTTAATCTGGTCAACATCTAATTTTTTAATAATTCCATTTTCATATTGCGCTTGTGAGATACCGACCAACTGGTCAACCCGATCTCTGTTAGACATCAAGATGTCTTTAGTCTTGACAGTGGTTTGGTATTGTATATAGATTTGAATGACATTATACACCAAGTCTTCCATCGTCGCAAGACTCTGCAATCTCACATTAGATCTTGCGAGGTTTAGTTTCTTGAGGTTTGTCTTTACTGATCTATTATAGATGACTTGGCTGAGTTCCAAGCCAGCATTGACACCAAATCGAGTTCCAAACTGGACGGGTATCTGGCCTTCCTGACCAAAGATCTCACCTGGCAGTAATTGACTTGCTATGGTAAAATTATCTGAATAGCCTGCAGAGGCATTGAGCTGTGGTAGCCCATTTGATTTTGCGCCTTGGATTTGTTTATCGAGCAGAGCTGACCCCAACTGGACTCGTCTGACATCAGGATTATTTGCTACAGCAATCTCTACGGCTTTCTCTACTGTTAGATATAAAGTGTCAGTGTCAGTATCAGCCTTAGTGTCAATGCTGATACTAAGGAAGAGAAGGAAGGTTAAGATTATGTGCTTCATTATTATATTTAGTTATGTATATTCTGTTAGTTGTGTAATATATGTTAGTTCGGAACTAATAGAACTAATTATTGCAAAAAAAGAGCTTACCCTTTATAGCTCTTTATTGCTTTATCAATTTGCTGTGTAAAATAGATTTGAAATGATAGCAGTGACTTGATTCGGGCATTAAACTCTTTAGAATCAAAACCTTTACGATGCTCAACAACATCTTCTAAAAGTGCATTAAATGCTGATAGGTTCTTAGCGCTTTCCTTAATGTTCTTCGTCCACCCATCCGTGCTAATCATAAAATACTTCTTACGATCTCCACTATATGTTTTATACACAACATTGTCTTCTGCCTGAAGTGTCTTAAGTGCCACACTCACAGAACTCTTACTCACATTTAGAAATGTGACGATATCATCAAACGTTCTTTCTGGCGGATCATTCACTAATAGATAAGCAAATACACGCGCTGATACAGGTGTTCTGCCAAGCCTTTCCAACATCACACCTAATTCTTCGACTTTAATTTTTAGGTCTTTCTGCTTGTTATCTGCTGCGTTCATGATACAAATATACAAAGTTTTATTAGTTCTGCAAGTTCCGAACTAATAATTTTATTGAAATTATTGTTTGATCAGAATTTAAGAGTCTATAGCGGAGTTAACATAAACGACCGTTTTTCTTTACACTTCCATTCAAGTATCTAAAAGTTAAAATTTCAAAATTTTTGGTTAAATAAACTGGTTAAACTAATCAAAACGAAAATTTGATATTCTTAACGACTTTCGCTTACTTCACCTTAAGGTCCAATCTGAGATATTCTCAAAATCTTAAATCTATTAAAATGAAAATCGGATATGCCAGGGTATCGACTAAAGAACAGTGTCTGGATCGCCAGATAGATGCGCTACAGCAAGCTGGGTGCGAGAAAATATTCTCTGAGCAAATCTCAGGGGCTAAAAAGGAGCGACCCGAGCTGAATATGCTCTTATCGCAGATCCGGGACGGTGATCAGCTCGTCATAGACAAGCTTAGCCGACTTGGAAGATCTCTCAAGGATCTGATACAGATTGTTTCTGTCCGCCAGCTGGCGGACGAGGCGTGACCTTCATCTTATTGAAAGATGCGATTGATACTTCTTCTGCTTCTGGGCGGGTGCGGCCCACTCTTGACGCGGAGGTCAAGATTCCTTCATTGAATGTACATTTGGTACATTCACTACGGTGTAGTTCATTCAGTCTTACATTTTTGCCTCATTGGCAGAGTTTGAGCGAGATCTGATATCAGAGCGGACGAAGGCTGGATTGGCTTCGGCTAAAGCCAGGGGTCGTATGGGTGGCAGACCTAAGGGTCTATCTGCGGAGGCACAGAAGACGGCCATGGCGGCTGAGACACTTTATAAGGATGGAGAATATTCTGTTCAGGCGATTTGTGATCAGCTGAGTATTAGTAAGCCTACGCTTTATAATTATTTGAGGTGGCGGGAGGTTAAATGATTTTATGACATTCATCACATATCTACATAAAGGCAAATGGTTGATCAGGGTCTCTGGCCATGATGGAAAGTATCTACTGTAATCGAGACTGCAACGAAATATGAGTAATAACTACTTATTTATCTAAATTTAGTATCATTATTTCGATACTGGTACTTAAGCGAATAATCATATTATTCTTATCTGTTTTTCGCTTTAATCTCTTCAATAATTTTCGATATTAATTCATTTCCCATTCGACCAGTTTCTTTTTTGAACTCATCCAAATATATCCAAGTAAATTTCTTGGTTGATTTCCAAATATTTCTCAAAGGTTGCTCATTATTTGGAATATATCCTTCTCCCTTCATTTCAATAATTCCGTCCTTATTCACCGAATATTCAAATTCCAAATTGATAGGATAAGGGCTAATTGCTTCAACACCATTAACAGTATATGCAATAATGAAAATTATCGCACTTCCTTTGTTTTCGTAGATAAATTTCCCCGGAAGTTCTTTTAGATTGATTTCTAAAGTATGGCCCTCAATCATTTCTTTTAAGCCAAGGCTATCTACTGCCTTATAAATCCCCTGCTTTAAATACTGTATTCTTGTTTCTATATCTAACTCGCATTCAATTGTCGAATTCCAACCCCAATACAATATCGCTGGAACGAAGGAATTCTTCTTTTGGTTATAGATGTTATTCTCAGGTTCAACTTTATCCGACTTAATTATTAACCAATCGAATTCAAGTTCTCCTCCGTTTGTCAAAACCTCAGTTTTATTATTTACGAAAGTTGAGTATTTTTTCGTAGTCATACATCCCGTAAATAGTATACTCAAAATTACAATTGTTATGATTTGCTTCATTTTCCTTTTTTATAGATGAATAGTACCGGATAAGAGTACTTAACAAAAGCCTACCCGATCATTGTCTGTGTAAAAATTGCTTTCTTTCGACAGCGGCCCATACTTTTATTGTCCAATGGTCATCATTGGGATCGAGAATGACTGTATCAAATCCGTTTCTTTCACCTTCGATTTTAACTCCTTCGGAATCGTCCACATGTAAATCAATATTAAATAAACTTGGATTCTTGGATAATGATTGTCCATGTTGCTTAAGCTTGATTTGATTAGTTCGTTGATTTATAAATCCAGATGGATATAATCCATACTTGGCGAAAGTTGCTTTCAGCTTCCAAATCGGCCTGAATGATGTTGTATATATCCATATCTCATGCTTCTCCTTTTCCAGATTTTTAAAAAGTGTTGTAGTTCCGACTCGCAGTTTCTCTTTTGCGAAATAATTCAGAATTGACTTATTAGGTTCGACCTCAAATTCATTTGAGTAAGGTATCAGTGTATTGTCTATGTCGAAACTAATTTTCATTTAATTGAGTGCTGGTGTGGGCGGTAAGTACGTGAATCGCAATATATCGAGAGACACCATGTATGGACTATCATCAAGGATACAGATTGTGTTGAGTGAGCATTAATTTTCTACATATCAAGCAAGTAGCAAAAAAAACTAAAACATTATTCATCGATAAAGCTCCTTCTACTCACGCCGGTGTTCCCATCCTTGGAAATAACACTAAAGACATTCGGTCCATCCAGAAGGACTTGCACAGTATTTAAAGAAGTAGATATATCCTGTACCTTAGAAAAAATAGATAGATCATATAAGGATATTGACGGTTCGAAATTAGAATAAAACGAAGCATACTTACCACTTGTTGAAATAGAATTGTAGGATATATTCTCCCCAAATAGTTCTTTTACATTTTTAAAATTGTTGTTCATATCATATATAGCCCCATTACTTCCTAATAGAAGCATCAAGTCAATATTAACAATAAGGTCAACAGAAAATCCAAAGCGATAATTCCTATCTAAATCGTATTTTTTATAATCAACGAATTCACCTGAATCGTTCAAAGATATAATGTTCACATAACTATTTAGATCTGGATTAATAGGATCTACAAAAGCAAGAAATTTATTGCCAGGTAATGGATGCAAAACAGAACCGACTTTATCAATGCTCGGTGATGTATGTGTGACATTTCCAAGTTTGTCGATAGTTTGGAAAACATTAGATTCGTGAGGTTGTACAACTAATAGCCCCTTATCAGTAATAGTTATAGGGATAAAATCATCTGTGGCAGATATAGAATATAGCGATGACAATGACTCATCAAGTATGTGCCATTGATTGTTTCTAAAGATTAGAATTAAAGCTCCACTATCAGTAATTGTTGCACTTTTAATGATGCTACCGAATTCTAAAGGAAGGTTACTTGAAATTCTCTTTTTTGCTGCATAATCATATCCTTGCACATTCCATAAAAGCTCCTTGTCTCTCAATGATTGGGTACCTACTTGATATAAGATATCATTCCGAATAAATGTCTGAGTACCATCCATTGCAACTACATATGAAAGAGGATTTTTGACTGTTTTAGATACCGTGGTTGGTAAACTGTAAGTGTCCGAACCATAAATCGCAATGGCGTAGCAAAGATTTGGTTTGAAGGGAAAGTTAACATCAATATAGGATGTAATCGCACGATCTGTTAAAGTTGAGTGATGAATCACATCGGGGCATGAAACATCCCCAGAATTTGCAAGAATTTCGTAAAAAGAAAAGTCGGGTCCTTCATGTTGGTTCCAATCTAACCTAACACCCACTTCAGGAATGGTAACATAATCAAAGTCGGAAACAGGTATTAGTGTGTTGTCAATGCTAAAGGGGATTTGTTTAATAACCCTATCCCTTAACTTAACTGTTACCATAAAGTTATATATGCGCTGCTCTTGTAGAACAACGGTTTTTCTAATGACTCCATTATTCTCAAGATTATCACTTAGACTAACTTCCATATTATCAGACGCGAGGTCATACTCGAAAAGTTCATTTTTAATAATGTTTTGTTGAAAAGAGACAACCAATTCTATTATACTTCCTGGAGAAAATCGTCTTGAATTTTCAGGGCCAAGAAACAGAAGATTTGATTGTGAAAATTGATCCAGTTCTATCGATGCTGTTTTCTCAACAGCGCCTTCAACTATATTTTGAAGAATGCGATTATAATAAATCTGATCACCTTTGAAAACCAAGAATAAAAACTCATGAGGAACTATATCTCTAAAGGTAAGATCACCTTCTGTAGTCGAAATAGCAGAACTTATGGCTTTACAAGTGCTGCCGTTATAAAGTAAGACTTCAGCATCTCCAATAGGTAGTCCTTGGTGATGGATTTTAAAAGTATAATCCATGACCTGGATTGAAGGTTCAGAATCACTTCCACATCCTACAAGTAAAATACATGTATGAATAATAGAGCAAAATGTAAGTATATTATTATCCATAAGGGTGTAAATTATAGAAGATCATAGAACTTAATACCGATGCGCTGATCTCTCCGAGTGATGAGTCCAACCCGATCGGTATGAAAAATAATATCAGTGGTTTCATCCATAAAAGGAATCACTTTTATCAATGATTGTGCTGATAAGTCAAACACATGAACCTCATTCGGTTCATATAGCATGAAGGCCACATAGCGTGAATCTTCGCTTAGACTATAATTGAGCCAAGAACTAAACTCAAACTGGAGACGTCCCGATACATAAGGTGACCCACTTATATCGAGCAGGATACCATCATTAGATACCATCAAAGATTTATTTGGAGTGATGAGCCACTGACCAGAAGGATTTGCACCTACATTAGGTATAGTAATCACTTCATATGAGGATGACTTATAATCGTCTGCTATAGTAAACACTATAAGTCTATTGTCATTTGAATAATAATCTTGAACCATAACTCTATTGTCATTTAGCAAGAATAAGGGGCCTTCAAACGGAAAGTCTGGAGTATCTATTGAAAGTAAAAATGCTCCAGTTTTTATATCGTACAAGTTATATCCAGAGGATTGAATGATTATCTTACCTGAAGATAAAACTGAGAATCTGCTGAATTCATTAAGCTCTGAAGTGTATGCGATTTTAAGAGTTTTCTGATCGTAGACATTGAGTTTACTTGTAGTAGGTCGGGATAATATATAATCAGTATTGTCAAAATTTACAGTGGTGAGCAATGGGTTATAAGTGGAACTGAAGATAGTTTTATCACTTTGCACGAATTCTTTCGACTCTAGATCATACCCTACGATATGATCTGCCACCGACCCTCCAGTCATCAGATCTGTGGTGAAAAATACTTTGTTCCTACTATTAGCAATAGAACTTGCAACGAATGGTATAAGGTCTTTTATTGGATTATCAACAGTAACGATATCTGAATTCGTATAAGCCTGATTAGTTGTAGATATTTGCATTCTATAACAAACCTTGTCATACAATGGATAAAGGTGATCCATGAAACTGGTTACTTCTTGTTCATGGATTTGAAATTTAAGTCCTAATTGTTCGTCGCAGTTATCCGTCATGTAATTAGCATACAAATTATAAGACGCAAAATCACTGTCCTTATATGCATTCCAATTAATGGTTATCCCAGAAGGATCATCAGCAATTATGGAGGTAATAGGAACAGCAGCAGGATTCAAGATAAATAACTCGAAGTCTAATTTCGCGAAAAGTGATCCGAAGTCTTCCACAACTATGGAGAGATTATACTTTTTCTTTTCTGTGAGTACCGTATTAAATCTAACCAAACCTGTAACATCGGGGGAAGTAGTATGAACCACTTTACCATCAGAGGTCACGACAGAAACATCTAGTAGATTTGGACAGTCCTCAGTATCGTTAATTATTATTTCGAAAGGAATGCTCTCTCCTACTCCATATGAGTCAAATGGAAGATTGGGACTAACTAATTTAATATCTGCGCCTCCTTGATCCAAGTTTAACTTTTTCTTCGAATCTCCTTGATTCAATATAACCGACTTTCTCAATCCATTCTTTGAAGCAATAGCCTTCACAGATTCAACTAGGCCTTCGAAAACTGAAACACCATTCACATCGGTAAGCTGACTGGATAGTATTTTACAGTCATCAAGACTCACTAGTACTACTTGTGCGGCACTGGCCACTTCACCATCTATAGTTACACTAATCTCAATCTTCTTCTCTTCATCATCATTACCTTCACCACAACTGACAAATATTAAAAGGGTGAAAAAACTAAGCATTAAACAATATATATACTTCATCAATCTCGATTTTTTGTGTCTAATTTTTCGTTCTAAATAATTAAAAATATCATCGCATATAGAAGGAATAACAAAAGCATCAAAGCTTAGTATAAAGACTGTTATCCAGGTATTGTAGCATAATAGGATAAGCCAAAAGCATTGGCTTTATAGTTACGATTATTCTGATCTTGGTAGTTCATCTTGGTATAGTGAAGGCTTATTCCTTTGGAGGCTACTTGAAATTGTACTCCGAGGGTATTATTGAAATCCAAATCTTGACTAATACCATCAGACCGATATCGAATATGCTGATGTGATATCATACCCAGTCCTGCACTCCAATCATCTGATATCATACCATGGCCTATCAAATGCATGGGTATACGTGTCAATCTGATGTGTGCATTATCCGCAGCTGTGGTGACATATTTGAACCCTATTGTGGCATCCAATGCGAACCTTTTTATAGAAGGTAATTGCATTCTTGTCCCCACACCCACTGAAATACCCTGGGCTGTTCGTACTGGTTGCGAATCACCATTGGTAAAGAAGATCTCATCTGCGTTATATCCACCCAATTCGAGGGCAACGCCAAGTAGTAATTTGATGGGACTTCGATCACTTACTTTCTCTTGTGACTTCTGAGCGTGAGAAAGTGAAGTAAAACCCGTTAGCAAACAGATTAGTAATAAGATTTTTCTTTTCATTTTAAAAGGCATATTTGGATATAAAGGTGCGGCAGATCCAGATCCTTTTTTTGTATGAAGACAGGAAATTTTTGTATAAAGGCAGGAAAATGGGGATAGGTGGAATCAAATTATATCACTACGCCTTTCTTGAATTCGG
>Ga0209187_1003296_pt1 | contig 13679 bp, 12 predicted proteins | sample BantaG_FD_187430 | JGI IMG/M metagenome (GOLD analysis project Ga0209187, IMG submission 187430) | Marine algal microbial communities from Bantry Bay, Ireland - BantryBay_4 metaG (SPAdes) (version 2) | ecosystem: Host-associated > Algae > Red algae > Unclassified | place: Bantry Bay, Ireland... | reverse complement strand
GAGAATCAATTGCATTGGCATTTAGATGTGACATTTAGGGAAGATTCATGTCGGATACGAAAGCATAATGCCCCTGTGAATATGAATATACTTAGGAAAATTGCACTCCAAATAGTAAAGAGATATAGTGATAAAAGCAGTATGAAAAAGAGAAGATTTAGAGCATCTTTAAATGCAAATTACTTAACCCAGCTTCTCATTACATAATTTTGGTGCGGTCGCCCTAACTGAAAATAGGCTACACAAAATAAATGAAAAATTTACTAGTAAATTCATGGTTATACTATTTATATTGAAAACATTATTGTTAATTTTTAGTGCTTAGTGTCTTTAGGTGGATTAAGATCATTGCCAGGAAATACCGTATCAGAATCTCTTATTTCATTATTATCCTTTCGATGTATTCTTACTTCTCCTCCTCCTGAATCTGAACAGAAATGATTTGCTAAAACTTCTGCCTCTTTCTGAGTTGCTGTTCTTGCTGAAGCTCGTTTTCCACCAGCTTTCTTAACTTTCCATACAAGATTATTTCGATCGTATGTAACGTGATAATTTGCCATATGTTATATAAATTTTAATGTTATACCTTATACAACTAATGTTACATAATTTTAGTTTCCGTAATAAAATGTTTATTTTGTAACAAATTTGCTGCCATGCCAAATCTCATTATTGCTAAAAACCTTAAGAAGTATCGCAAATTACTTGGTCTAACCCAGGATGCACTGGGTGATTACCTCGGTATCAGTAGAGGAGAAGTCAATTACTACGAGAATGGAAAACGCGACATACCGGTAAAAATCATCGAGATGTTTAGCGATATTGCTGGAATCAACCCATCTGATTTATTAGAAGAAAGTGATCAGGAAAGGGATGTTAACTTAAGCTTTGCTTTTAGAGCAGAAGGCTTAGAAGCCACAGATCTTGTAAGTATAGCATCATTCAAGAGAATCGTTAAAAACTACTTGAAATTACAACGATTGATCAATGAATAAATTTGTATTGGAGAAGAAAGCAGCTGTGTTTCGTACTCAATGTGGCCTTAATGATAAGGAGTGTATTAGATTTAGTAGTCTGCTCTCACAGCTTAATGTAATATCTGTATTCAAACCATTGAGTGGTCAGTTTGGTGGAATGGCCATAAAGGTTTCAAATCCAACCAAGCTACCTTACCGCTTTATGATGGTTAATTCTGACCATTCGTTAGGTAAACAGCATTTTACTATATGTCATGAGCTTTATCATTTATTTATTCAAGCAGAATTCAAATTTCAACAATGTCAAACTGGACTATTCGATAGGTCTAAAGATTCTGAAGAATATTACGCTGATGTTTTTGCGGCTTATCTTCTAATGCCTGAAACGGGTATTAAATCCATGATTCCAGATAAAGAATTAGGAAAGAATAAGATTACCATTCAAACGATACTTAAACTTGAACATTATTACAGTTGCTCAAGAACGGCAATGCTTATAAGACTAAAAGAACTACAAATTATCGATGGTACAGCATATGAAAAGTACCGGCTCGGTCCAGTGAGATCTGCAGTAGAAAATGGATATCCAATAAATCTTTACTACGGTGGAAACAAAGATAAAGTTATAGGAGATTATGGCAGCCTTGCAAATCAATTATTTGAAAAAGGAAAAATATCTGAGTCTCATTATATGAACTTACTCCATGATTTAGGAATGAATTCCAATGAAGTGCAGGCTTTATTCAACGGAAGTTTAGAAGAATGATCTTAGTTGATTGTGATGTCCTTTCCCATTTTATTAAAGGTGGACAAATCATGTTGTTACCTACAATTTTTCAAAATCCTATGAGGGTGCTTGAACAAGTTGAGGAAGAACTTAGAAGATACAAGAGCAAATCGAATACCATTGATCAATTTTTCAATTCATACCCTGAAGTTCAGCTATCATTCCCATCTGACACAAGGATAACTAAAGAATACTTTGAACTTTATAAGAACATGGGTAAAGGAGAAAGCGCATGTTTAGCAATGGCAAGATTCACCAAAGATATCGTAGCAAGCAGCAATATAAAGGATATACAGACCTATTGTCAAAATCACAATATTCAATATCTAACAACAATGGATTTCTTATGTGAAGCAATGAAAACTGGAAAATTAAGTGAAGTACAGTGCGATACATTTATTACTGATGTACTTTCAGCAGGAAGTAGGCTCCCTGTAACACAAATGAGCATGTATTCATGTTAACAATACACAGAGTTATGGTTTGGTGAAACATGTAATTATTGCCAATTAATAGTAGATGCATACTTAGTCTTTCCCAATCGGAACAATCCTTGCACTACCCTACTGACTACCTGACCCATTCATGACGGCACCCAATCACATCGTCGGCGGCTTTACAGTCACGGGCATCTTTGCAGCTATCGGAGGCATTAACATCCTTCAGGACTATCGGCTATTGCCGGTGATCCTTCTCGGTGCACTACTTCCAGACATCGATACGACTAAGAGTGTCATTGGCCGCTTAGTCAAACCCGTCGCTAAAATCATCAATCAGAAGTATGGCCATCGGACGATTACACACTCTCTGATCGCACTCATCGGACTGACTGCAGTAGTATCAGCTTTTCAAGCGGCTTACTTCCCTGGACTGGCGATTGCTCAGGTATTTGGATTGGCGTATGCGTCTCATTTGCTCCTGGATATGGTGACGGTGCAAGGCATTCCACTATTCTATCCCTTCTCTAAGAATCCATGTGTGCTACCTGGGAATCCTCAGATGAGGCTGCGGACGAATAGCCTCAGGCATGAGACGATGGCATTCTGCATCTTCGTGGTCTCTGCCATCTTTATGAAGCCGCTCTTTGCTGATGGATTCTGGACATCGTATAATCGGCTCTTTGGGACGATGGAGCACCTCACAAGTGAATACCATAAAAGTGAAGATCTGCTCAAGGTCAATTTTACCATACAGCGTGGATCTGAGATCAAGCAGCAAGTCGGCTTATGTGTCGAAGCTTCTGCCAGTAAGATGACGATCATCACCAAGCAAAAGACATTCGAGACTTACCCGCAGGACGGGCAAATGATCAGTGACATCTATCCCGAGCATACGAAGTACCAGTATAAGTTCGCCCCAGGCAGCTTCCATGATATCACGGTAGACTCACTCCATCGGCTCTTCGGCTCTGGCAAATACAGCCGCATCGAAGTGCAAGGCACAGAACCATTCTTATACCTGGAAGATCAGCTCAAAAAGAAAGGCAGCGTCATGAAGATGGACTACCCTAACCGCATCAGACTCAAGGCCATCGAGCATGATACCAGCGTCGACTACACCACCAATCCCTCTATCCAGCATAAGCAAGATCAAATCATACGCCTCCAAAGTCAGCATAGCCAAGCCATGGCCGATTACCGCCAGCAGCTCAATCAGTATGAGGATCTGAAGCATCGCATGGAGCAAGCCACAGACCACATCCGAAAAGAGCTGCTGATGATCGAATATCAAAAAGCGAAAGCGCCTACCCTACCCAAATCTATAGATGATAAAATCAGGCAGTTGCAAAGCGATATCGAGCAGCTGAATCAGGCTGATGGGAATCAGTATCGAGAGCAGCTGAAAGCGGCTGAGAAGGGGCCTTTACTGCTGTCAGGGCATTATGTGGAGCTGGTGATTGAGGGGGTGGAGATGTGAGGGGGTGGGATTAACGGATTACGTGTATCCAGCGTATCCCGAAGGGTATGCTGCGATCACACGATGTTATAGCCAGTTACTCTTCATTTAATTTGAATATGCTTTCAAGTGTATTAAATGTGTTAACTGAATTAATAAATATTTGCTTTGCCACTTTTCTATAATTAGCATCTTCTATTTCGAAGTATTCCATTGCCTTTTTCACTTTCTTATTACTATTACTAAAACTGTGTGCAAGAAGGCCTGATCTTAAATCATGTAAATTTCTTAGATAGATTATCAGATCTGGAATATTGAAATTATTTATCTGAAGATACTTTTCAAATTTGGATATACCTCTTCCTTCAAATTGAGGATCATTTATTTTTTCTTTTAGTTTCTTTTCATTTAAACGTTCAACTGTAACTATTGAAATGGTAAATACTTGTTCACAAAAAGTCTTTATATTATTTGTAGATGGCAAGTGCAATGATTTCATTCTGAAATTATCTTGTTCAGATAATTCTTTATATAGCTTCCATCCAAATTTACTTTCCCATTTCTTATTGAAATCGGCATACTTGTATTTGAAATAAAGGTCTACAGCTTGGGGAGGGTCAGGGAATTCACCTTCTATCATGCATTTGAAGTAAGGTTGACTCATCTTTGGTTCTTGAGGCTCTATATTATAATGCTTCCAATAAATCTGCTCCTTATTAGGCAACGATGATAGTTCATTTAAAAATATTGGAACATAGTCTTCAATATTGTTGTCAATTTTAAGGCTAAAATAATCTGAAGAAACCCGAAATCCATCTACAGTATATTTTTTTGGTTGATTATAGTACTTGTCTAATACTTCCTTTTTGAAGTAAGTTAATGTAATACCATTTTTGTTTGTTTTCTTGCAACTTTCATGTTTTATATTTCCTTTGTCATCATACCCTGTAATGTATTCTTCGTATTTAGGGTTGTAATCATAAAGGTAGCCTTCCTCAAAAATTTCTTCATATTCAATTATTGATTTACCATAAATCCAACTTTGAGATCTGTTCTCTCTTGAGAAAGTTAGTGGTCTAATTAAATGATTATATATGTAGTTAGCTTCTTGGTAATCAATATTCTTCTCTGCCACACCAACCTCTTCAAGGGATTTAGAAATACAATACATGAAATCAAAGCAAATAGCAAAATTTACCTTCCTAATTGATAAGTATTCTCTTAAGTATCTCAGTTTAATTTTTACCGTGTCTTCAGAAATATTAATAACTTCTTCTAATTCATGCAATTCATCTATAAAGAAGTATTTTCTATTTTGTTTACTTAATCCTTGTTCGTATAGCTTGAAGTAGAGAATGAATTCTTCAGATATATCTATGTATGATTCAGATTTATCTTCAAACTTGAAGTTCTTTTTAAATATGAATGGTTCAATTCCTTTATCAGAAAAAGTCTGATACTCAGATATTTCTGTCCCATCATCATATCTACTTATGATACAAGGTTTACCTTCTGATCCAAAGCTTATAACCCAATCTGTTTTATTCTTATACTCATCCAAAATTTCATCATACACAATGCAACAGAATATACCTTGATCATAGTCACCTTCATCTATATTCCTGAAAATCGTAATCCAACCTTTATCTATAAAAGTCGATTTGATTTCTTCAACTGCTGATTCTAATATGAATTTAATTTTTTTTGTCATAATTGGATATAACAACTGGATACTAGGAACGAATATAGATTAGTTACTAATATTTTCACAATGTAGGTACTTATAATTCTGACCTCAAAATGCAAGTAAAATATCTATTATATCTCTTAATCTTCTCCCTTTTTCATAGAACAATCTCGCGGACGGCCTTACTCGGAAAGATGACTCCATAAAAGCAAGCTATTGACCACATCCGGAAAGAGCTGCTGATGATCGAGTACCAGCAAGCCAAATCACCTACCCTACCCAAGTCGATAGATGGTAAAGTCAGGCAGCTATACAGCGATATCGAGCAGCTGAAGCAGGCTGATGGGATCAGTATCGGGAGCGGCTGAAAGCGGCTGAGCATGGGCCTTTGTTGCTGTCAGAGCATTATGTGTAGCTGGTTACTGATGAGGTGGAGATGTGAGGGGGGCTTCATAAAGTGTAAATTTCTATTGTTTTCACAGGTAATGTACTACAAACATTAAATGGTATACTATCAATCAAATTCCGATATGTAACTATTCAAATCTCCAATTATAAATCCATTTTCATCCAAGTAATACAACCCTCCCACAGTATGATTAAATTTTGGCAGGTGGTCGTTATTGTTTCCTCTTATTTGCTTTTCACCTAAAACTATCCACACTAAATTCAAGCCAGATCTTATCAGCATCTTCATGAAGTGATCTTTACGGATAAGTAGACAAGATGGCCCTTTTGTGTAAACAGAAGGATCAAAACATACCATGTCGCCATTTTCGTTTAAGTACTCGCCTTCATTCTCCGAAGACTTTAAATCAATTGATATTTTAGGTGAAGGTTTAAGATAACTAATAGCCTCTACTTTGGAGCAATCACATTCTTTTTCCCACATAAAATAAAGTACTGTATCGTGCACTATAGCTATTTCTTTTCCAGACACACAGTCCTCAAGTATTTTTGGCAAAGCATCCCCACCGTAATATTGATTTTGCTGAAAAAATAGTGAAGCTGGAGACCAATAATGCTCTCTGCTAAAGACTTCATATCTATTGGATACATCCGGATACCAATTTCTCAATGAATCAACCGAAATATTCGTTTTTAATAATTTGTGTAAATCTTTTGATTCTATTATATAGCTACCAATATTATACCATATACGCTTACCCTTTATATTCCACTTTTCGTCTCCTAACTTCTTTGGCTCTTTCCATGACGTATGCATATTTAGATTCAGCCACTCCACCTCATTAGAATCCGTTACAGATATCAGTTGTTTTATTGGGGGAAAGTCATCAAATCTTCTTTTCCACAGTTCTGCATCTTCTTCCCAATTATTATATTCATAGGATAACCAACCAGATAAGTTTTCCAGCTTATCGAAGGAGTATTCTTTTTCAGTTTTTTTTATTGTAAAAGTTGGGTCAATATCTCTTACGTATGGTCTCCACGGGCCATCATAATTTGAATACACTTTTCTATCATTATTATAATGACTCCTTTCATCAAACATTTTGAAATTATCAGATACCTTTGCAAGTATTTCATAAAAAACAATCCATTGGTATTTTTTACCAATTCGCTCCAAATATTCGCCTCCACGACCATGAGGTTGTTCAGAATCAAAATCACTGAATACTTTAGGGTCATAGCCCAATTCATAGATTCTTTGTATTCCGTAATTACTCAATTGAGTACTATCTATATCCCAATTACTAAATGCCCGTTCCCATGTATATCTGCCAAAATCACCATAGCCACCAGTGCCTCTACCATATTCGGTTGTCATTGATCTTAATATTGCTCTTGAACCATAATTAGCTTTGGCAAATTCATCAATTTCCCCAATGTTGGCATACTTTTTATCAATTTCTTTAACAGTTGGGAGCTTATCAGGAAATTCACTTTTATAAGGAGGACGAATCCTTTCTACTTCCACTGAAGGTTTCAAATTAATGTGAATTGTGTATTCTATAACACCTCTAGCATAATCTCTAAGCAGAATATTAGGATAAACAAGATCAACATCAAAAACTTCTCTATAAATGTAATTACTTAAAGAGACTAAAGTATTCTGATCCTGAGTCCTCAAAGCACAACCATATGCTACTGCATAAAGACGTTCAATCACATAAGGATCGTTTACGCCTTCAAATTTTTTTAGTACTTCCGTAAGTATTGGTATACGGTTTTGAAAAAGACAGACTAAAGCTTTTGTAGCCCCATCTCTTAAATATCTGTTAGAACTCGTAAGAAACCAACTCAACATAATTCCCGCCAGCCTTGCTGATTCATCATTGATTTCTGGCATTCCATTTTCTTTCCAAGCCCAATCTATTAATCGTTTGACAGAATTATAGCCTGAATGATCTCTGTATTTAGATTGTAACCAGGTCGTCCAAATTTTATCTCTTGTCTTTAAAGAGTACTTGAAAAAGCTATTATGTAATCTGGCTGCATTAAAATAGTAATCCGGCTTGGTTGCCATTGAAACAGACACTTCAAGAAAGGAAAAATATAATCTTTGATTTTTAGTAATCACCTTATTAACATAATCTAAAGAGGTTTCATCTATGGTATCATAACGTCTCCATATTAATCCATCAATAAAGGCGTAAGCTATTGCAGAATAATTAACTGCATATGAAGCTATTTCATGCAACTCTTTACCAACTCTTTCAGGTATCTGAATAGATAATGCTTCTACAAGATTTTGATTATATAAAGCCTTAGAGTTATTCACTAATAACTCTTTCAATGGGCCAGATTCAAATGATCTTATAGGTTCGCTTGGATTAAAGTACCTATCCAATAAGGCAGACACAAATAAGTGGTCTTGAAATCGTTGATAAGCAAAGTGAATACCATCATATTGCTTTCCCTCGGTCCAATAAAGATCTTCGTTAATAACTCCTTCAGAAATTAGTCGCCGTAAATATTTCTTGTCGTCACTCCCACATTTGCCAGATAATATACTATTAGCAATTTCCTCTGCTGCTTCATAATGCAAATGGTCTTCTTCCCCTTCAACCATTTTTTGAATTATCTCGTCTAAGATCTTTCGTAATAGTCTCAATTTTGGATCATAGTCCAACACATCTGGTTGTGCCAATTTATGTTCAATTCCTTCAAGATAGTTTTCTATTATACTTGATATTCCTTGGTATCCATTAGGTACTTGATTCAGACCTCGGTTATTCAAACCCTGACAAAAAAGCTTCAGAAATAGTGGATTTTGAAATTCCGGATGTAGCAAAGGTGAACCAGGTGGTGTAATATTATAATATTGAAAAAAATGAATTGAAGCATCATACTCTAATCCCTCAAATCCCGGATGATAAATCCTCGAAGCGATTGAACGATCAATTTCTTCCTCATTAGCAATTAATTCTTCAAAGGATTCACGTATACTTACAATAAGGCCAAGCCAAGGGAATCTATGAAATGAACGAATGAAAGATTTAAGCCTTTTTGGCCATACACGTCTTCCATTGCCCTCATTAAGGGCATCGATAAAAAAAATGATACGACTCTGTTGGCTCTCAGCTTTAGCATTCAGAGCACAAAGTAAAACATCTTCATGGCTATCAAACCTCAACTGATTTCTTAGGATCTGTGTCCAAGGCAGTTCACTAGTTGAAAAGTTCTCTCCCAACAGTAATAGACTGGTTTGATTACTTGATTTTCTTTTATTAATTATGTCAGCAAGAGCATGTGACTTACCAATACCTGCTGGGCCAATCATTAATAAATAAGGGTTATTTACCAAAGCACATACTGCTGAGTTCATAAAATTGTAGAATTCACGTATTGCACTAGATAAGGCCCACAGCTCATTCTGTTCAGTATTATAAGGCTTAGAATAAGAAGTTTGATTCAGCTCCTCATGATTTGCTTTTTCTATTTCTATTAGCCATTTGGAATATTGATTTGATATTACTTTAACAGCTTGTTCAATACTTTCTAGTCTACTTCTAATAGAGTTAAAAGGAACTGATTGTATACCAGTAAAGGTGATATCTTCATAAATCTTTCTGAAGTAATCTATTGCTTTATCTAAATTTGTTATCTCTACTTTAAGTTCTTCTTGTTTGGCTGATAAATATATACTTCTTCTTTTTTCTAATATTTGTTCATAGTAATAATTTATTTGGTTAGTAAATTGCTGGCTTCGAGTGAATCCATCATGAAACTCAAGAAATGGCAAATCCATATTTAGTTCAGGTGTATACCTACCACCTAATGCGTCAATACACTCCTGATTTCTACTTTCGAACCAATTATCTGTTAATTCAGTACCATTAAAGAAGTAATAGATTAGTCCTTCATTTTCTGGTTTTCTTAAACGTATTTCTAATTCATGTTTACCCCAATATTCAAAGGAAACTTTCATTTGCTTTAATAAAGCATAAACTTCCCACTTAATAATATATTCTTTCCATTTCTGAAGCATTGACTTTCCATGCCCTTTTCCATCTGGTCTGTCAACTGGAATGGATATATAGTATTTTTTTAGATCAGGGTGATTATCAATCGTAGTTTTGACGGATTTATCTACCTGCTTCCATTGGTTGCTGGATAAGCTGTTTATAAAATATTTTGCTTGCCAGCAATAAATATCTCCATTAATTAATTCCCAATAACATTCTTTACCACCATCAGGCTTACCTATTCTAATAAACTGAATCTGATTCGGAATTTCCTCCTGTCCAGCAAGTTGACAGACTAATTCCTCAAAACCTTCTCTTTGGCCTTCAATTGCTCTTATGTTATTCCAATTAATATTCAAATTTTATTCTTCTATTTTACTTGTAAAGCACTATAATATAGCCAGTTACTGATTTAATTTTGATAGAGTGTAAGCTCCAGAGCTATCATCCTTAAGTTCGTCTTACTGTCAGACATACCGTTTCAGCTACTACCATCATATTTCCAGGAAACGAAAGTAAACCAATTGAATTTAGAAATAATCTCTTTATTAGGAAGCTCATCATTATACTTCAAAATGACAGCATTATCGCCTTCGTAATATTCAGCAATCACTCCTCTTGGCTTATCCTCGTTGACATCCTCGACCTTTCCTTTTTTTCGTTTGAACAGATTAAACATTATTTATTTCTATATGGCAGCCATCAATTAAATACTAAAATTCTCTATCTGCTTATCTAAGCAGACCAGTATACTCATAAAACTACCCAATTTTCATGGAACAATCCTTGCACTACCCTACCCAATAAGCCCTCACCATGAAGGAACTGACATTACACATCCTGTGCATACAGCTCATATGCACCCTCACCATGAGCGCCCAAAGCCTCGCTACACCTGAATTGCTGGAGCTGGAGCAATCCTTGCGAAGATACCACACCACAGAACTACAAGCCCAACTAAAATCCTTAGAACGTACAAAATCTGCTGCCTGGAAAGATCTACTGCCGAGCGTGGGTGTCGCCTATACCCCATCCGGTGCGCCACGACCTGCCGCTAACTGGTCACCACTGCAGATCCTGGATCGAAAGGAGAAAGAACACAAGCGCCAGCTGGATAGAGAATCACTCATGCTGTCCTATGATCTACTGCTCACGGAGCGGCTCTATAAGCTAAAGCAGATCTACTACGACTATGAGATCGACCGTCGATCCATCATGAGCCATATGGAAGGACTCAAAATTGATGAGCAGCTATTCGCCATCACGGAGCGCAAGTATGAGGAGAACATCATCAAGCCCTCCGAATACCTCAAAGCCCAAAAGACCATGCATCAGAATCGGTCGCAGATAGAGCTGAACGAACAGGAGCTGTATAAGAAGCGGAATGAGCTGCTTTATGTGGCTAAGTGGCAAGAATAGTCAGGTAACAGTTCAATACAATTAGCAGAAAGAAGTTTAACCACATACTTTTTTAAAATTCACCTATTCTATCTTCTATCATTTTTTGAGTGACTCTTAATGTTAGTACAGCTATAAGTTCATATAATATAATTAACAAATCTTTCTTTTCTGAGTACTCTAAATCAGGAGTTGTAACAGTTGATTCTCCATTATGAACAAAATTATTTCTTATTGCATATGCTAAAGTTAAAAAGTCTGTCATCTGAAATTCAAAAATAGTTCTGTCTGTTTGAATTTTGCATTCTATCTTACTTAGTCTTCTTTTTTGACTACCACTAGCCTCTGAAATACAATACTTGATATAGTTTTTAAGACATTGCCTCTTAAGCAAAGAGTGAAATTTTTGGAGTAATTCAAAATTCGCTCTTCCTAATGCAGATTGTATTTCACTTAAATTGAAGTATGATAAATAAGTGCCTAAACCTAACCAAACAACATTGCTCTGAATATCTGGTGGGCCATTTTGGATATTATAAAGTCTTTTAAATGCCTCGTAAGCAAACCATAAATCATTGAATTTATAGAGCATCAAATGGCATAATTTTAAATCACCTTCCTTACTGATAACATAGTCTTCTCGCAGTTTAATTTCTTTAATGGCAAAGGCTAACCTTAGTTTTATATCAGCAAAATTGAATTGCGTTTTTAATTTCTCCAAGTCAGTAGAATTTTCGAAATTTGTTTGTTTTAAAATGGTTTGGTCAATACCATTATATAAACTTTTATACTTTTCAAAAAGAGTGGTGAAATTTGGTATATCAGATTCTTTATACATTTTCTCTTTAATTTTAACAACTGATTTATATCTGCTATTCACGACTAAATCTATACCTTTTCAACGAATCAGCCTATCTGCTACTATAGTTAGATATCTCTTGTGAATAGCACAACTATACAACTAAATGTATAATTGTATAACTGTATCGTTGTCAAGTTGCACAATCCCTACAGCTTTATTATATTCAAGCTTCCATGAGTGAAGAACTAACGAAAGAGATATTACAGCTGGCTAAGCTATTCGTACCAGATAAAAGTAAACGCAGAAAAAACCTATATGTACGCTACATGGACGCTTCATGGCACATCCGAAGCGAACGAGATAAAAAGAGCATTGCCACTTACGACAGTCAGAAAGCAGCGATTGCTAATGCAAAGCATGCACTAACCCTAAAAGATGCCACCGCAGTCATCATCTACAATCAGCGAGGTAGAATCCAAGAGATCATTCAGTAAGCATTTTTAAAAAGCCAACTGCATCCAGAGCGGTCGATGATCAGAGATGTAATAGCGGCAGTAGGTATGAAACTGTGCTGGCTTCCACTCCCATAATTTTGGAAATAACTCTGTGTCATAATCAAAGACGCCTTCCGCAAGTATTCGACTTTTGAGTGATGGGACAAAGGCGATCTGGTCATACTGCTTATCAGACTTCAGATTAGAACCTTGTCTGGTCGAGTGATCTGGAAGTGTCAGTCCACGCTTGACTAAAGCATCATAGATGGGATCTCCCTTCTTAGCCATCGGAATATTGAAGTCGCCAAGGGCAATGATGTCCTTCGCATAGCTATGCTTGTCATCATGACGCAGGTCTACATATCTGCCTATAGCGTAGGCTTCCAGCGCTCTGCGGTGCATGGCAGTCCAGTGTGCCGATCCATAGTATAGATGTGCATTCACTAAGGCAAATCGCTGATCTTTGAATCTAAAACTGCTGATAAAAGGATTCCGGTCAAAACCAGTGAATTTGCTGGTGACCCCTTTGATCTTGATGTGCCTTTGATCTTTCTGCGGAATGGCCAGCTCCCCTACCATCTGCTCTTGCTCTAGCTTACTGCTGTCATAGAAAAATGCTGCTCGCTCATCATTCCCACCCGTATCATTAAAGATCATATGGTACTTAGACCCTATGAAAGACTCTAAGGCATACAGCCCTGATAAGTCATCATGAACTTCCTGAATGGCGATGATGTCAAACCAACTGAGAACTTCTGCGATCAGCCTGTAGTGATCCTCTGATCGTTTGTGCAGTCCCAGATTGGCAATATTCCATGTGGCAATCAAAAGAGAATCCTCATCCTTCTTAGGTATCAGTCTAGTCTTCTTATGCTTTCTCAGGATCTTTCTTTCTTCTTTGAAATCAAAGTTGAATGTGAATGATGGCTTTTTAAGTGATACCATAATTTTAAATTTTTAATCAAACATGACTCCTCCCCTGCCCTAATAGAAACTGAATGAGCTGTCGATATCGTATAGTGTCTAACTAACCAATCTTTGTAACCTTCTTGATTGATAAAAATGATATAAATAGATCTATACAACTAATTGTATAATTGTAGAATCAACTATACGACTATGGATCAGTGACTTATCAAGAACAATTAATCTACATATGATCTTAGCCCTAAGATGATAGGCAGCAGCTTAACTGTAGCACATCAGGT
>Ga0209187_1003292_pt1 | contig 13701 bp, 8 predicted proteins | sample BantaG_FD_187430 | JGI IMG/M metagenome (GOLD analysis project Ga0209187, IMG submission 187430) | Marine algal microbial communities from Bantry Bay, Ireland - BantryBay_4 metaG (SPAdes) (version 2) | ecosystem: Host-associated > Algae > Red algae > Unclassified | place: Bantry Bay, Ireland... | reverse complement strand
CGGGCTGCCATAGCCGCGCTATCACGAGGCTTTTTAACGAGACTAGCGGCAAAAAGATCAAGCCAAAAACGTAAATTTATTATTAACTCATTCCTAAAACATAATGCGACTTCCAAATAAATTGGAAGTCGCATTTTTTTATGAAGTTAAACAATCGCTCTCTTCTACTTCTAGTAAAGCACTCTGAATTTAATAGTCGCTGGAATATCTCTTAAGTCTTTCAGTACTTCGGGACTGTATTTTTTATTGATGTCTGTGATTACATAGCCAATCTCTTCGGTCGTTTGTAGATACTGGCCAATAATATTGATACCGTGTTGCGCCAATACGCTATTAATACGTGCAAGAATCCCCGGTTTATTTTCGTGAATATGAATCAAGCGGTGAGCATTCTTCAGAATAGGTAATTGCAGAGAAGGAAAGTTGGCGCCGTTGAAAGTACTACCGGTGTTTACGTATTCAATAATTTGTCCGGGCAAAACTTCTGAGGTATTTTCCTGTGCCTCGAGCGTCTGTCCGCCGATGTGTGGGGTGAGTAAAACGTTGTCCAGTTCGGTGAGTCGGCAAGTGAAGTCACCTTGTCCATTGGAGGGTTCCGTAGGAAAAACATCAATTCCTGCGCCTGCCAGTTTTTTTGATTTTAAGCTTTTATACAACTCTTCCATCTCCACCGCTTGTCCACTACTCAGGTTTAGAAAAATAGCCTCATCCCGCATGGCTTTAAATTCTCGTTTGCCAAAAAAGTTTTCGTTCTCCGGACGGTTGTCTACGTGAATAGAAACAATATCCACTCTTCTTAACAGATCCCGTAGCGCATTACATCTGGTGGCATTTCCGATGGCTTGTTTTTCAAAAACATCATAATAATAAACATCCATTCCGAGCGATTCGGCGAGCACCGAAAGTTGGGTACCAGAATTTCCGTAACCAATGATTCCGAGTTTTTTACCCCGAATTTCGTAACTGGGCTTTTTAGAAATCTCCCATTTCCCAGCCTTTAGTTGACTGCTCAAGTAAGGGACATTACGGGACAACATAATAATATAGCCAATTACCATTTCTACCAAAGAACGAGTATTGGCGTAGGGTGCATTGAAAACAATTACTCCGCGACTGGCTGCCGCAATTAGATCTACGTGATTGGTGCTCCCACCAAAAATTCCGATGGCCATGAGTCGATTGGCTTGATCCAGCAATTCTCCGTTTACTTCCTGATGAGCGGGTACGCCCAAAATCGATACGTCTTTAATCAATTTTTTCAAACCAGATTTAGTGGACTTTTTGGGTCCTAAAACTACTTCGTATCCTTCGCCTCGGAAAAGGTCCGCGGCTCGTTGATCGACACCGTTTAGCAGCAGCACTTTAATTCTGTTTTTGGGATAAGATAAGGCACTCGGCATGTCATTGACGTAGAGAAATTCGTCAAAACTAGGCGTAATATGATCTGCTTTTTCCAGGATGTTTTCGCGTAAAACATTTTCTGTAAAGGCAAAAAATTTATGTGCGATGCCCGCTTCTTTCATCTCGTAATCCGTGTAAGAATCTCCAATTACGTAGCTTTCACCGGGAAGGTTCAACGCTTTTAAAGTACGGGACTTTCCCTTACTGTGCGCGAGCAGATTTTTTTCGTCAAAACCCGTGATCCATCCTTCGTCGTTGTATAAAAAAGTATTGGCAAGCACGTGGTCTCCATCAATTCCGTAGTCCGCTACTACTGGATCAATAAAATCTTTAAAGCCATTGGAAATGATATAAATATTGCCCTGATATTTTTTAAAAAATGCCTTGTTACGAGAAAAAGAAGTAGAAATTTTTCTTTTTAAACGGCGAATCACTTTTTCCAGATCCTTCCGGTGTACCGTTAATAAATCCATGCGACGGCTGAGGGATTCGTTAAAAGTAATCGTACCGTCCACTCCCAGATTGGTAATAGATTTTATTTCGTTTAGAATTTTGGATTTGTCCTTGCGGCCTTTCAAAACGATGTCGGCAATTTCTTCGAGAGCTTCGACAGAAGCAAAGGTACTATCGAAGTCGATGATAATATTTTTTTGTTGGGACATGGTATGTATATTTTTAGTGACAAATATACACTAAGTAGTTAAAAGAAGGCTCCATTTAGGACAGGAAGTGCTTCAAAAAAGCCTACCCATCCTTTCAGTTATGAAAATGATGGGTAGGCAAAGTATTTATTCGTTTTTTAATGAAAGCTATCGGAATAAAGTCTTAGGAATGAGGTATTAATAAATTAAGAATTTTGGGTTAGAGATTTTTGTTGCTAGTAAGGCAAAAAACTAGGGATAGCCGCGCTATCACGAGGCTTTTTAACGAGACTAGCGGCAAAAAGATCAAGCCAAAAACGTAAATTTATTATTAACTCATTCCTTATATTAAGATCAGTAAACAATTTCATCTTTGATAATGATATCCTGCTGATAGGTACTTGACTGCTGGTCGTACTCATTCGGATTAAAATCAGCGGCGGAAGTGATAGTTCCTAATTGTAGCAATAGGGCAATTATGAAGGTAAACATAAACGAAAGATTTTGGAGGTTAAATAATTTTCCAAAACTATCCATCAATACAAAAAGGAACAAAACAAAGGTGTGGGATTTGGGGCCTTGGTATTTATGGGGTTACACAGGCATTTGTAACTTAAAAACTTAGTTATCAATTATTTATTTATATATTTATATAGTACTATTTAACAAATTATCCTAAACAACAACCGCCTGCTTTAGTACAAAAGGCATTCAAGCAAGACGGGGGCCACCGAAAGGGTGTTTTGTTGTTTAGGAAGTAATACGAAGTATTAAAAGATGTTTGCGTTTAAATGAAGGATTTAAAGCTGGAAAGTAAGGTATCCTTTTAAAGAAAATAATTAACTATCAATAAAGGCTATTTTGAGGCCTTATCAATTTTGATTACTTTTAATTTAAAAATCTTATTTTGCTGATAATCAGTTAATTAAATTTTCATTTTATATAATTTTTTATTATAAAAATCCAGAATGCAGTTCCTTAAAGAAATTATTATGCTCTTTGATTCTTATAAAAAAGGAACGCAAGCGCTTGCTAATCCTAAGAAGCCACTCTCCAATTATGAACTATTTTTTGCAGGAATCAAGAATAATACTTTTCAGACGGACCAGGAAGCCAAGGCTTATTTTTTGGCGCGAGGAGAGAGTACGGCACATTACCGGAAGTTGAAATCGAGATTTAAGCAAAAATTGATTGACCGATTATTTTTAATAGAATATAAAAGCAACGCCTATTCAGATATTCAGAAAGCCTACTTTCGTTGTCATAAAAACTGGGTGGCGGTACGGATTTTATTTGGAAAAGGAATGCGGGATAGCGCTCAATATCTAGCGAAAAAAACGCTTAAGAAAGCATTGTATTTTGAATTTACGGAGATTGTGCTAGACCTCAGCCGGTTGTTGCGATTGTACGCCGCGACTATAAAAGGGAGTCAAAAAGATTTTGACTATTACGATCAACTGGTAACTGATCATTTTGCTGTTTTAGAAAAAGTACTCTTGGCGGAATCACTCTACGAAAAAATCGTTTTGCCTTACGCTTTTTCTAAATCAGATAATAAAGTCACCATTCAACTGGCCGAAGAATTCAGTGAGCAATTAAAAAAAATAGATCTAAAAATTGAAACGCATAGCTTTACTGTTTTTGCTTACTTTATCCATAATATTCGCTACGAAATTAGCCATGACCCCAAAAATTTAATTAAATCCTGCGACTCCGCTATTCAAAAGCTCCGCGCCAAACCCTTTAATCTTCGGAATCAGCTCGGTAGTTTTATGCTGCGAAAATTTTCCGCTCATTTACAATTAGCTCAATATCCACAAGCCAAAGCGGCCAGTATCGAATGCGACCAATTGATCACAAAAGCTTCGATCAACTGGTTTAAATTCAAAGAATATGAACTGATTTATCTGATCTATACCAAACAATTCACCGCCATCCCCGCCACATTTTATCCTGTTTTAAAAAATCCCAAACTGACTTTCCGAGGCGCGGGTATTCAGGAAACTTTTAAACTGATACACGCCTATCTTTACCTGCTCAACTTGACCAATAAAATCCCCAAAGATTCGCAATCTCCCCTCCCCCGTTTTCGACTCGGAAAATTTCTAAATGAAACGCCCGCTTTTTCCAAAGATAAAAGAGGTTATAATATCGATATTCTCGTTTTGCAGGTTTTGATCGCGCTCGCCCGTAAAAACTACGACTACATTATTGATCGCCAAAACGCTTTGAAGAATTATTCTAGCCGCTACCTGAAAAAAAATGAATTTTACCGCAGTACTTGTTTTGTCAATATTTTGCTACAGTTGGTCACCGCCGAATTCCACCGAGTCCGTTTCCTGCGGTACGCCGAGTCTGACCTTAAAAAACTAAAAGCCATGCCACTCGAACAGGCTAATCAAATTGCTGAATTTGAGATTATTCCTTATGAATTTTTGCTGGATATGGTAATGGAGTTGTGTGATTAGGAATGGCGATTAAATAGATTGAGATAAAAGGCGAAATATTTTTTCATCAATCAAGGCGCTGAAATGGGCGTTATGCACAGCATAATAACCATTATAGTAACGAAGAGTGATGGAAAAATATAAAGCATAGTGTCTTAATTTATTTTATCAACATTCCTAAGGAATGAGGTCGTCGAAATGTTGAAGTAATTTATCATTTTATCATAGAGACATGACATGCCTTGTCTCTATGATAAAACGAACCAGCCCAATGCCTAATCCCCTCCATAATATCACCTTTTCCTTTACTTTTTCGTATTTTCCCACATTTTGTTTAAATTTGCAGAAGACACGCCGTTTTTATTTTGGGAAAACTTCCAGTCATTTTTTAACTAGCTCTATATTTATGGCCACCGCTCAACTCGACCACGCCCGCACCGCGCTCAAAAAATATTTTGGGTACGACAACTTCCGTCCCGGACAAGAAGAAATTATTCAGGGGGTCTACGATAAACGGGATACGCTCGTGCTGATGCCAACGGGAGGTGGTAAATCGATGTGTTTTCAGATTCCGGCGATTACGATGGATGGGATGGCCGTGGTGGTTTCTCCGCTGATTTCGCTGATGAAAGATCAGGTGGAAGGATTGCTGGCCAACGGGATTGCAGCCGCTTTTCTAAATAGTTCTCAGACGCTCGACGAGCAGACAACGATTGGAAATAAAATTTACCACGGAGAGATTAAACTGCTTTACGTTTCACCCGAAAAAATGCTTTCTCCTAATTTTCTGCCTATTCTGCGACAAGGTAACGTCAATCTTTTTGCGATTGATGAGGCGCACTGTATCTCATCCTGGGGACACGATTTTCGTCCGGAATATACGCAGATGAAATTTTTGAAAAAGACTTTTCCGGAAATTCCGGTCATTGCTTTGACAGCAACGGCAGACAAGATTACCCGTCGGGATATTACTACACAATTGGGACTGGAAGATCCGCACGTTTTTATCTCGTCTTTTGATCGACCCAATCTGAGTTTGACGGTAAGTCCCGGACAAAAACGCTACGAGCAGATTGTACAGTTTGTGCGCAAAAGAAGAAATACTTCGGGGATCATTTATTGTCTGAGTCGGAAAGGTTGTGAATCGCTAGCGCGCAAATTAACGGGTGCCGGATACCACGCCGATTATTACCACGCCGGGATGACAAGTCGGGAACGTAACGATGTACAGACGGATTTTATTAATGATAAAATTCCGATTGTTTGTGCGACGATTGCCTTTGGAATGGGAATTGACAAATCCAACGTTCGATGGGTCATTCATTATAATATGCCCAAAAATCTGGAAGGCTATTATCAGGAGATTGGTCGGGCGGGACGAGACGGTGCTCCGGCGGATACCTTGTTATTTTATTCTTACAGCGACGTGATGACCTTGCGGGATATCATCGAAAGAAATGTGAGCGAGCAGGAAAGTATTCAACTGGCCAAGCTCGAACGTATGCAACAGTACGCCGAAGCGTTGATCTGTCGGAGAAAAATTCTGTTGAATTATTTTAGTGAAAACCTGGGAGAGAATTGTGGCAACTGTGATATCTGTAAAAATCCACCTAATCTTTTTGACGGAACCATCATTGCCCAAAAAGCGCTTTCGGCAGTTGCGCGGGCAAAAGAACGAATTGGGGTGAACTTACTCATCGATATTCTACGGGGTTCCCGCAGACGAGAAGTTCTGGAACGAGGATATGACAAAATAAAAACCTACGGCGCCGGTGCGGACATCAGCAGCCGGGACTGGCAGTATTTGATTCAACAAATTATCAATATCGGTTTACTGGAGATTGCGTACGATCAACACCACGTACTCCGACTGACCGACGAAGCGCAGCGGGTTTTATTTGGTAAACAAAAAATCCAGTTGGCGAGAATGGCAGAGGTGAAAGAACGACGAGAAAAAAGCAAGCGGGATGTGCAAAAGGATAGAAAGCGAAATCGCGTTAAAAATAATTTATTTAAAGTCTTGCGGCAACTGCGAAAAGACCTGGCGCGTAAAAAAGGAATTCCACCGTACATTGTTTTTTCCGATGCCAGTTTACAGGAAATGGCGGCGGAACTTCCCGTGACGGAAGTGGACTTTCGCGCGATCAGTGGAGTTGGGGATGTAAAACTGGAGCAGTACGGCCCGATCTTTATGCGCGCGATTGCGCGGTACGTGGCGGAGCAAGGCGGTAAAAGTGCCAACGCCAAAACGACCCTGAACGAAAAATCCGAAGGAATGATTCAATTGCTTAAACGTGGATTGCCGCTCACCGAAATTGCGATGCGCCATGGTTTGACACCCGATGAGGTCAGTAGTCGTCTCGCAGCACTTTACGCCAACGGAGCGGATGTGGAACTTAAAAGATTGATTTCTAAAACGGAGCTAAAACAAATTTTGGAGTTGATGGAAAATTTGCCGGATCCGATTCGGCGGAAGGATGTGATCGCGGCGCTCGATGGAAGAATGGGTCCGGAAAAGGTGGATTATGCGATGGCTTATATTGAAAGGAATGGCTAGGTGACTGATCCCGACTGAAAGGAGGGCAATGCATGAAACTTTTTAACTAACAATTTTTGAATAATCTAACATCATGTGATATAATTTAAACGCACAATTATCTTTATCCAAATGTTTCGATGTATATGAAAAATTGAAACCAGTAATAATTTTCTCTTTTTCTAAAATTTGAGTTGTATTTGTATTTTTAAATCTAGTCGAAATTAGTTGATTGATATCATTTACTCCTGAATTAATATTTGTTTTTGAAACAACAAATCCTATCATTCCATTAATCCCTAGTTCTGTTGGGTATTTTTTTTCAACAAATCTGTAGATGCCATTTCTTACGTATTCTGTTGCAAGCGAAGACCTAAGGTAAATCTCTGTAGGATCTTTCTTTGGTTTTTTATATTTATAATTTCCATCTAGTCTTTTACATTCAATATTGTAATAGCTTTTGGTACTAAAATTAGATTCAAAGGACTTAATTTTTATATCAATAAATCCAATAATTTCCCCACTAATTACTTGGGGTTCTGCTTCGAATGTAAAAGGAATTAGACCGTATTCTTCTCTAAATTCGTCATTATTTAAATAATTTTCATGAAGGAAATTTCTAATTAGGTTTTCGTCATTTGAAATAGACGAACACTCCTTTAACATTCTTTTGTAGGCGTTAAAAACACCTAAAAGAATAATTCTAAATTGCTCTTCAGAGGTGAAGAAGGAATATTTAAATATTTCAGCTTGTTTACTTAACATATGCTTGAGAGCGTTTTTGATTAGCGCCTGCTTTTAACATTGAATCCAAAAATTCAGTTAAATCAAGGTGAGCAACTGCACGATGCCAACATTTGTATTCGTTTGGTTTGACGATAAAAAAGTTTTCTTCATTAAAACCTTTAATATCTTTTTGGCGAAATAAATTTTCCGAAATTTTTTCATAACTAAGAACAGCAAATGTATTTAGTATAGATTGGCTATCGCTCTCAATAAAATTAAATTTGCTAGTTTTTCTATTTGTTGCATTTTTATTTACAACACAAAATTCAATACCTATTGTGTATTTGGAAAGATGAATATTTACGTCAATTTTTCTGTTTATAGACTTATATAACCTATTGAAGTGATTGGTATAAATTTTTGAATAATCAATTAAGAAATCTTTTCCAGATTTACTTAATTTAACATGTCTATTTTGACTGTAACTCTTTTTATTTTGAAGCGATGGAACAATTACATCTTCTACATAATTTATTAAATCTTGCTCTTGATTATTCAATTTGAAAGCTTCAAAAATATAATGATTCAATTTAAGTTTAAGTCGATTTTCAATTTCCTGTTCTAAGATTTGACTATTATAATCTAAGAAATCCATTTGGGCTAATTCTTTAATTTTTAATGAGATAATGTCGTAAATTGATACTATCTTTTCTGAAAAAGTAAAAGGCATTTTTATTATCTCTCTTAAATAGATATCCCCACGTTCAATTCCTGCAGAGGTATTAGTTTGAATTAAATAAAATGCCAATAATTTTGAATTAAAAAGAGCAGAAATATTTTTTAATATCTGGGCATCTTTTTTCTTTAAAGCCTTTATTCCAGTAAGGGAACATGTAAATATTTTTTTCTTTCGTTCTTCTACAGCACTAATACCTATTAAATCTTTACCAATACGCTTTCTCATAAGTAATAGAGGAGGTTCAAAAATCATTTCGTCTGGAAGATACCCAACTTCCTCTTTTTCCCATTTTTCTTTTTTCAAAATTGTAAACCGTAATAAATCTCTATCGCTCTTTACATAATCATTTCCGATTAAACTTTTTGAGCTAAATTTCTTGTCTCCATCTTTATACTTTATTCCAGTCTTGATAATAAATCGGGTATTATCTTGAATTAAATCCTCAATAGTTTCAAAATCATTAATTAATCTTTTCACTAAGTGAAAGTCTAAAATATTTCCATAAACCAATGTTTTCCATAGCCAATCATACTCTAGCAATAAATTATTAGGGATATTCTTGTCATCATATTTTTCGATAACAAGGATTTTAAATAATTCAAAAAACAAATTTGGTTTTAATGAAATATGACGAATTGTATTATTGATTGTCCTCTCATTTTCTTTTCTTGATTTATAAAAAATGATAGATGCAGGAGCGACAGCAGGATCATTTGATTTATCAAATACATCATGTCGAACAGAGGAAAGTTCAAAAACTTGATGAATTAAATTATTTTCTAAAAAGTATTTTCTAAAATCTTTTGCATTTAAGTTATAAAGAATCTTACTTGTAACAATTAAACCGCATTTTGTTTTTTTAGAGCTAAAATCTTTTGTTCGAATCAAAAAAGCTTGAGCAATTTCTTTCCGACTTACTGAAATTTTTACTTTAGATTTTTTATCGTTGGTCTTTAATATTAATTTTTCAGTTTCTGTTTTTTCTCTTGTTCTCCAATATTCTTCATATAAATATTTGTCCTCTTTATTTTTTACTTTTCCCCAAGGTGGATTTCCAATAATATATTGAAATTTTACTTTATCTAAAGCTTTATTAAAATTAGCATTCTTATCAAAAAAATCTGCTTCAAAAAAATTTTTCTTTAAAAGATTAGGGAATTTAAAAGATTCAATATTTGCAGGCTTCTCAATAAAATCCAATAAGGTGATGTAAAGAGAAAAGATAGCTACGTTGATTGCATCAGCATCAATATCAATTCCAAAAATATTTTCTGTGAGTAGTTCCTTTAACTTTTTATGATATTGTTTTTTATCGTTTTCACAATCAGGATTTAATGATTTATATTGCCAAATTATTTTACGTAATGTTTCTACCAAAAAAATACCTGAACCACAGGAAGGATCAAGGACTTTACAATCAAAAGTATTTGGATTTTGTTCAAAATATTTACTTACAGTTTCGTTGAGAATATAGTTGACTAAGAAAATTGGAGTGTAGTATGCTCCTGAATCTCTTTGGTTATCCACACCAATAAAATATTCATAAACATTACTAACTAATTCTACTGGAATAATTGAAAAATCATAAATGTCAAATAAGGAAAGTTGACCCGTTTTGAGATTAGTGCCACTTAGAAAATTAATTATTTCATTTAAATGTGTTTGCCATACTTCATTTCTCTCATTAAGTGTGAATGGAAATAAATCGCCATTATATTTTTCTTTTGATTTTAAATATTCAAATAAATCATATGTTGCCTCCACTCCTTGGGCAAGTAAGTCACATAAATCTGAATTTTTCCACAGCTTCTTTTTTATTTTTACTTCTCTATCCATTAAATATCGGATAAAGAGAATTCGACCTATTAAGTTATTTGCAATTTTGGGAGATAACTCAGGACTTGTAGAAACCAGAATTTCTCTTAATTCTTTTATATTATCTAAAAGTTTTTGGTCAACTCTATTTTTAATATTTAATTGAGATTGATATTTCTCCCAAGTTTCTCCAGATACTATTTCGAAAAAAGAAAAATCGTTTAAGTCATTTTCGAAATTAGCTAACAGTGCTAATTCATTTTTATCATTTTCTTTAATAAAAGAAAAACCATTGTAGATGTGAATCTGATTTTCGTAGTTAATAAAAACGACAGGAGTTTGATTGAAATTCCATATCTGTTTATATAGCTCTTTTAAGTTTTTTGGATTGTCAAAAAAAAGGATAAAAGGGGTTTCATTAAAATAGAAGAAAGAATCTGGTTTTAGTTTATTCTCTAAAATATTCTCAATCCTTTTTGAAAAACTACATCTCTCCTTCCAAGTATCGTCTGATAAGTGAAATAAGCCATTTTCGGTAGTTAGATTAAGCTTAGAGTAAAGTTTGGAGAACAGGTACATAATTTTTGTAGCTTTTAATAAATCAAGCAATTTGATTTAATTTAAACTTTTTGTAGTCTTCTTTAATCAAATAAGTTTAAGTTAGTATGTTTTAGAACCAAAAGTATCAATTATTTGATAATAAAACTATTTTTTGAACAAAAAGTTTTTATTTTTTCATCATGGAACTATCTTTTTTTAATTTTCCTACCCTCACTCCTCCCACCAAGTATTATAAATCGCCAACACCCCATAATAAACCGCAGCCAAAATAGCCCCCAACGACAACCAAAAATATTTTTCCGGATGATAAAACAAGATTACACCGAGGTCAATAATCAACAGCGTCGTAACGGCAATCGTCAAACCACGGAAACGTTTACCCCGACTCGGATACACAAATTTGATAGGCACAAAATGTAGGATCGCAAAAAACACAACCAACAATACATTGGCAAACGAAGAAAAGTCAAAAACAAAATACAGGTAAAAAACCACCATATTCCACATCACCGGAAATCCCACAAAATAATAATCTTCCGAAACCATTCCTTCCTTGCTATAATACAATGCCGATACCAACAAAATTAAAATGGTACACGGCAAATTAAAGGGCGGCTCCACCAGTCCGGCTTGATGAAAAAAGTAGGCGGGAATAATCGCATAAGTCGCAAAGTCAATAATATAATCCATCGTCTGCCCATTCATATTAGGCAGTACTTCCTTTACGCGAAAGATGCGCGCAAAGGTTCCGTCAATCCCGTCAATAACCAATGCAACTACCAGCCATAACATTGCACCGCGCCAGGCCAGATCATTAATCGCCAGAATCGCCATGAATCCGGCGACTAATCCACTAGCGGTAAGCAGGTGAACAGACCAGGCCATTACTTTTTCTATGACAGTAAATTTTTCCGAAGGTGAATTTTGTGGATCTTTGATCATTTTATTTGCTTGTTCTTGGCTTGCAGCCGAGACGTGTGGCTGGTTAGCTAGTTGGCCAGTTGGCTCTCTTTAACGCACTTGTAATTATGTTTTAATTGCGATCATTTGGATTAGACAAATTATTTTCCAGATTGAAATCAAATCGTATTTTCACGATAGAGAGAAAGCTAACAGGCCAACTAGCCTTCTAACAACGTTTCTAAATAATGCCCCCCTATCCCAAACCGTTTTTTAATGGCCGCTATCTGTTTTAGTAATGCTTCCGTATCTACGGGACGGTCGTGTCTTTGTCCGACAATCAGTAAATTTTTTCCGGTATGTTCGGTAGAAATAAATTCAAATACTTTGGTTTTATACCCCTGGGTTTCCATCAATAACGCACGGAGCGTATCTGTTATAATTTCGGCTTGTCTTTCCAGTAAAATACCGTGTTGTAAAATCGGTTGTAAATCTTTACTACCCGTAATGGCTCGACGAATTTGTTTGTGGCAGCACGGAGCGCAGATGATGAGTTCTGCTTTGGCATTGACTCCTTTATAAATCGCATCGTCGGTCGCGGTATCGCAAGCGTGTAAGGCCAGCAGAATATCTGTTTCCGGTAATTCATATTCCTGAATAAAACCAGCTTCGTAATTAAGTCCTTTATAACCCAATGACTGGGCAATATCGTTTCCTTTTTTGATCAAAGCTTCCCGTAATTCTACCCCCGTAATTTTTACGGGACGATCCAGGGTGTGGGTAAAATAATCATAGAGTGCAAAAGTCAGGTATCCTTTTCCCGCTCCCATATCCACAATCCGTAAAGGTTTTCGATCCGCCAGCTCAGGTTGTTGTCGAACCAGTCCATCTACAATTTCCACAAATTTTTTAATCTGTCGATACTTGTCCCCTTTGTCTTTTTTTACGTTGCCACTACCATTTAAAATACCCAGTTCGACCAAAAATCTTTTATCGGCAATCCAGTCTTTTTTCTTGCGATCGTGACTGCGAGCGGGTAAATCATCGGTCACCTTATTGGCTTGCGTACGCAGGGTTGCCTTACCATTGCGACGCAATTCCAGAATAATTTGTTTTTCGGTGGTAAAAAGATTGGCGATTAGATAGGTATCTTTCAGCAAACTGATAATCCGCTTTTCGGCTTCCGCAAAAGGGTAATTTTTGGTAATGTCTTTGGTAGGAAACTGGGAAATAAAAGAGACCTGTGTCTTTCCCTTGATAGTAACCGGACGGATCGTGACCCGTGTGGCAGCCTCGCTACCCTTCCGTAGTTTAGAAAGCGTAAGTCTGATAAACTGATCGTCCGACCAGCTTTCCCGGAGGACCGCGTATAATTGTTCAGGCTGATCTGCCATTTAATTTTTAAGGATAAAAATAAGGAAAAAATGCAGGAGTCGTGATACCGTAGATGAATCCAGGGATAAAGGAATATATAGATTATCTAGACGCAGGTGTAAAATCCGAAATAGGCTTGGAATCATCAATGCGCTTGATAATCTTGGCAGGATTACCGGAGACAATACAATAATCGGGAACATCCTTGGTCACCACCGCACCACCACCTACGATACAATGCGTACCAATGGTAACACCAGCGGTAATCACGGCGTTGGCACCGATCCAGACATCATCAGAGATAATAATATCCCGGGTAGTTACCTTATGTTCTCTAATGGAAAGGTTGATATCTTTATAACCGTGATTGAGTCCGGAGATCACTACATTTTGCGCTAATAATACATCCCGTCCTATTTTTACGGGTCCGATGACTACCGAACCGATTCCGATCAGGGAATCTTCGCCAATTTCTACAGGCCCTACCACATTATTAACCACAGCGTTGGATTCTACCATGGCACGTTTGCCCATTTTAAATCCGTGGTTGGGCAATAAGTC
>Ga0209187_1003291_pt1 | contig 13703 bp, 2 predicted proteins | sample BantaG_FD_187430 | JGI IMG/M metagenome (GOLD analysis project Ga0209187, IMG submission 187430) | Marine algal microbial communities from Bantry Bay, Ireland - BantryBay_4 metaG (SPAdes) (version 2) | ecosystem: Host-associated > Algae > Red algae > Unclassified | place: Bantry Bay, Ireland... | reverse complement strand
AGTTGCAAGCGATTACTTGAGTACATCCATAAACCACATCACAAGGAATTGGGCAAGCTGTTACAGCTGCTATACAAGAACCATTATCTGTTTGTGCAGCAGGATCATAGTTACAAGCCGTTGGATCGGTACATCCTGGAGTAGCACAAGATAAGTATTCACAAGAATCATCATCGCAATTGGCAATGTTGTTAAAGTTACAAGCCGCAGGATCAGTACAACCCAATACTTGTGGAGTAACTAATATACAATTACAAGGATTTGCAGGGTCCACTTGTTCAACATCTCCTAAGCAAGGATCAGTATTACAAATAGGAGCTGGAGCGCAAGAACCATCATCACAATTTGCATTAGGATTGTAGTTACAAGCATCTGGAAGCGTACAACCATTTATTTGAAGTTCAGCAAAAATACATTCACAAGCATTGTTAGGATTAATTCTTTCGATGTCTCCTAAGCAAGGATCAGTATTACAAATAGGAGCTGGTAAACAAGAGCCATCATCACAACTTGCTGACATATCATAGTTGCAAGCTGTTGGATCTGTACAACCATTCGGTACACAATCACAAGAGCCATCATCACAATTAGCTGCTGGATCAAAATTAGGAGCCAATGGATCAGTACAACCTAAAACTTGAACGACATCAAGGATACAAGCGCACGGATCAGCAGGGTCAACGATTTCTGTATCACCCGCACAAATATCATTATTACAAATAGGTGTAGGTAAACAAGAGCCATCATCACAACTTGCTGACATATCATAGTTGCAAGCTGTTGGATCTGTACAACCATTCGGTACACAATCACAAGAGCCATCATCACAATTAGCTGCTGGATCAAAATTAGGAGCCAATGGATCAGTACAACCTAAAACTTGAACGACATCAAGGATGCAAGCGCACGGATCAGCAGGGTCAACAATTTCCGTATCGCCCGCACAAATATCATTATTGCAAATAGGCGTAGGTAAACAAGAACCGTCATCGCAATTAGCTGCTAGATTGAAGTTACAAGCCAATGGATCAGTACAACCTAAAACTTGAACGACATCAAGGATGCAAGCGCACGGATCAGCAGGGTCAACGATTTCTGTATCACCCGCACAAATATCATTATTGCAAATAGGCGTAGGTAAACAAGAACCGTCATCACAACTTGCTGACATATCATAGTTGCAAGCTGTTGGATCTGTACAACCATTCGGTACACAATCACAAGAGCCATCATCACAATTAGCTGCTGGATCAAAATTAGGAGCCAATGGATCAGTACAACCTAAAACTTGAACGACATCAAGGATACAAGCGCACGGATCAGCAGGGTCAACGATTTCTGTATCACCCGCACAAATATCATTATTGCAAATAGGCGCAGGTAAACAAGAACCGTCATCACAACTTGCTGACATATCATAGTTGCAAGCTGTTGGATCTGTACAACCATTCGGTACACAATCACAAGAGCCATCATCACAATTAGCTGCTGGATCAAAATTAGGAGCCAATGGATCAGTACAACCTAAAACTTGAACGACATCAAGGATGCAAGCGCACGGATCAGCAGGGTCAACGATTTCTGAATCACCCGCACAAATATCATTATTGCAAATAGGCGCAGGTAAACAAGAACCGTCATCACAACTTGCTGACATATCATAGTTGCAAGCTGTTGGATCTGTACAACCATTCGGTACACAATCACAAGAGCCATCATCACAATTAGCTGCTGGATCAAAATTAGGAGCCAATGGATTTGTACAACCTAAAACTTGAATGACATCAATAATACAAGCGCACGGATCAGCAGGGTCAACGATTTCCGTATCGCCCGCACAAATATCATTATTGCAAATAGGTGTAGGTAAACAAGAACCGTCATCACAACTTGCTGACATATCATAGTTGCAAGCTGTTGGATCTGTACAACCATTCGGTACACAATCACAAGAGCCATCATCACAATTAGCTGCTGGATCAAAATTAGGAGCTAATGGATCAGTACAACCTAAAACTTGAACGACATCAAGGATACAAGCGCACGGATCAGCAGGGTCAACGATTTCCGTATCACCCGCACAAATATCATTATTACAAATAGGTGTAGGTAAACAAGAGCCATCATCACAACTTGCTGACATATCATAGTTGCAAGCTGTTGGATCTGTACAACCATTCGGTACACAATCACAATAGCCATCATCACAATTAGCTGCTGGATCAAAATTAGGAGCCAATGGATCAGTACAACCTAAAACTTGAACGACATCAAGGATACAAGCGCACGGATCAGCAGGGTCAACGATTTCTGTATCACCCGCACAAATATCATTATTACAAATAGGCGCAGGTAAACAAGAACCGTCATCGCAATTAGCTGCTGGATTGAAGTTACAAGCTAATGGATCAGTACAACCTAAAACTTGAACGACATCAAGGATGCAAGCGCACGGATCAGCAGGGTCAACGATTTCTGTATCACCCGTGCAAATATCATTATTGCAAATAGGCGCAGGTAAACAAGAACCGTCATCACAATTAGCTGCTGGATTGAAGTTACAAGCTAATGGATCAGTACAACCTAAAACTTGAACGACATCAAGGATGCAAGCGCACGGATCAGCAGGGTCAACGATTTCCGTATCACCTGCACAAATATCATTATTGCAAATAGGCGCAGGTAAACAAGAACCGTCATCGCAATTAGCTGCTGGATTGAAATTACAAGCTAATGGATCAGTACAACCTAAAACTTGAACGACATCAAGGATGCAAGCGCACGGATCAGCAGGATCAACGATTTCTGTATCACCCGCACAAATATCATTATTGCAAATAGGCGCAGGTAAACAAGAGCCATCATCACAACTTGCTGACATATCATAGTTGCAAGCTGTTGGATCTGTACAACCATTCGGTACACAATCACAAGAGCCATCATCACAATTAGCTGCTGGATCAAAATTAGGAGCCAATGGATTTGTGCAACCTAAAACTTGAACGACATCAATAATACAAGCGCACGGATCAGCAGGGTCAACAATTTCCGTATCACCCGCACAAATATCATTATTACAAATAGGCGCAGGTAAACAAGAACCGTCATCACAATTAGCTGCTAGATTGAAGTTACAAGCCAATGGATCAGTACAACCTAAAACTTGAACGACATCAAGGATGCAAGCGCACGGATCAGCAGGGTCAACGATTTCTGTATCACCCGCACAAATATCATTATTGCAAATAGGCGTAGGTAAACAAGAGCCATCATCACAACTTGCTGACATATCATAGTTGCAAGCTGTTGGATCTGTACAACCATTCGGTACACAATCACAAGAGCCATCATCACAATTAGCTGCTGGATCAAAATTAGGAGCCAATGGATTTGTGCAACCAAAAACTTGAACGACATCAAGGATACAAGCGCACGGATCAGCAGGGTCAACAATTTCCGTATCGCCCGCACAAATATCATTATTGCAAATAGGTGTAGGTAAACAAGAACCGTCATCGCAATTAGCTGCTGGATTGAAGTTGCAAGCTAATGGATCAGTACAACCTAAAACTTGAACGACATCAATAATACAAGCGCACGGATCAGCAGGGTCAACAATTTCTGTATCACCTGCACAAATATCTGTATTACAAGTTGGAGGAGGAATAGGATCATTCACGCAAGAACAAGTTGCAAAGTCAAAAGAATCATCAGTGGTACAATCGTCATCATCGCATGGAATTTCGCAACAAAGTCCTGCTCCGTCAAGATCTAATTGTTCTGTACATGGATCATTGGAGTTAGAAAGAGAAAGACCATCAATCGTTACATTATAATCAGTATTGTTAGGGTAGGTCACGCAAACAGTTTGAGCAAATGGTCCATCAGGAAATAGCCCAAATGTGAAATTGGGAGGAATAATTGTCGCCAAACCTGTGTTGTCAATAACCTCAAATTCGCCATTGGCACCTGCTAGATTGAAACAAACATCGTATGTTCCATCTGAATTACAAGTGGTTTCTGTGCCATTATTCTCTAACTCAATAAAGCAAGCAGCATCTCCACATCCATTTCTGAATTTAAAGTTAATGCTTAAATTTTCTGTACAGTCATCTCCAGTATTCCAAACTGCCATATAGTAGTTTGTTGGTGAAGTGAAGGTAGGAGTAGTAATGGTTGACCAAGTACTGCTAAAATCAGAACCACATTCTTGTAAATCTAAACTATTGCAACCAGTTGACGGATCGCTATCAATATCAACAGATGTTGATGCATATAATGCCCAATTGTATGATTGGGAACCGCCTACTAATTGAAATTGCCAAGTTCCAGCAAAGGCTCTAACATCAAATTGTAACCAGATAATATCACATCCATCAGCAGGGGCATTTACGCCAGGGTCTACTCCAGGGTTGTTTGGATCAAAACAAGTGATACCGCTAAGGTCAATTTCAAAAGAATTAGAATCATAAACGCAATTTTCATCACAGTTTATATTTGAAGCAGCTCCAGGCGAAACGCAGCTAGATACATTTGATTGAGTGTCGGCAGAATTTCCACAGCGAATAATACCTTGGGGGCTTGGTATGTTGCCGCTTTCATTAATAGTACCATCTGGATTCCAATGACCACCCTCTTCCCATCGAGAGGAGCATTCACAGGGCGTGTCAGATTGAGCTGACACTTGTAAAGAGTTAAAAAAAATAATGGGGAAGAAACATAGTGCTAGGATTTTTGGGAAGAAGTTTGTTGGTTTCATAATTAGTTTTTATGATTTGTAATTAACATATAATTTTATAATGGCTATTGAGTAATGACAATAAAATACCCTTATGCAAAATACGTTTATTGCATTTATTAATATAGTTAATATTTAAATACTTGCCTGAATGTTTAACATGTCAGGTCTTAGAAAAGCGAAAAGAATAAACTGAGCCAAAATTTATTATTAGATTTTTTCGATTTATAAGGCAAAAAAATTAAGCATAGCAGGGCTATCGAATGTCGAACCAGGTTACTTTTTTAGCGCAGGAAATCGGAAAAGATGATGATAAATTGGCTCAAGTTATTTTTTTCACTTTACTTAGTTGTTTAATTTATTATTATCATTTAATATTTGACATGCTATTGATAAACAATTTTTTGGTGTGCTATTAAAAACATATTTACTTAGGAATAATCCATAAATTAAGTACAGGGATATTTATTTTATCCAAATCATTTTATGATAAAATTTTCCTCTGGAAATAACTAAAGAATGAGTCTACTCCAAAAAGAGATAATTTTCACAAAATGGAATTTTTTAGATGAGGTTTGCATTTTTTGAGATTCGTTGATGCCTGAGCATCAAGGAATTGAGAAAGGTGCAAAAGATCGCTAAAAAAAACATTTTTGATTTTTTTATCTTTCTGGAGTGGACTCAAGAATAGTTCAAAAATATAAAGCTTAAAAATAGGTAGTTACTTCATTTACAGTGTGCTAGGCTATGTCATAAAAAAGTAATATATCCAACTTGGATACTTATTTCTTTGCTGAAAATATTCTACCAAAATTTAATCTAAAGATTTGTTTATTAACAACTTATCTACATTGATAGGTCTTATTAAATGACTCTGGATTTTTATCGAATGTAGTAGTTATGTTAAATATAGATTTTAAAAGGCGCGTAATCCCAAACTATGACACTAATATAGGCTTTTTTTATTGCAAATAAAAACATATGACAAAATAATGTTTTTTTTATAGCAAGGTGATTTTATTTGTCTTATTTTATCGTAAATTTTTATTAATTTATTTGTCTTTAAAAATGCTAGTTTTCAATAGGTAGTTATTATTGAGTTAGTTCTCTAAGCATTTTACAATTAATTAAACTAAGATTATGTCCTAAAGTTGATTTATGGAGCCTGCTTTCAATTTTCAACTTTCAACCTTTTTAAGCCTGCCCTCAACTTGATTGAGGGGACGGCGAGTGTCATCTTCGATTAAGTAGTGTCCCCGCTGTCCGCTGCAATGTATGGAATGAATTGGAACGGGTTTTGGTCGTTTTGGGGAGACGCGATGAATCGTGTCTATACGGATGCTTCGTAGCAGGTTATTCCCCAATCATCGGTTCCAATTCATTCCATACATTTCCACTCGCATCGGGCGTAGTTTCGCGAACTTGGGTGCTTCGTCGGCAAGCTCGTCCTCCACGCATCCCGACCTTTTAATGCAAGAATGCAAGAATGCGAGAATGCGAGAATGCAAGAATGCGAGAATGCGAGAATGCGAGAATGCGAGAATGCGAGAATGCAAGAATGCGAGAATGCAAGAATGCGAGAATGCGAGAATGCGAGAATGCAAGAATGCGAGAATGCGAGAATGCGAGAATGCAAGAATGCGAGAATGCAAGAATGCAAGAATGCGAGAATGCAAGAATGCAAGAATGCGAGAATGCGAGAATGCGAGAATGCGAGAATGCAAGAATGCGAGAATGCGTGGTCTGTAAATATTGAATAAATAGCAATCGCAACCATTCATGCATTCTCGCATTCATGCATTCTCGCATTAAAAAAAAAGAGTGGGAAGCGCGGAGGACGAAATTGGCGACGGAGCAGCTCAATTAGCGAAACTACGCCCGATGCGAGTGGAAATGCATTTATGTGTGCCTGTAGGGGCAACTCTCACGATTGCCCAAACTTTGCAGGCACACATAAATGTATTGCAGTGGACAGCGGGGAGACTACCAACTCGTAGAAGATACTCGCCGTCCGAAAAATAATTATGAGTTATGAATTCTATTAGTATTACGGATTCAAGAATTGTAGCATTCAAGCATTGTAGCATTGTAGCATTCAAGCATTGTAGCATTCAAGCATTCAAGCATTCAAGCATTGTAGCATTCAGGCATTCAAGCATTGTAGCATTGTAGCATTGTAGCATTCAAGCATTGTAGCATTGTAGCATTCAAGCATTGTAGCATTCAAGCATTGTAGCATTGTAGCATTATAGCATTCAAGCATTGTAGCATTCAGGCATTCAAGCATTCAAGCATTCAAGCATTGTAGCATTCTCGCATTCCAAAAAAAAAAAGGACTGCCCAAATTGGACAGCCCCTTGAATTATGGTAGAAAACTAATTTAATAATTTTCTACTAAATTTATCATTTCAAAATCATTCAATGATGATTCTTTCAGTAGCATTTTGAGTATCAGTTCTCCATTCAACAAAATACATTCCAGTAGCGACATCGCTCAAGTCAACTTGAATATGGTCTACAGGACTGTCTGCTGGAATTGCAAATGTTCTCAATAGGCTACCTGTAATATCAAATACAGATATTGTTTGATCTTCTTCACTTTCAGTAAAGACATCTACATAGAATAAACCACTACTTGGGTTAGGATAAACCGTGAATTTGCTATTAGCCAATTCAGTGTCATCACCAGTAATCAATCTAGGGTTACAACCACCAACATTCATTATATATTTAAGCGTATCACAGATTCCGTCTGCATTACATGCAACCACTATGATAGAATCAGCTATATCATAATTTTCCATTTGTGGAAGTGGGATATATCTGAAGCATTCATCATCTAACTTTCTAATAGAGCAAGCTGTGTAGAAAGATTGAATAGAAGTAATTGTATAAACTGGATCAACTCCATCTTCATTAAATGCACAGAACTCAGGACACAATTCAATTGGTGTCAAGGCTTCAGTACAAGTAGTAATCTCATCACAGAAATTAATATCAGGACAATCTTCACTAATTGTTATATTGTAGTAAATAGAATAGCAACTAGTTGAATCTGGATTACAAACAACAACTTCCAAGAAGTCTTCATATTCTAGTGGGAAAGATTGATATTCAACACAGTTATCTGTTTTACCCACTGTACAAGATGGGAAATTAGAAGAATAATCAACTATCTCAAGATTAGCTTGAATTTGTGGACAGTAGCTAGCCAATGTATTAGGAGCTTGACATACATAAATTGTATCAGTTGGAATGTCAGTACATTCTCCTAAGTAATTAACAGTAGTACCAGCGCAAGTAGCAAGACACTCATTTAGGTAGGTATTGCCATCAACACCACAAACAGGAGCGTTAGTGTTTTCACAGTCACAAGGGCAATTTTCCCCAACTGTAAATTCAACTAATTGTTCACATTCATCCAATCCAAGAACACTTAATGTATGAACTCCAGGAGCCAAGCTATTAAATTCAGGGAATGTCAGGGTGTAGTTAGTGAATGTCGTTCCTTCTGGTGTAGTCAATTCAAACAAGTGTCCTTGATCTGTGTTAGCAGAAATGAATTCAATAGAACCATTTGCAATACCACATTCAGCATCAATAACATTGAATACAACACCACAACCAGTATCACCACAAGCACCTGGAGTAAATTCAACTCCTGCACAAGTAGCAAGACAAGCATTGTCATAAGTAACACCATCAGCACCACAAACAGGATCTACTGTATCTGGACATTCACAAGGCTCATCACAACTAAACAATACTACTTCAGTAAATGCAGCTAGGTTGTAGAATTCATAACAACTGAATCCTTCGTATTCTGTACAGTATAAAGTACCATCTTCGAAGAATAATTGTGAAGGATAATCACAGTTTTCACCAGCATCAATGAATACGAAATTATAGCCATTGGCTTGGTATTCGTAAACAGTGGTACCATCACAACAGTTCTCTGGAGTAACTGGCAACCAAGGGTAACCATCTGGAGCTGGAGGAGTAACCTCTTCACAACAAGTACCCAATACAATTCCGTTACAATCTGTGATTGTCAAGCAAACAGTGTAAGAAGCACCACCAACTAAGTATGGTAATTCAACACCACATTCTTGATTGTCGCTATCAGAATAAGTAGAACCGTTTCCGAAGTCCCAATCCCAAGTACAGATGTTTGTAATTCCTGTAGTCTCTTCTAAGCAATAAGTCTCTGTAGCTTCATCGTAAGTAGCGGTGAAGATTGGACCATTATCACAAAGTGTTTGACACGCACCTGCTACGTAATCAGTGATGCCATCACATTCTGCATAACATGCATTTGTATAAGTAGTTCCATTTGCACAAACAGGATCGAACTCTTCAGTACAGTTACATCCAAATTCACAAGAACCATCATCACAAGTTGCATCTGGATCATAGTTGGTAGCAGTATCATCAGTACAACCGAATTGATCTTGTCTAACGATTGCAATAGAATTAGATAATTCTAAACAACCATCAAGGTCAGCTACCAATTCACTAGCAGGAACTGCTAACTCTGTTGATGAAGCAATACCCCAAATCAAGCAAGTACCAGCAGGAGCACCCTCAAAGTCAAATTCACCTGTTGTGTTTGCTGCTAAAATAGTAGTAGCAGACTCATCCGTCACAACGAATAAGTAGAATGGACCATCATTGTTAGCAACTGTAGCTGTAACAATGTCAGCATTTCCATCTCCCGTACAAGTAGTAGTATTGTCATTAGTTGAAATAATACCAGCCGCAATTACAATACAAGAACCATCATCAACAGTTGCTGTCGGATCATAATTACAAGCATCTACAATTGTACAACCTTGTGTATCACCAATACAAGTACCGTTATCACAAGTTGCGTCTGGATCATAGTTGGTAGCATTTGAATCAGTACATCCAGGGATGCCATATTCACAAGAGCCATCATTACAAGTAGCTGTATCATCGTAGTTGCAAGCATTAGGATCATTACATCCATCAGGCGTGCAAGAACAATCTTCACTTACAATAACACATACACTACTAGTACAACCATCAAGACCTTCAAGAGTCATTACATATTCTCCCACAGGAAGATTATCAAATGTTGGGAAGTCAAGTGTGTAATTAATAAATACTTGATCGCCAGCATCAGTAAACAACTCGAATAAATGTCCTTGATTTGTATTAATACCAGTGAATGAAATGTATCCATTGTCAAATCCACAAGCAGCATCAGTAACAGTAAACTCAACGCCACAACCATTGTCGTCATCGCCGCCTACGCAAGAATCATCATCAACTGTAGCTGTTTCATCATAGTTACAAGCAGTAGGGTCAGTACAGCCAGGAATCTGTTCAGCATTAAATCCGAAGTCAGCATCGTTGTAATCATCACCTTCAGCAACAGTAACAGTGTAAGTAGCAACTGTTGTCAATGTTGTTCCAGTTGGACCAACTCCTACAGTTACTGTATAAGTACCTGCTGGTAAACCAGTGAAATCATAATAGCCATTATCATCTGTAGTCTGAGTAGTTGTGTTACCATCAGCATCCGTCAAAGTTATAATTACGCCTTCGATAGGATCTTCATTAGCATCTTGAACACCATCTCCATTTGTATCAAACCATACGTAATCTCCGATAGTAGCATTGTCAATATTATAAATACAAGAACCATCATCACAAGTTGCATCTGGATCATAGTTTGTAGCAGTAGGATCAGTACATCCTAGTAATGCAGAACAAGGATCATTACAACCTGCTATTCCGTAGTTACAAGAACCATCATCACAAGTAGCTGTAGCATTAAAGTTACAAGCTGTTGGATCAGTACATCCGTCTCCGTTGTATTCACAGAAATCAAGTGCTTCGCAAGTTGCCGCAGCATCATAGTTACAAGCAGCAGGGTCCATACAACCAAATACTACATCACACGGATTAGGGCAAATAGTGATACCATAATCACAAGAGCCATCATCACATTGTGCAGCCGCATCGTAGTTACAAGCAGCAGGATCATTACAACCAGCATTGTCTTGACAAGTTGCATCATCACAAGTCGCATCAGGATTATAGTTACAAGCTCCAGAGTCAGTACATCCATAAACCACATTACAAGGTTGAGGACATTCTGTAACACCATATTCGCAAGTACCATTATCACAAAGCGCAGTAGCATCGTAGTTACAAGCTGTAGCGTCTGTACATCCATCAGGATATTGACAAGCATCAGCATCATTACAATTTGCAGTAATGTCGTAGTTACAAGCGTTAGGATCAGTACATCCGTAAATCACTTGACAAGGATTAGGACAATCAGCTACTCCGTAATCACAAGAACCATCATCACAGTTAGCCGCAGCATCAAAGTTACAAGCCGCAGGATCAGTACATCCAGCATTATTTTGACAAGAACCATCATCACAATTAGCAGTAACATCGTAGTTACAAGCAGTAATATCAGTACAACCATAAATTACATTACAAGGCTGAGGACAATCAGCAACTCCGTATTCACAAGAACCGTCATCGCAAGTTGCATCTGCATTGAAGTTGCAAGCCGTAGCATCTGTACATCCATCAGGCATCCAGCAGTTACCGTTTTCACAGTTTGCAGCTGGATTATAGTTACAAGCCATTTCATCTGTACAACCAAAGATGGTGTTACAAGGATTCGGGCAATCTACAAAACCAAATGTACAAGAATCATCATCACAAGTAGCCGCAGCGTTGAAGTTACATGCTATTGCATCTGTACAACCATAAACCACATCACAAGGATTTGGACAATCGGCAATACCGTATTGACAAGAACTATCATCACAAGTTGCAGTAGCATCGTAGTTACAGGCTGTAGCATCAGTACATCCGATTACCACATTACAAGGCTGAGGACAGTTGATGTTTCCGTAGTTACAAGAACCATCATCACAAGTTGCAGCAGCATCGTAGTTACAAGCCGCAGGATCTGTACATCCATTAGGATAGATACAAGTATCCTCATTACAAGTTGCATTTACATTGAAGTTACAAGCCGTAACATCTGTACAACCATAAACAACATTACAAGGAAGTGGACAAGTAGTTTCTCCATATTGGCAATTGTCGTTATCGCAAGTTGCAGCAGGGCTGTAGTTACAAGCTGCAGGGTCTGTACAGCCAAATATTACATTACAAGGTGCTGGGCAAGTTGCAGTTCCATATTCACAAGAACCATTATCGCAAGTTGCAGTAGCATCATAGTTACAAGCTGTTGGGTCTGTACATCCATTAGGATAAACACACAATCCATCATCACAAGTAGCTGTTGCATTGAAGTTGCAAGCAGTAGCATCTGTACATCCAAAGAATACATTACAAGGATCTGGACAAGATGGAACACCATAAGTACAAGAGTTGTCGCTACAATTAGCGGCAGCATCAAAGTTACAAGCTGTTGCATCTGTACATCCTGGAATTACATTACAAGGATCTGGACAAGCAGTGTTGCCATATTCACAAGAACCATCATCACAAGTTGCATTTACATTGAAGTTACAAGCTGTAGCATCAGTACATCCATCAGGGATAGTACAGTTTCCGTTGTCACAATTTGCAAAAGGATTGTAGTTACAAGCTGTAGCATCTGTACAACCAAACAATACATTACAAGGCTCTGGACAAGTCGTAGTACCGTAATCACAAGAATCGTCATTACAAGTAGCTAAGGCATTGAAGTTACAAGCCGTTTGGTCTGTACAACCATAAACTACCGTACAAGGAATTGGACAAGTAGCAACTCCGTATTCACAAGAGTTATCGTCACAAGTTGCATTTGCATCATAGTTACAAGCTGTAGCATCTGTACAACCATTGACAACGTTACAAGGAATTGGGCAATTAATTGCACCTAATACACAAGAACCATCATCGCAAATTGCAGTTGGGTCATAATTACAAGCAAGTGGATCAGTACAACCATCTGGGTAAATACAACTAGTATCATCACAGTTAGCAGTAGCATCAAAGTTGCAAGCATTCATATCAGTACAACCATAAACCACATTACAAGGATTAGGACAAGCAGTAACTCCGTATTCGCAGTTTCCATTGTCACAATTTGCCATTGCGTTAAAGTTACAAGCTGTAATATCAATACAACCATAGACTACATTACAAGCATCTGGACAAGTTGTAACACCGTAATCACAAGAATCATCATCGCAAGTAGCAAGTTCGTTGTAGTTACAAGCACTTGGATCAGTACATCCGTTTGGAATGTCGCAAGAACCATTGTCACAATTTGCAAATGAATTATAGTTACAAGCTGTAGGATCAGTACAACCATAAACAACATTACAAGGAGTAGGACAACCTACGATTCCGTATTCACAAGAACCATTGTCACAAGTCGCTGTAGCATCGTAGTTACAAGCCGTTGGATCCGTACAACCGTTCGGGAAGATACAAGAATCATCTGAGCAATTAGCCGCAACATTGTAGTTACAAGCATTTACATTAGTACATCCAACAATTGCTGCACAAGGATCAGGACAAGTAATTGTTCCGTAGAAACAAGTACCATCATCGCAAGTTGCTGCATCGTTGTAGTTACAAGCATTTGGATCAGTACAACCATCAGGGAAGATACAAGAACCGTTTTCACAGTTAGCAAATGCATTGTAGTTACAAGCATTAGGATTAGTACATCCATTGATCGCATTACAAGGTTCTGGGCAATTAGCAGCACCATAAATGCAAGTCCCATCACTACAAACAGCAGCTGGATTATAGTTACAAGCCGTCATATCTGTACAACCATCTGGAACGATACAAGTACCGTTGTCACAGTTAGCAGCAGCATTATAATTACAAGCTGAAGGATTTGTACATCCAACAATAGCACCACAAGGATTCGGGCAAGTTAATACTCCATACTCACAAGCACCATTGTCACAAGTCGCATTAGGATCAAAGTTACAAGCTAAAGGAT
>Ga0209187_1003290_pt1 | contig 13703 bp, 8 predicted proteins | sample BantaG_FD_187430 | JGI IMG/M metagenome (GOLD analysis project Ga0209187, IMG submission 187430) | Marine algal microbial communities from Bantry Bay, Ireland - BantryBay_4 metaG (SPAdes) (version 2) | ecosystem: Host-associated > Algae > Red algae > Unclassified | place: Bantry Bay, Ireland... | reverse complement strand
CATCAAGAATATCTAATGGTATATTGGAAGGGACAAATAGTAAAATACAACTTGCTAAAAGAAGAGCACGAGGATATAGGAATACTCAGAATTTTATCAATATGATCTATCTAATTGCTGGAAAATTGAAATTTGACTACCCACACCAATCAACATAGAACCTTAATTAATCACGTTGCGATTTTTAATTTTCTAATATCTTCTTATTAAATGTTGTAAAGCTTTGACGCCTGTCCAAGTCTCTTGCGCATGCGATCAGCTAAGTTCTTTGGCTTGATCACTTTTATAGATTCTCCATAAGACAGCAGCTCACTCTCTAGTTCTATATTAGGTATGACTTCTATCTGAAATATAGTATGCTTAGCATCACTATCTATCTCCACTTGTGAGTAATGGATGGGCTTAGTCCTTATATAATTAACTGTAGGACTGTATACTTCAAATTGGATTTTCTTAGGTTTTTTGTTCGGTTGCAGCGTAATACCTATGATATCATTAAAGTAAGAGTCTGCATCGAATGCTGTATTAGGGATGTATTCCTGTAGAGAATAATTCAATTCAATAATTCTCTCTAAGCCGTAAGTTCTGATCTGTTGCTTCTCGTGCTGTAATCCATAGACGTACCATCTGTTGTCATACTCCTTAAGAAGGTAAGGACTCATAATAACTTGTGATGCCTTTTTGCCGAAAGGCTGATAATTTAGCATTAATGCTTTTTTTGACTTGATGGCATTATATATTTTGTCAAGCCATTTCTGACCAGGGATACTTGTCGGCTGAGCGAGATGTACGATTCTATCAGACTTGGTTGTAGACTCATAAGCGAGCAGTTCCAGCTTATTGATAATATTATCTAATCCTTCTAGATGCCGGAATCCTGTAAATTGTCTGAGTAATCCAATAGCACCTCTGAGCTCTGCACTGTCAGACTTATTTAGTGGAGATTCTGTTATAGAGTAATCTCGGCGTGAGTAATAATAGGATTTTTCCTTTCTGTCATATTCTATCGGGGCATAGTAGCCAAGCGCCTTGTCGTTACGCATATCTTGAAGGTCGCCTTTGATAGTTCTCTCAGATAGCGTTGTCTTCAGTCCAGTCGACAGGGCTAACTCCTTGGCACATGCTTCGGCCAGCGCCTTCCAGTTCCATGCTCTGTCGGGTTGTCTTAGACACTTGTCTATGACTCGATATCTGATTATCGCGTGTTTATTAGTTGCCATAATTATTTTTTGTCATTATTTATCATGCAAATATACTGCACGATGAGGACTATACTTGTATTATAATTAATTTAAAAATACAGATTATAAAATCTTAACAGCTTAGTTAGTTAATAATGATCTAAGCTTAGATATTTTTTTAAGATAGAATATTCGACAAATACTAAATAATAAACACATGAAAAATAACTGGAGAGTAAAAATCAATAATGAAGGCAATCTTGTAATCGCAGGTAGAGCTACACAAAGCCAGCACCAAAACTTATTCGGTGTCACAGCATTTGAGACAGGATTATGTATATATGCCCACCAACTCAGACCTGTAAGAATATTATTAGATAAACTTTTTCCTTCTTCAACGATCAGAACGATCGAGGCTATGGAGGAGATTATAAGAGAAGAATTCTGTAAAAATAGATCCATTACTAGATTCAAACAGTATCTCGAGAAAGCTCAGATACCTTACCGAGCATACAGCCATGTTGCTTAGTTTTTTTTGTCGTTTTTCTTAATTTCAGAATGCAGGTCTGTACGTTGGTTTCCTTTCACTTAACAACGCGGGCCTGCGTTTTTATATTAGATTTATTTATAATATAAAAAATCTTCATCTTATGTTATATAGGCTTAATTTTGCATCATGCATTATATAAGACTTATAGCACTTGTCCTTACTTTGTGTGGAGGTGATAACATCATAGCTCAGGAAGCGACACCTCAGCCTAAGGTAGGTCTTGCTCTCTCGGGAGGTGCAGCTCATGGTTTTGCTCATATAGGTGTACTACAATACTTTGAGGAGATAGGCTTAGAAGTGGATTATATCACGAGTACAAGTATGGGGAGTGTGATAGGTGGATTATATGCGATGGGATTCTCGGCAGATGAAATTGCTAAGATTTCTTCAGAGCAAGATTGGACATTACTTATGAGCAATCGATCGCCACTGTGGGAGATAGCACCTATCGAGAAAGCATCACATGAGAAAATCCCACTCTCCATCATATGGAATGATAATGCATTCCGATTCCCTAAAGGATTAATGCAAGGTCAGAAACTGGATTTAATCATTTCTAAAATATATAGTTCTGCTTACTTCATAGATGACTTTGATGAATTTCATATTCCATTTAGGTGTCTAGCTGTAGACTTAGAAGATGGCTCTATCGATGTTCTCGATAGTGGCTTTATCGGTGAGGCAATTAGAGCAAGTATGGCGATACCCACAGTTTTTCCTCCTAAGGAGATAGAAGGCACCATGTATGTAGACGGAGGTTTACTAAGAAATTTTCCTGTAGAAGAAGTTATAGATATGGGTGCTGATATAACTATAGGTGTGTATGTAGGCGGTGTCAAACAGACAAGAGATAAACTCTATTCTGCCTTCGATGTATTCAAGCAGACGTCATGGATGTCAAGTATACTCGATTCTGAGAAGCAAGAAAAATTACTCGATGTATGTATCAGACCTGAAGTAAAAGACATTGGTTCATTTGCATTTGATAGATACGAAGAATTTATAGTTTTAGGTTATGAGAAAGCTAAAGAACATGGAGAAGCATTAAAGGCTATCGCTGCAAAACAAAAAAAGAAGACAAAGTATAATGCTAAGCTTAACAAGTTAGATTATTTAAGATTTTCAGAAATTGGAACTTCGGAGTCTGACCGAGTTTTTAGTAAAATGATTATTAATAAACTTAACTTTAAAACTAAAGAGAATGTATCATTTGCACAATTAGAAGAAAGTCTTGCTTTGGTATATGGCACTAAGAATTTTTCTAAGACAAGTTATGACTTTGACATTATAGATGATGGCATTGAGATTATTGTCAATTCTGAAGATGTAGATCCTTACTCTATAGGTCTGTCTCTCAATAGATTTAAGTACTATAATGCTGCGATAATATTATCGGCAGGTATACGTAATAAGTTAGGTAAGCCCTCTTATTTTAGGACTGATGTAAGATTGTCAGAGAATCCTGGAATTGAAGGGGAATATTATCATAGGTTACCTTCTAATCCCGATCTTCTATTTACAGCAGGCGGGAAGTATGAGACCCACAGAATGCCATTCTACAATGATGAGCAAGTAGATAGATTATATGAGGCTGATAATGCGATTTTAGAATTTGGAATTAGTACAGAATGGAAGAATAAATTTTTATTCAACTTACAATACTTATACCAGTTTGATAAGCTGAGTCCAGTTGTATTTAAGTCAAATGATATAAGAACATATAAGACACATAAGCAAGGACTTAGAGCTGGATTAATTTTTAACTCTTTAGACAACCATATTTTTCCTGATAATGGAAGTAAGCTTGATTTTTCAGTAAGTTATATCTATAACAATAGACTGAAGCGGACTAATCGATCTGAAGCAGCTGACTTTATTAATATATCAGAAGATAAAGCATATTTTAATTTGGATTTAGACTACAGCCATTTTAGAAGTTTAGGTCAGCTTTGCTTAGAGTTTTATATTAAGGGCAGAATCTCAAGTGGACAATCGCTGCTAGACAGTTACAGAATAGGAGGTCCTATGCAGGAGAATGACAATGTCTACGGATTTATAGGATTGAGTGATTCTGAGTTAATTGCTGGAGACCACGTCTCTCCGAAGCTAGCGCTGAGGTATAATCTCAGTGAGAAATTATACATCATTCCACAGGTACAATATCTCTATGGCGATAACTATTTATCTTATGCCTTTGATCAAGAAAGGACAGTGTCTATAATAGGTTACGGTTTCGGATTGGGGATGAATACGCCTATAGGTCCAGTCACCATAGATATAGGAATGACTAATCTTAGTGATAGAGTGGTGTCTAATTTGGGATTTGGCTTTAGACATATCATGTAATTAGCTCTCATTTATGAATGAGATACTATACCTTTTCTAATTTGTTGGATAAAATAGAACTCCTCTCCAATGATGCAAAAGCAACAATAGTAAAAAGGAGCTCAAAGTATCTAAGAAAAATAGATGATATCGATAGATCTAATCGACTATCTTGGATGTAGTTAAAACTATCCTATAATTGACACATATGGATATTAGTTTTTTTATAAAAGATCATTCCTTATGTCACTTATAGATTTAAAAAAAAATGTGATAGAATAGATTGATAATCTTGAAGATATTGGATTGCTACAAGACACTCTTAGTATCATAAACAATGAATAAAACACCGAAATTATAGCGCTTACAAAATTTCTATTTATACCATTTAAATTTTAAGGTGTCGGAAAAGATTATAGAAGAGAATTTGTAAGGTTAAGACATGAACGAATGATTTCATTGTAGACGAATCGAGTATGACAATACTCGAAAAGAATGAACCACGAAAGTGGGTGGGCTGAGTCATAGCGCTTGCTACCGCCGTGGGCGGCACACGTTATGATGAGTATTTTTAACGCAGAGATAGACTAATTCTATTATAATATAACCGACATTCTAATATTTAAATGGTATTAGTAGCTACTGAGATCATTGTTATTAGAATATGGATACAAGAATGAATCCTGACAAGATAGAATTCAACTTTAAGTAGATAAGGAGAGCTATTAATATACTATCAAGTTATAGACTGATACAATCATATAAGATCTATCTCTAATTATAGAAATAATCAGCATCTATCCACTAATATGCCCACCATCTAAGCATATCCTCACATTCTTTTTATCAGTCCGAAAATTTATAATAGCTTAGCCAAATAAACTACGAATCAATGAAAGAATTCAGATATGGGGTAGATCACTTAACATCAAGTATCGCTATCAAAATAATGCGAGGAGAGATCGCAGGTGTGATGTGTGATTCTGCCAAGAAAGCAGTAACGAGAGCCCATGATATAGTTGTAAAAGTGGCTTCTCAGGAGGCTGCCGTTTATGGTATTAACACAGGATTTGGCCCTCTATGTAATACTAAGATTCCTAAAGATCAGACGACGCAGTTACAACATAACTTACTCATAAGTCATAGTGTAGGTGTAGGTGAGCCCATCAGTCAAGAGCTCTCTAAGCTTATGCTAATCTTAAAGATCAATTCTCTTGCCAGAGGATTCTCAGGAATATCTAATGAGATAATAGACCGTATCATATGGCATATCGATAATGATATAATTCCTGTAGTACCTGAGCAAGGCTCAGTAGGCGCATCGGGAGACCTGGCGCCATTGTCACATCTGTTCTTGCCACTATTAGGCGAAGGAGAACTGTATTACAAGAATGAAAGATTACCCACTAAAGAGGTCTTCAAGAAATTAAATACTAACTCTGTGGATATGCATCCAAAGGCTGGCTTAGCGCTGATTAATGGAACACAGTTTATTCTTGCTCACGCCGTTATGGTTGTGGATATTTTATACAGTTGTCTTTCTCATGCAGATATAATCGGTGGGCTGATGATAGAAGGATTGTTGGGGTCTTCTTCTCCATTTAAGAAGGTGGTACATGCCACTCGTCCGTACAACGGAAATGTGCATGTTGCAGGTCGATTAGCTACTTTTCTTAAAGACTCTGCTATCGGAGAATCTCATGAAGGATGTGATAGAGTCCAAGATCCTTATTCGCTCAGATGTATGCCTCAGGTACATGGAAGCTCGCGACAAGCATGGTTACATCTCAAAGAGATCGTAGAAGTAGAGCTCAATTCTGTGACAGATAACCCTATCGTCATCTCTGAAGATGAGATTGTCAGTGCTGGAAGTTTTCATGGTCAGCCTCTCGCATTACCATTAGATTATGCATGTCTAGCTGCATCAGAATTAGGAAGTATATCAGATCGGCGGAGTTATTTTTCACTAGAAGGTAGGGCCGATGACACTCCTAAGCTCCTGATGAAAGATACAGGAATTAATTCTGGATATATGATCGTGCAGTACACGGCTGCAGCATTAGCGAGTGAGAATAAGGGATTGTGTTTTCCATCATCTGCAGATAGTATTCCGACATCGCTTGGTCAAGAAGATCATGTCAGCATGGGATCGATAGGAGGCAGGAAAGCGCTACAAGTATGTAATAATGTTATCAAAATATTAGCGACGGAATTGTTGTGTGCTGCGCAGGCATTTGATTTTAGAAAGCCTCTCAAATCAACAGATATATTAGATGCAGTCCATGCTGAAGTAAGAAAGCACATAGATCACGCAACAAAGGATAGAATATTTGCTTTAGATATAAATAAAGCGATAGAGATCATTGAGAGTCGAGTGCTACTTGATATTGTAAAAGCGCAGAAACATGAAGGATACAGTGAGCATGATGATTTATTTGAAAAATATTAGCATGGTATCCATGCATATTTATAATTTATGGTGTAATGATTTATTTGAAAAAATAGGTCTTTGATTTAGATGAACCCCATCCTTAATTTCCCCTGAAAATGTGAAGGGATATTTTTATATTTCAAATACATTAAATGTGGATTAAAACTTAGAAAATGGAATGAGAAGTTTTTAATTATTGATTAGATGGAGAGACCGTGGGTCTTCGATATTTTTGATCAAATGTGATTATATATCAATTACAAAACCAGAACGATTAAGATATGAATGATATAGATTTTAAAGCAGCAATAAAACAAGGTATCCCTAATGCTTTACCACCTAAGCGAACTTACCCCGAAGGTGCTAATCCAGCTCCTAAGAGAAAAGATATATTAAGTCCTGAAGAGAAAAAACTTGCAATAAGGAATGCACTAAGATATTTTCCTAAAGAGTGGCATCTTGAGCTATCTAAAGAATTTGCAGAAGAACTTTTAGACTATGGGCGTATCTATATGTTTCGCTTCAAACCTGATTATAAAATATATGCAAGACCTATCAGTGAGTATCCAGCCGTATGTTATGAAGCGGCAGCGATAATGCTGATGATACATAATAATCTCGATCCTGCGGTAGCACAGCATCCTGAGGAGTTGATTACTTATGGTGGGAATGGTGCCGTATTTCAAAATTGGGCACAGTACCTTGTGACGATGCAGTACCTTAGTATGATGAATGATGTACAGACGCTTCATATGTACTCAGGACATCCGATGGGCTTGTTTCCTTCATCTAAGTCTGCACCACGAGTCGTCGTCACTAACGGTATGATGATACCTAATTATTCTAAGCCTGATGACCTCGAGAAGTATAATGCTCTGGGTGTCACTCAATACGGGCAGATGACAGCAGGTTCCTACATGTACATAGGGCCGCAAGGTATTGTGCACGGTACGACAATAACTGTCATGAATGCATTCAGAAAGATTCTGGACAAAGGCGAATCCTCCGCTGGTAAGATATTTCTTACTGCTGGCTTAGGTGGTATGAGTGGAGCACAACCCAAAGCTGGTAATATAGCAGGCTGTATCACTGTCTGTGCAGAAGTCAATCCCAATGCTGCTAAGAAAAGACATTCACAAGGATGGGTTGATATTCTCGTAGATGATTTACTTACGCTTATAGATACGATAAAAGAACTCCAAAGTAATAAGGAAGTAAAGTCTATAGCCTACATCGGCAACATCGTAGACGTATGGGAGAGCCTCTATGAGGCCGATATCTATGTGCATGTTGGATCAGATCAAACATCCTTACATAATCCATGGTCGGGAGGGTACTATCCAGTAGGCTTAAGTTACGAAGAGTCTAATGCGATGATCAGCGACGAGCCAGAACTCTTTAAGACTTGCGTCCAAAAATCGCTCAAGCGTCATACTGCAGCTATCAATGCGCATCATGATAGAGGTACCTACTTTTTCGATTACGGTAATGCATTCTTACTCGAAGCATCCAGAGCTGGCGCTGATATTATGGCAGAGGATAATTTGAAGTTTAAGTATCCTTCTTATGTACAGGATATATTGGGGCCGATGTGTTTTGATTACGGTTTTGGTCCATTTAGATGGGTATGTGCTACAGGATTAGCATCAGATCTCGATGTTACGGATGCCATAGCTGGAGAAGTACTCCAGAGTATAATGAAAGAAGCACCTGAAGAGATCCAACTCCAAATGCAAGATAATATAACATGGATATCAGATGCTAAGAAGAATAAACTTGTCGTCGGCTCTCAAGCTCGGATTCTCTACGCTGACGCTGAAGGACGTATTAAGATTGCATTGGCATTTAATAATGCGATAAGAGAAGGAAATATAGGTCCAGTCATATTAGGTAGAGATCATCATGATGTCAGTGGTACAGATTCTCCATATAGAGAGACAAGTAATATATATGACGGCAGTCAGTATACTGCTGATATGGCTATCCATAATGTGATAGGGGATAGCTTCCGTGGAGCGACATGGGTTTCTATACATAACGGTGGAGGAGTAGGCTGGGGAGAGGTCATTAATGGTGGCTTCGGTATGCTACTCGATGGCAGCGACGCTTGTGATGAACGTATCGTCAGTATGCTATTCTATGATGTAAATAACGGCATTGCCCGTAGAAGCTGGGCTCGTAATGAGCATGCACAATTTGCCATAGAACGTGAGATGCAACGAGCTACTAATCTGAAGGTGACTAAAGCTCATCTTGTAGATGATGAATTGTTGGAAGGATTGTTCTAACGGATCGGTGACATGCAGTGTCTCTAACGTAGGAGGATGTGCTGTCATCGTCACTTGTTATATGGCGTATCATTTACTACTTCATTTATTACAGGAATTTATTTTATTAGGATTAATGATTTTGAAAAAGTAAATGTAAAAGCTCATCACACAGTAAGGATGATGAGCTTTGTTGATTCTTAAATCTACTTATAATTTTATCTTTTTCATAGTTTAGAAATTTTCAATCGATTCTATCAAATCTCCATCCACAAGCTTCTACGCAAGTAATATAAGTTAGATTTATTTGTAAATAATCTGACTCGAAAGTTATTTTTTCAATAAGGATTCCATCTTTAATCGTTTCATTACCAATTCGGATCGTATTATAATCCAAAGTTCAAAGATAATTCATCAGAATCAAGAGTATAAATGCCAATAGAGCAATTAGAAAATCTATTGGATTCAAAGGTATTGTCTGAATTGAATGAATACTCATATCCATTTTCAATGTCATTCCATTCTCTATTTTAGTTTAAGTACTGATAATTTTTCAATTGAATAAGTTGTTATCTCAAACTTATACTTATTAAGTTGATTGGTTCTGCAAATTCGCAGTCTGACAATTCATTTTGGAGTTCTTGAAATTCAATAATGACTTCCAAACCTTCAGATGGTGTTATATCAAAATCGTCAATATTAATTGGGTCTAAGGTTCTAAATTCATCATCAAGTGCAAGTGCTAATTTTAATCCACAGTTTTCTGCATCTAAGCTTTGAAATTTAACTAAAGAACCATTGATGTCATTCGATTTATCGCATGACGTAATTCCTATTAACAAAAAGAGTAAAGCATACAATTTAAAATATTTCATATTATTTATTTTTTAAAACTTAATAATTAATTACTTTACTCAGAAAGACGGTCTAAAATTTTTGGCTGTTGGTATTTATTTACTTCTTAACACTTTATTAGAATTTTACAGTAGTTTCAGTCTCAGCCATTTTAGGGAAAACCCCTTGAATTCATTGACGTTTTTGATAAAATCTGAGTTTGTTTACGTTTAATTATATTTAGTTGAGATTACTTTTTATAAGTATTCTGTGTAATATAAAAGTGTATTTTCAATTTTATTATTTTGTATTATTAAGTTTTAGGTTAGCATAATTACTTCTAATCCTATTTTATTATTCGGGAAGAATTGCTTGACGTTCTTGTTCTCGTTCTTCATGATTTGGCTATCGAGAGAGCTGCTCTATGCCATATAACGGATCGGAGACATACGTCGTTCTGACGAAGAAAGCATGATCTTAATCGTCGCTTGTTATAGCCTTTAATTATTCTCTTTTTGTTAGTTCTTCTTCAATTAACCTTATATAAGACTTCGTGTGATAAACAAGTACGACCATTCCTAAGGGCAGGAGTAAAGTCCAATCAAATTTATTTGTCTTGGACAATTTGTACAATATAATAGCAAGTATAATAAGGAGTCCAATTAAGCCTATAATCATTGTAAATCTGCGCTTTCTCTTTTCTTTGTTAAGTTCGTCAATGGTATAATTTCTCAGATTATTATAGTTCATATTGCTAATTTATTATAATTGGATGTGTTCAATATTCTTCAAGGTGATATTTATATAATTGAGATTTTAGATTGTGAGATTCTTTAGCGGCATATTTTGTTGTGAATTAGCTAAAATGTGTAAAGTCATTTTCTGATTTATTCTTATTGGCTATAACGGATAATTATATCTCCCGTTTCCAACGAAGGAGGATATGCGATCATATCTAATGTGATTGCCCAGCATGGGCATCACTATAGAAAGATAGTGAATTTATTATAGAGGGTGTAAGTCCACATTCGACTTCGCTTAGTGCAGGCTCTTACATGCAAGTTGGTGAAGCCTGTTAGTAAGTCGCAAGGTTGCTACGAGTAATTGTAGGACTGAAGCCTGCCTGCCGACAAAGGCAGGGAAGGGTGAACGTAGAGAAGTTTCTGAAAGAAACCAAAGATATATTAATGTCTCTGTCGAAGAAAAGAGCGAAGCGGTAACAAAACTGTGTACTGACGAACTCGCTGTTTGCCTCTCGGCAAGCTATGCTAAATACAGAGACCATTTAGAGCGGAAGAGCGACTGATTCTGCTATCAGCAGATGGATGTCTAATAGACATACAAAGGAGAGAACCGGAACGGGCGGGCAGAATCACGTCCTTGCAAGGCCCTTGACCAATAAGCTCTACTTGGTAGATGGCATGAAAGAATGGTTCTGACATAAGTCAGAATTAGAGAGACTAAATGTCTCTCTAAAAAGAGAGAACCTTGACATCAGTCAAGGGTGGGGTGACTATATGCTCTTATCCCGAGGTAAGCTCGATGCCATTACCCCGCTGAAGTCGGGACAGGCTCCGGGGTGATCCTAACCCTATAAAGATAAAGAAGGAAGTCAGCCGAGGTCACAGTACTTGGAGTTGAGGACTGATTCAAGTTTACTTGATGAATGTCTGATAGACATTCAAAGGAGAGAACCGGAATGGGTGAGCGAAAGACTGAATAATCCTGAGCATCGGGATCAGACTGACTAAATGTCAATCTGAAAAGAAGGAACCGTGATATTAATCAGGTGTGGGCAGGAATACCATACCCCTCGAAGACTCACAACCAAGAAGAACGTATGTACCCGAAGGGTAGATATCTGATAGATCTCTAATGAATAGAACCGCAAGCGGGCGGGTAAGCAACGGTAATTCGATATGGAATCTAACGATAGCCATATCTTAAATTAAGAACTAACCATTAGTGGTGTAATGAGCGCCAATGGTTATCGGTATCCGAACAGCCATGAAGGAATGATCCCGAACATCGGGATTGGAAAGACTAAATGTCTTTCTTAAGTGATTGAACCTCAATATCAATTGAGAGTGGGGTGGCAAACCCGTACTGCCTGCCCTGAGCGTAGTCGAATGGGTACGGTGGTGTGAGACCTTTACGCCTGTGGCATAGGCGCATCCCATCAGTTATCGCTGGTGGGACCGTCTACTCGATTACATACCGTCTTTTACTTTCTTGAGAATTTTCTAAATCCAACTATTACTTGATATATGAAATACCCAGTCATTATTCTCATAAAGTAGTTCCAAAACATAGCTTTTGAATTACCTAAGATTTCGGAATATTTGTTCTCTGATAAAATAGGATCTATATGCTTCAAATTATGAGTTGGATTTAAAAAGTGCCAATACATAAAAATATTATCTTTTAGTTGTGTAAATAGTAATTCAGAATCAAATTTTGAATCTACAGTTCTAAAGGTTAAATCGGGCGAAAGTATGACTACTTGAATAATATAAAATATTAAGTTCGAAAGTAGAAGTAATAGGATTGGCCAAATCCATACAGTTCCATAGTTATTTGTTCTATTGGATTGAATTACTATCCAATCATTAAGTATATATAAGAATGATTGTTCTTTTGATATTCCTTGTTTTCGAATCGAATTCCATTCTTTTCTCTGAAAGTCCAATTCATCTATTTTGTTTTCATTTTGTTTGGCCGCTTGTTTAAATTGTCTGAAAGAATCTTGTTTTCTTCTATGTTCTTCACTTGAAGGGATAATATAATTCGCATTTGAAACGGTAATATCTTTTGGCCATATAGTATTTGAGTAGTTGATTTTATTATATGTAGACTTAATAATCTTCAAAATGAAATCACCAAAATTAATGTCATTTACGATTGCAGATCCAAAGTTGGAGTTTATAATATTAAATTCTGAGTTTCCATTACCTTTTATTGTTGAAAGTCTAAAGTTTGAATAATTATCTAAATCTTCGATAGTTATTTTATCAGTGCTTATGTTATTTAAACTTATTTCTGATTTCGTAATAATTCCAGTTAAATAAATATCAGATATTGTAAGGTTTTTAAAATTTATGTTTCCTTCAAGTTGATTGTTGAAAGTTATCTTGATTGAATTTATTATATACTCCGCATCATCAAATCCAAATACTTCAAATCCGTCTTTAAATATTGTTTTATCTAAGTAGATGCTATCGGTGAATTGAATAATTGATTTTTCATTAAAATCCTTCTTCTTCAAATTGATTGAGCAAGATTTATTGAAAGTATTTTCTATAATTGAGATCATCTTATCAATGACTGTACTTTCAATTTTGAAGTTATCATTGAATACAGATTGATATATTGTCACTTCTTTTATTTTTGATGAGGCAACTATCATAGTTCTTCCATTAACAGTTGATCGTGCAAGACTTAAACCGCCATACGGACATTCCACATTATACAATCGGATTGATCCGATGTCAGGACAGCCATCAATATGAAGTCCTTGGGATATTATTAAAGTTTGTAAGTCAATAGCTCCGATTTTTGGGCAATTTCTGAATCCAAGCCAATGGCTCATTGTATTCATTCTTTGTGCCGTGAAATCATCTATCGTACAATCTTCAAAACTAAATGTATTGGGAATTACGCAATCTGAAATTTCAACCTTGCCAATTTTCACGTTTTTAATTCGTAAATAATCAATGCTGCTCTGTTTTGATACTTGGAGTAATTCTAATTCTCCATTTTCTATCGTTAACGTTTTAGCTCGTATGTTTTGAAAGAATAATTTAGAATCTGATATTTCAGATAAGTCAATATTTACATTTTCTGGAAATTCTTCACTTAGATAAAGAATTTGCGATTCTGTTTTGACTCTTGAAATTATATCTTCTATTGTTATTTTATTCATTTGTTTTTTGATGGTATGTAACGGTACGGTGATATGGATCGGACGACCGAAGGAAGTCTGATCTCATCAGCATCCATGTAAAAGCCTTAGCTTGAGTTTAAAACAAATTACATATGAAAACTCAAATCAAGACTACGTCTAAGTTATGGATTGGAATTGACTTTCACAAGAAAACATGGCGTGTACATTTTAG
>Ga0209187_1003287_pt1 | contig 13707 bp, 10 predicted proteins | sample BantaG_FD_187430 | JGI IMG/M metagenome (GOLD analysis project Ga0209187, IMG submission 187430) | Marine algal microbial communities from Bantry Bay, Ireland - BantryBay_4 metaG (SPAdes) (version 2) | ecosystem: Host-associated > Algae > Red algae > Unclassified | place: Bantry Bay, Ireland... | reverse complement strand
TATCGATGGTCGAACGGTGCGGCGCCTGGACGCTACGACATCGGTACCGTCGTCGGCCACGAGGTAGGACACGGGCTCGGCCTGAACCACGCACCGGCTTCATCGGAGCTCATGTACTTCCAGATCGCCCAGGCGAATGTCAAGCCGCTCGGAAGCGGCGACCGCAGCGGGATTGCGTATTTGTATCCGCCTCCCGCCGGTTACATTGACTCCGTTGCGATTTCGCAATCCGCTGCATCAACGCCGGGCGGAAGTGAGTCCGGCGACGGCTATGGCTCTGAAGCGGTGGCAGCAGACTTCAACGGCGACGGCTACAGCGACGTTGCCCTCGGCTCGCCGGGAGAAGATTTCGGGAGCGGAGCAGTCACGCTGTTATTCGGTTCAGCGGGCGGTCTTGGCGATGGGTCCTCAGGATACCTGCGTGCTCCAGGATCTCAAGCGTTCGGCTCTGCGCTCGCTGCTGGTGACTTCAACAACGACGGATTCGTCGACTTGGCAGTTGGCGCCCCAGATGAAGCCTTCAACTCTGGCGTGGTGCGCATCTACCACGGTGTCGGAGGCGGCATGTATTCATCTCCACAGCGAACTTTCACGCAGAACTCCTTCGGCATACCCGGCGGCGTCGAATCTGGAGACAAGTTCGGTTCTTCCCTGGCGTCCGGTGACTTCAACGGCGACGGATACTCCGATCTGGCGGTGGGTGTTCCAGGCGAGGGACTGACCGGCGGCCTCGGCGCTGGTGCTGTCGCCGTTATCTATGGATCTTCCGGCGGCTTGTCTGGGAACGGATCACTTGGGCTTTCACAAAACAGTCCTGCAGTGCCCGGTGGAGCTGAGGCAAACGATGCCTTCGGAAGCTCAGTTGCGGCGGGCGACTTCGACGGTGACGGCCGGGACGATCTTGCTGTTGGCGCTCCTGGCGAGGGACTGAGCGGAGGTCCCGCTGCTGGAATGGTCCACGTCTTTTACGGCCGTCACGGACTCGCTGGCAACGGTTCGGTGACCTTCGCCCAGAGTTCGCCTGGCGTTCCTGGCGGAACCGAGGCGGGTGACGGGTTCGGTACTGCCCTGGCCGCAGGCGACTTCACCGGCGATGGTTACGAAGATCTCGCCATCGGCGTTCCGAATGAAGGTCTTGGTGCCGGCTCCAATGCAGGAGTGGTACACGTACTCTTTGGTGCACCTGGTGGAGTCACTGGTTACGGCTCTGCGGCATATTCTCAGAACACGTCGGGCGTGCCAGGCGGAGCCGAGGCTGGCGACATGTTCGGGTCGGCTCTTTCGGTTGGTGACTTCAGCGGTGATTCTCGTGCTGACCTCGCAATCGGTGTGCCTGGCGAAGGTTTGTCGACCGGGAGCGGCGCTGGCGTGGTCAACACCCTTTACGGCCGCTCAAACGGCCTGTCTGGTTCGGGCTCGTTGGGGATATCCCAGAACTCACCAGGGCTTTCAGGTGCTGGCGAGGCACACGATGCGTTCGGAGCAGCGCTTGCCACCGGCGACTTTGATGGCGATGGGAATGTAGAGCTCGGAATCGGTGCACCGGGTGAAGATCTCGGTAGTTCTGCCAACTCCGGCACGTTCCATCAAGTCTTCTGAGGCTTGTAGGGGAATAGCCGAGACGGACGGGGTAGCCTTTTTCTGCAGGTTGATTCTGACAGCCTCGCGAAACGGATACGGAGTCCAACGCACATGCCGAGTAGTAAGCGCCCCAAAGATGATTTCTTGGCGACCTATCTGATCGACAGGCAATTGTTTGCGCACGCAAGCGCCTACGACGTCAATTCTAAATCCGATCGGCTTCGGTCGTGTGGCGATCTGACCGAGTTCTTTTTCCAGTTGGTGCGTGTTTTGCAACCAGACCTGTTTATCGAAGCGGGGGCGAAGGATGGAGCCTCATCGCGCTACGCCCGTCGGTTTCTCAAGGACTCGCGCATTGTTGCCTTCGAGGCGAACCCGTTCACGTTCGAGCGATTTGAACCCACGTTCCGAAAGGGAAAATCCAATGTCGAGTATCTCAACCTTGCGCTGAGCAATGAAGCGGGAGAGATTGCCTTCAACGTGAACGTCGCTGCCGACGGATCGCCTCGCGCCGACGGTCAAGGTTCGCTTATGGCATTCGGCGGCGACAAGAGTGATTTTGCTGGAACCGTCGAAGTCACGGCCAAGGCAACGACGATGGACGACTTCTTTCCTGCCCAGTCGTTCAACAGCTGCGCGCTGTGGGTCGATGTCGAGGGTGCCAGTGAGATGGTGCTCACGGGCGGACATGAGACGCTACAAAAAGCCGACGTCGTGATAATCGAAGTCGAAGATCGTGCGTACTGGGACGGCCAGTGGCTCCGCTCAGACGTTATGGACTATCTGCTCGATCACGGGTTGGTGCCCGTATCCAGAGATTTCCAATCCAGATACTTGTACAACCTGGTATTCGTTCGCTATGACAAGCTCGAGGTCGACCGAGTTCGGTGGGCGCTCACGCATCACCTCAGTCGCTCCGGTCATCCGGTCGAGGACGGGCCATCAGGGATGCCTTCGTCAGAGACTGCGGTCGATGAGTACGCGCAGCAGATGTCGCAGAAAGAGCTTGCGTCGCAATTTGCCGCCAACTTGAAGATGGGCATCAAGTCGCTCCGCGACTAGGTGGACGCTCGAACTCGGAACGTTCCGGGAACAACTGCTGTAAGAACTGGAGTGCGCTGGCATTCCAGTCTGCGTTCTCGTGGCTGCCCTGGCCATCGTTCACGCAGACTGACAAATGGGGCGACACGCGCCCGTCTAGCTGGCGATTCAACAGATCGTTGAACGCCTTCTTGTAGTTGTGATTCTGTTGGATGAGTGCTGTTGATGCGCCGTCGTCGACGGCGCGTCCAGTGACTTGGGCGTAGTGGTGATAGAAAAATCCGGTGACAGCGACATCCGAACTGGCGCGAAACTTATTGGCTTGGGTCCGCTCGAAGTCAGACGAGTATCGCTGCTCCATCTCCTGCAAAACCTCGGCGTTCATGGACTGGGGCGAATGGGTGTGCAAACGGACCGGCCACACGCCGAAGTCGCGAGACAGCAATGCAGAAGCATTCCGCGCGCCGTTCAAGTAGTCCGGATCGCCATCTGCTGGGGGCCCATTGACGACACCATGAGATTCGAGTCGTAGCCGTGCTGTCCCGTTTGCGTGGAAGAAGTCTTCCTTGCTGACATCCCGCAACAGAAAGAAGTCGTCGTTGGAGTAGACAAAGTGTGTCGCTATGCCTGGAATACGGTGAAGCGCCGTTTCGATTGCATGAGAACTGAAGGTCGGGAGATTTGCACTGTCGATCACTTCTGCATGGTCGACCCAGTTGATTCTGGGATGCGCTATGTCGAGCCACCCCGGTGGCTTGCAGTTCGAGACGATGTGGATTTGACGGATCCACGGGGCTCGATGATCCAGCGCTCGTAGGGCGAACTTGAGATCGTCGCGAGTTTCGAATCGTGACCGATCACTGGCATCGGTCGTTGTCTCGGGGGCATGAGCTGCAAACAGCTTCTGCCAGTCTTCGTCATCTCCGTTGACCCAGGAGAAGACCCAGTCAACGTCGAACTCTACCTCCTCTGCTGGAGCGGATGGGAGCAACTCAGCGAGGTTGAAGCGCTGCGGCATGTCAGCGAGTCGGGCGGTGGTGTTGGGCCACATTCGAGATAGCAGGTGGTTGTTCTGTGGAGTGACCAAGTGCTCATCCTCGTTCAACTGCCATGCTTCGACCACAATACTTATAGGCGGGAAGCTGCTGCGAGTATCGGTCAGGACAAGGATGAGGTACTCATCGATCTGCAGAGCGTCGCGTAGTTGACGTACGTCTGCCGCCCTTGGCCTACCAGATTTCCGGTCATACCTATCCACTCTGACAGCCTCGCTGGCTGCATAATTGAGCAAGCAGGTAAGAAGCTCAAGTGCATCGCTTCCCGCGGCGCACAGCCGCAGCCGACCCACCTGGAGATCATCGAGCCACCAGAATTGCACCGCCGGCTCCATCGCCTCGACGATGTCGGTACGGCGCAACGGTCGCGACCGCACAGGCAGCGTCACTGCATTGGTGGCGACAGAATGGAGTAGCGATTCTGAGAGTTCAGGGCGGACCCTCCTGTAGGCCTTTTCATACACTGGTGAGAGCGTGAGAAGCCTGCGGTGGGCGCGCCGGGCGTTATCAACAACTTTTGCCATCACAGCGTTCCGTAGGTCTTTTGGAGGGCAGCGAGGATCCGATTCGCTGCTTGACCGTCTCCGTATGGGTTGACCAGTTGGTCGCCTGCTGCCCGTTCCGCCCGTTCGAGAACTCGGTTGGCCTCCTGGACGAGCAGGTCGCGGTCCGTTCCGACCAAGGTCGCAGTCCCGGCCTCGACCGCTTCGGGCCGTTCTGTCTCGTTTCGGGTTACCAGCACGGGAATGTTCAGAGAAGGCGCCTCCTCTTGAACGCCACCTGAGTCGGTGATGATTAGTGTCGATCGTTTCATGAGGTAGACGAACTCCAGGTACTCGACAGGTTCGATGAGAAATACGTTCTTCGCGGATCCGAGAGTAGCTTCGGCGGGTCCGCGCGCCTGAGGGTTCAGGTGCGTTGGGAAAACGAACTGCACCTCGGGCCAGTCTTTCGTGAGCTGTAGAATCCCGTCGAGAACCGCCTGCATCCCGTCGCCGAAGTTCTCTCGTCGGTGATTGGTTATGAGCGCGAGCTGACGTTGGGCCTCGAGGAAGTCGAACCGGTCGTTCATTGCTTGCAGACTGGACGGGCGCGTGAGCAGTTCGTCGGTGACCCAGAGCAGAGAATCGACGACCGTGTTGCCGGTTACGAGGATGTTCTTGCTGTCGACGCCCTCTCGTAGCAGATTCTCCGCGGCGCGTTGTGTGGGTGCGAAATGGTGCTGCGCAAGCGCGCCGATGAGTTTGCGGTTAGCTTCCTCGGGCCATGGCGACATCAGATTTCCGGTGCGCAGGCCAGCTTCGACATGGCCTACGGGCACCTGATTATAGAACGCGGCGAGGGCCGCCGTGAACGCCGTAGACGTATCCCCGTGAACCAGAACGCAGTCGGGGTCGATAGCGGCGATGCAATCGGTAAGCGACACTATTGAACGAGATGTGAATCCGGCAAGTGTTTGATTCGCAACCATGAGATCGAGGTCATAGTCAGCGTCGATTTCCAGTACATCGAGGACCTGGTCGAGCATTTGGCGGTGTTGAGCGGTTACTAGCACAACGGCTTCGAATCCTGATGAAGCGTTGCGTAGAGCTCGCACAATCGGGGCCATCTTGATGGCTTCTGGTCTGGTGCCAAAAGCGATAACGATTTTCTTCACAAGTTGTTCCTAGTCAAAGTGTCGAAGTCTCATACGAATGGAGCACATCCTCCACAGGTCCATCCTCGACAAGAACACCCTGATTGATCCAGAGCGCTCGCGTGCAAGTCCGTCGTATCTCGTTCAAGTTATGTGTAACCATCATGACCGTGCCAGCCCGCTCTTGGATAGACCGAATCTTCTTCAGGCTACGTTCTCTGAACTCCTTATCGCCGACTGCGAGCGCCTCGTCGATGAGCAGAACGTCGGGGACCTGCATCGTTGCGATCGAGAACGCCAGGCGCGCTCGCATGCCCGACGAATACGTATTCATGGGGCGTGCCATCGCGTCGTCGAGGCCAGAGAACTCGATAATTTCGGGCATTGCCGCTTCAACCTCGGAACGAGATAGCCCCATCGCGAGACCGCCGAGAACTACGTTTCGCCGCCCCGACAAGGATGGCTTTAGCGCGGCAGCTACTCCGAGGAGATGAGCGTCCCCCCTGACTCGAATTCTTCCTGCGTCGAGCGACTGCAGACCGGCGATGCCGCGAAGCAAGGTGGACTTTCCCGACCCGTTCGAACCAACGACGCCAATGGATTCACCGACGGCGACCGAGAAGGACACGTCCTTGACGGCATGAACAGTGACGGCGGTCCGTGATCGTAGGCGCCCCAAGATTACGGCGCGCGCACCGTCCAGGTGGTCTTCGTAGACCCTGTACTTGATATCGGCGCCTTCAACGGAGACAGCGTAGGAATCCTCTGACGTCGGTGCGTTGGCAGATTCAGCCACGGGCGTACTGTTCTTCACCGGCGCGAAACCACAAGAACCCGAAAACAAAGAGCACCACGGTCCACGCAGAAAGCGATAGGACATATCGCAGCTGCAGTTCTCCGCCAAAGACTGTCCAACGCGCCACTGTGACAAAGCAATACATCGGGTTGGCGGTGAATAACCACGAAATGGTCGAGTTGTCCTCTGCGTACGCATCGACACTGAAGATCACACCCGAGCCATAGAGCAGCAGGCGAAAGAAGAAGGGGAGGATCTGAATGGTGTCGCGAAAATAAGTGGTCATTCGCGCTGCGACCATCGCGCTACCCATATTGAAGAAGGTCTGAACCACAACGAGTACGGGCAGCACTATCCACTGCCATCGAGCGCCTTCGGAAACCAAGGCGACGAAGTAGATCACGACCAAGCTCGACCAGAACGCGCTGGCCTCTGTTGCTGTCGACGTGAGAGGCAGGATTGCTCGGGGGAACTTGATTGCCTTGATGAGCCCGAGATTGGTGACGATGGACTTGGCGCCATCTACCGTTGCTCGTTGGGTGAACTGGAAGATGAAAAGACCAACGGTCAGAAAGAGAATAAAGTTCTGCGAGCTTCGATCACCAACGTCGAGTAGTTGGCCGAAGATGATGTAGTACACGCCGATCTGCAACGCTGGATTGAGAAGATGCCAGACGTTGCCGAGCACATTGTCGACCTGACGCCGCTTCAGTTCGCTGGTCGCAACATAGCGAACGTAGCCGCGGCGCTTCCAAACATCGCACATGTAGGGGACGAGCTTTGAGGACTCATGCACGTCGCGTAAGGTGCCATTTCGCGTTTGTTCCAACAGCTCGGACATCGGCACGAGCTTACCTCCATCCATCCGCCTGAGGTCTGAGGCGAGAGAAGGGTTCGATTCGGTAAACTTGCATGCGGGTGCTGAGGATGCTGGAGCTGTAGATGGTCGATATCGGTTGGGTCGTATTGACAATGGGGAATCGGAATGCGGCGCTCGCCACCGCCTGTCGCTCGTTGACGACTCAGTTCCAAGGCCGAGATGAATTGGTGGTGATTCAAAACGGTGGAGAACCCGTATCGAGCAAACCGGCCAGCGCGGCTTACCTCCACCTGCGGGAGAACGTCGGAATTCCTGCCGCACGAAATCTCGGTGCGCGCCACCTGAGCACTGACCTCGTCGGGTTTCTCGATGACGATGCCGAGCTACAAGAAAATGCCGCAGCCAGAGTTCGGCGAGAGTTCGAGCAAGATCCGGAGTTGGCTGTTGTTGCGATGCGGGTCCTGGACGAAGACGGCGCGACGACACGCCGTCACGTACCGCGCATCGGCACCAGGCGAGCGACGGTCACGGGGCCCGTCGCCACCTTTCTCGGAGGTGCTTGTGTTGTCCGTCGGTCAGCATATGAACAAGCAGGCGGCTACTTCGGTGCGCTTTTTTACGGCCATGAGGAGCTTGAGCTCAGCTGGCGACTCGTCGATGATGGGTGGAAGATAAAATACCTCGCAGAAGCTTCAGTCTTGCATCCACGATCGACGATCTCGCGGCACGAGGAGGGCTGGCGCAACACCGGGCGGAATCGGGTGCTCATTGCACGGCGCACCTTGCCTTGGATCGTGGCGGGACCTCACACGTTTTTCTGGTTGCTAGTCGGTAGTCGCCGATCCCCCGACTCCACGTGTCGATCCAATTTCCTGGCGGGTTGGTGCGAGGGTTGGAGTATCCCGGTTGAGCGACGTCCGATCCACTGGCGCACTGTGTGGCGGCTTTTACGACTGGGGCGGCCCCCAATTGTCTGAGTGACCCGCCGAGCTTGACCAAGCATACGCAGTACTATTTGCCGCATGTCCGTATGGCTTGCGAGGGTTCGCCATCTCCTCGAGCGACTCCGCAAAGATCGCCGAATTCCGCCAGTCGTCAGTTTTCTCATTCGATCACGTCTGCGAAATAGAGTCTCGTTGGTGGCCAACGCCGTGCTTTCGAACGTGCGCCCAATCCTGGGTAATCCTCGGAACAGAGACGATCTCGTCGTGACTGTGGGCGCTGCGAAAATGGTCGCGGCCGCCACAGTTAATGAGTCGTGCGCTCAACTCACCCATGAGAACGCCGACCGTGTGGTGAGCGCCTTCCAGAACGCCGGGATTAGGCCGTTTTTGGTGGACCACCGTGGCCAGTCGTTGCTATTCGGTCTCGATATTGCTCACCGGTCGAAAGCGTTGGTGTCTTTGGCAGTGGATGCGGACTCGATTGGATGGTATTTGGACTGGCGCGACGGTCCCGGATCCGGCACCGTGGCTTTGGCCAAAGCATCTCGTAGCGCTCGGGTTCGAAATGCACGAAGTTGGCGAATTTATCGCCTTGTTGCGTTGGGAGAGCGAGGACTGGGACACGAGCAAGCGGCTGAGGTCATGTTCTGGGAGCTTGGGTCCTCGGGTGCAATGGAGCTTGTGGGCACCCGAGGACTTGAAAGGTTCGACCCGTTAAGCAAGCCGACGAACGAGACTATCGAGGACGTCGACTATCCCGGCAACACCGCATTCCCGGTCGAGAAGGACTTGGCTCGCTTCTCCGAACCAGTCGACATCGTGCTCACCTGGGTCGATGGGAGTGAAGCAGGTTGGATGCGTGACTTCAAGCTCTGGAGGGAGAGGGGTGGCACGACCATCAGTGACTCCGCGGTAGCGCCGGCCCGCTTTGCGCATCACGACGAACTGCGATACGCCTTGAGGTCGATTTGGTTGTATTGCGGGTGGGCACGCACGATCTACTTAGTGACGGCGGACCAAGCACCGCCTTGGCTGCGAGAGAATGCAGGCGTCACTCTCGTGTCTCATCGGGACATCCTTCCGGCAACTGCGCTACCCACTTTCAATTCCCATGCCATCGAAGCTGCGCTGCACCGAATTCCAGGTTTGGCAGAACATTTCGTATATTTCAATGATGACGTTATGGCGGGTCGCGCTCTGCGACCAGAGACCTTCTTCACCCCAAATGGCCTGGCCAAATCGTTTTCGAGTCGGGCGCGTGCACCATCGGTCGACCATCCGAATTCACCGAGCTTCGATGCCGCCGCTATGCGTGGGAACGAGCTACTCGACGCTGCTTTTGGCAGAGTTGCAACTCACAAACCAGATCATGTGCCGCATCCTCAGCGACGCAGCGTGAACGAGGCTTTGTCGGTTCGATTTCACGATGCTGTCAACGCCACCATGCACAGCAAGTTTCGATCGCAGCAAGACATCAGCGTGGCCGCATCGTTCGCACAGCAGTGCGGCTTGGCCATGGGTACGTCGATTCTGGGGGAGATCAATTCTTGCTACGTGAGTCTAAGCTCGGACCGGTTGCGGTGGTATCTCGATGAGATCGAGATGGCTCGCTCGTACGACTCGTTCTGTATCAATGAGTCGGGTGACCCCACTGCTGACGGATCACAGAATCACGAATTGGCCGTCGCGTTCCTCGAGCGGTACTTTCCCGTCGCTGCGCCCTGGGAGACCGAGTAAGTGAGCACGACGCGTCGACACTTGGCTGCGCGGTCGAGGGGGTCAACTGATTTTGTCGCTTCGCAGGCGCTGAGAGTCCTCCGCCGCACGGGCTCGCCTCGCCGAGCGCTCACGGCCCTTGGCAATCCAAGGCGATCCCGACGAAATGAGTGGCTGCAATTCACTCGGGATCGTCATGGCGACTATCGGGCTGCGATTCCGGTTCCTCGATTTTCGGTCGTCATCGTGTGTGTTTCCAATCGCCCGGCAATGGTCGAGAACGTCATCGAAAATGTGTTGCGTCAATCAGGATTGGCCGAACCGCCAGAGGTGCAGTTCGTTGCAAACTCAGATGCTTTCACCGATGCAATGAGAGACAGGGTTCAAACTGCGCTATCAGGCATGTGCTCCGTGAAGTCGCACCGATTGGATGAGGCGGAGTCCTTGGGTGCGGGTCTGAACGTCGGACTGCGGTCTTCCGACGCCCGGTTCGTTGCCAAGTTCGACGACGACGACTACTACGGCCCCCATTACCTCGCCGACATGTTGCGCGCCCATGCCTACTCGGGGGCTGCGGTCGTGGGCAAACACTCGTACTATGCTCACCTGGGCGCAAGCGACCAGATGATGCTGCGTTTCCCCTATCGAGAGTTTCGGTACTCCCGCACCGTGGCGGGTGGGACGCTGGTGTTCGATCGGGAAAAGATCGGCGAGCAAAAGTTCGACCACACCTCACTCGGCGAAGACCGAGCTTTCGTGGCGCAGGTGCACCGTCGTCGCCTGACGGTGTTCGCTGCCGACCGTTTCAACTTTGTGCAGTCACGAGCATCAGACAACACCTGGAAGATCTCAGATACGGAGTTCTCCAAGGATTGCCTGCTGATTGGCTCGGGCAGGGCTCTCAAGTCGATCGATGTGTAATTGCGCTCATCAGCTACACGCAACGAAGCGCATGTGAAACGTTTAGCAAACCTGTGTCCTCAATGTGTCTGCGATCGCTAACGCCTCGGCGATGGTGACGTCCATGTCCAGGTAGCGGTAGGTGCCCAAACGGCCGACGAACGTCACGTTGTCGTTGGCCGCAGCGCGTGCTTCGTAACTCTCGAGTAACTCCTTGTCGTCGACCAGGCGTACGGGGTAGTACGGAATGTCGTCGGGGCCGTGGTCGCGGCTGAACTCGCGAAAACAAACCGTCTTGTCGTGGATCTCGGCCGGCGCGAAGTGTTTGTGCTCGGTGATGCGGGTGAATGGCACCTGCTCATCGCCGTAGTTCATGACGGGTGTGCCCTGGAAGTCACCGTCGACGACGAACTCTTCGAAGTCGAGCGTGCGATAGCCGAGCCGACCGAGGTCATAGTCGAAGAACGCGTCGAGCGGGCCGCTCCAAACCACATGGTCGTACTCCGTCGCCGACGCCGGGTCGAGCTCAGTACTCAACGAGACCTGAATGCCGGGGTGATCCAGAATCGCCTGCACGATCGGCGTGTATCCTTTGGCCGGGATCGCCTGATGGGGATGATTGAAGTACGAGTCCTCGTAGTTGAACCGAAGCGGCAGCCGTTTCAGAATCGACGCCGGCAGCGCGGTGGGCGACACCCCCCATTGTTTACGGGTGTATCCCTCGAAGAAGAGTTCGTAGAGCCGGCGGCCGATCATTGTAAGCGCCTGCTCTTCGAAGTTCTCGGGCTCGTGCCCCAGGTCGAGCGCCTCGGTGCCGGTGATGAACTCCTGGGCCTCGGTCGGCGACAGCGCCGTGCCATAGACCTGATTGATCGTGTGCAGGTTGACGGGAAGACTGAACACCGTGCCTTCAACCGTCGTCTTGACCTTGTGGTTGTACTCGACCATGTGGCCGAAGCGATTGATGTAGTCCCACACTCGCTCGTTGTCGGTGTGAAAGATATGCGGGCCATAACGATGGACGAGCACGCCGGTCTCGTGGCGTTCCGTATGGCAGTTGCCCCCGACATGATCACGGGTGTCGAATACATGGCACTGGTGGCCCGCTTCGGCCAATTCGCGTGCGATTACCGCTCCGGAGAAACCCGCGCCCGCGATACCTATCGATGCCATGTGTCGAGGGTAACCACGTTGAGAACTCCACGCGAGGTAGCCTCGCGAGTCGTGGAGAATGATCATGAATTGGCGGCCCGGTTGGCAACACTGGCCGGGGGACTGCTGATTGCGGTTCGAGCCGAGCTGTCCGAAGCCGAAGTCGCCGTGCGCAAAGACGAAGGCGACCGTCGAGCGCACAACCTGCTGATGCACGAACTGCAGGCCGCTCGCCCAGCTGATGCCATTTTGTCTGAAGAAGGCAAGGACGACGCCGCCCGCCTCAGCGCCGATCGCACCTGGATCATCGACCCACTCGACGGCACACGTGAATTCGGCGAGATTCCCCGGACCGACTGGGCGGTACACGTCGCTTTGGTGCAGAACGGCCAGCCCACGGCGGGCGCCGTTGCGTTGCCTGCGCTGCAGACCACGCTGGCGACGGGCAATGGGTTGGTCATGCCCGAGTCGACCGGAGCGGCGCCGCGAGTGATCGCCAGTCGAAGCCGCCCCGGCCCAGCTGCCGAGGCTGTCGCCGAGGCCCTTGGTGGCGAGATGATCTTCATGGGATCGGCCGGCGCCAAAGCTATGGCGGTGGTCTGCGGCGAAGCCGATATCTACGCCCACACGGGCGGCCAATACGAATGGGACTCGTGCGCGCCGGTCGCCGTGGCACTAGCAGCCGGAATGCATGCCAGCCGGATCGATGGTTCGCAGCTGGTCTACAACAACCCGGATCCGTACTTGCCCGACCTGTTGATCTGTCGACCCGAATTCGCTCAAGCCTCGATCGCTGCGGTGCACGCCGCCGGCGTCAGCTGACGCGTCACGCCATCGCAGCCACGCAGTTTGGCTGTCGGCGTGTTCGGGCCCAACGTGGTGTCGTTGCCGACGGTGTCGGTCATCATCCCCGCTCGTAACGACAGCGACGCGCTCCATCGCGCTGTGGCCACGATCAATGCGCAGACAGGTGTCGAAATTCTCGACATTGCAATCGCGGTTGGGCCCAGCACCGATGACACCGAGGCCGAAGCACATCGCCTGGCTCAAACGACTCCGGCGATCAAGGTCGTGACCAATCCGTCCGGTCGCACTCCCGCAGCTCTGAATGCTGCGATCGACGCCACCACCGGCGATGTGGTCGTGCGGGTCGATGCGCGGTCGCAGCTTCCACCCGACTACATCCAGAATGCGCTTGAGACCATGCGCGAAACCGGCGCAGGTAGTGTCGGCGCCATCCAGGTCCCGGTCGGATTCACGCCAACAGAGCGAGGAATCGCCGCCGCTATGCGCCATCCCTTGGGGACAGGCGGTGCTCAGTATCGCCACGGCCAACAACGAGTCGAAGTCGAGACGGCATACCTCGGCGTTTTTCGACGCGACGCGCTCGAAGCCGTGCACGGGTTCGACGAAGAGTTCATTCGCAACCAGGACAGCGAGCTCAACATCCGACTACGCAAGGCGGGCTACGCCGTGTGGCTCGATCCGCGTATGACCGTCGCCTACCGCCCTCGACCCAGCCTGAAGACGCTGGCGAAGCAGTACTGGCAGTACGGCTGGTGGCGGGCAATCACGATGTGGCGTCATCCCGAGTCGATAAAGCTACGCCAAGCGGTAGTTCCTGTGGCGGTGGTGGCGCTGGCTGGCGCAACGGTCCTTGGCGCTGCGGCGCAACCCGTGCTCTTCGTCATGCCAGCGGTCTATGGAGCATCACTGATCGGTGCGGCGGCGCTCGACGACCAGACAGAGACAGTGCAAGAACGAACAACCATGGCGGCCGCTCTGGCCATCATGCACATCACCTGGGGTTCCGCAGTGGTGGCGTCGAGCGGCACGCATCTCATCCGACGGGCGCGACGGCGACTCTTCGAAGCTTCGTGACCCTGCGGCGGTCTGAGGCCCGGCCATGAACACGTCGGTTGCTATCTTCGGCCAGAAACACTAGGGACGCGAACGCTGCGACCCCTACGCTTGCGCACGTGAATACCGCCCCGTCTCTGCGAGTTGCGTTGTGTCAGATCGACACCATCGTCGGCGCACTCGAGTACAACACCGACCTGGCCATT